>JGI25317J35169_1001243_pt1 | contig 15025 bp, 10 predicted proteins | sample AutmiccommunBRH5_FD_35169 | JGI IMG/M metagenome (IMG submission 35169) | reverse complement strand
TTGGCCAGATCCTCGACCTGTTTCGACGCATCCTGCACCGCGGCCACAGACTCGGTTATCCCGCGCAGTTTGTCTCGCAGTTCAAAGGAGATGCGGGGGATCTCGTCAAACCAGTTAGCGACCGATCCTCCTAACAGAAGGACGGCGACACCGATCATCCCGGCAAAGCCGAAGATCATTACAAATGCCGACAGTGGCGCGGGGATGCCGCGACGCGACAGCCAGCGCACACCGGGTCCCAGCGTCAAGGCCAGCATGAAACCCAGAACAACGGGCAGAACCACGTCCTTTGCGAAGTATATGGCGGAAAGGGTCATAAGGATAACGATAGCTGTCAACAGCCTGTTGGTTGTGGCCGTCTTGTCCATACTCTCCATGCTTCTTTTTTTCTCCGATGACCGGGATCAACCTGATCCCTGCGGGTGTGGCGCAGCCTGTGGCAAGGCAATCTGACGTTTTGCCAAGTGAACTGAACTTTGATGCAGACAAATGATACACGGATATCGACGGAAAGTGAGCATCATAAACCGCCGGATAGGAGACAGTCGGATGCAGAATGCCCTACGCAACGACAATAGTTGATCGACGCGCTCGGCCCAAAGCTGCCGGTCGGCTCACCGAGATGCTGAGTGGGCGTTGTCCAAAAGCTGCCCTTCGTCGACAGTCGCAGCAAGTCTTGCCTGATGTTTAAGTGCTGCGGAAGAAGCGGTCGTCTTATGCGGCACCCATCGCCGATTCTGCCGACCAGGGCGCATCAATTTACGCCGTTGTTCAGCATGGTTGCTGTCTCGACGGAAATTCTTAAATATTGAAGCCATATGTTCTGACGTTTGCAGCTATATATTCCGAAATAATGTAGCGTGAAGTTCAAATTTTAGGAATGAGAATAACCTCGATCAGGGCCATCCTTGAGCATAGATCAGGTTGGAGAGTTTCGATGACGATACACTTGTCAAACCATGCACGTCGGCGTTGCCAGCAGCGCGGTATACAGCAGAGCGCCATCGCCTTGGTAATGGCCCTGCACGATGTCGACCAAGTGGTCGGAGATGACTGTCGGGCGCTGCGCGTCAGTCGTCGGGCGGTGGCCGCAGCAGGTGCTGCCGCGCCAAGCCGACAAGTGCTGGAGCGCTTGTGCGATGTGACGGTCGTCTGGAGTGACCGCCACAGCCAGATCGTCACGGCCTTCAAAAGCAGCGACAGGGCCAGGATGCGGCGCTACCTGGGGCGGGATTAAAGGGCATGGGAGAGGTTGTCTCGTTGGAAGAACATCATGACCGTCGTGGTCGCACCCAGAGAGGCGGACGTGCAGAGCGAGCCGAGAAGTTACGATCGGGGCTTCTGCGGAAAGCGCCGTTTTCGTCGGCAGATCAGCAGCGTGCTGCGAGCAACACGCATGAGTTGCTCGAGGAGCTGCAAGATGATGGTCGTCTGCGAAAAGTGGATGTGGCGCAACTGGCCTCGCTGGGAGGCAAGGGCACGGAATCAACCAAACAGCTCTACACCTACACACTGCCACCCGGTTCCGATGACCGTCGGCTAAACAAGCTGGCGAAAAAGCCGGCGCGGTATTTCGACATCGCGATGGCGATTGCTGAGATTCTGCATGGGGATCAGGCCGAATTTCTATGCCGGATATTTGAGGGTTGCAGTTACGGCACTGGCACAGAGTCTTCCGAAGACTGGGATGAACAGGCCTGGATCGCCATGGCGCAGCAGTTTTCGTTGATGGGCCGCAGCGTCATTGCGGATATGAAGCTTTGTCTCTTCTGGCGCGAAGTTCAGAAGACCAGCGGTATTTATGACGTCCGCAAGGATGAATTCAGGGCCGCTGGTCAGCCATTATGGATTCAGTTTCAGGCAGAAGGCTTGGCGGCTGGCAGCATCTGTTCAGACGAAATCCCGCCTGTTCCCTCGGTCAGGTTGGCGATGAAGCGACTGGGTGCTGGTATCGATGGCCTCTTACATCTCAAAGGTTATCAACCGATCAGCATGACGTATCAGCACTGGCTAGACATTCGCCTCGCCCTGGCGCCAGCAGCACGCTTCGACCGGATCGATAGTTTGCTGGAGTTCCGAACTGTTTTTGTCGGGACGGACACGCAAGGTAACGTAGTGTCCTTTGACAACCCGTTCACGGATGGCAGTGACACGATCACGGCCGCAACCTTGAATGGCCAGGCGCATCAGGTTGAAAATGTCGAACTGGACTGGGAAGCCGTGCCCGATAATCCAGATGTCGAATATGAACACTCTTACTTTACTTGGCAGGAAATAAGCCCGGGGATGTTGCGACAGTTGTTTGACAGAAATGATCCAGATCTTCGCGTCCTGGATCGCGAGGCAGGCAGCTTTTGGGAAGACTGGCCGCAGACGCGCTTTCCGACCTCAAGTGTTGCCGCGATTGTCCAGCGGCAATTGCTTTCAGGGGCTCTGGAACAGGAGTTAACAGAGGAGGCGCAGCGGCTGGTGTCCCTGTTCGGGTCGCATCGCGATCTGATGCGCGAAAAGGCGCGGCAGGCGGAGGCGGCCGCCAAGGCGCGCTGGATTGCAAAGATGAAGGAAGCCCACAATGACTGATCCGATACCCGCCCGTGTCAGCGAAGCTCAGGCGGATCTCGCCATCACGCGGCTGCTGCACTCTAGCCCGATCACCCAAAGACGTCTGCTTGCTGCAATCGGTCCCGAATTTGGCGCCGCTTCGGTGATTGAGATCGACCGCCAAAGGCGCCATGCGATCGATACCGGCAGCATTGATCTGGTGATAAAACTCTCCAGTGGCTGGCAACTGTTGGTCGAGAACAAGATCGACGCGGGTTGGAGCGTGACCCGCAGCGGGCAAGCGCAGCCTCTGCGATATGGCCGCACGATCACGGCGTTGGAGGCGCAAGGGCACAAGGTGATGTCGGTCTTAGTTGCCCCGCAGACGTATCTTGCGTCGTCTCTCCATGCCTCCGGGTTCCAGCGCAGGGTTTCCCATGAGCAGTTAATCGGCGATGAGCGCAGCGCCGAGGCGGATCTGCTGCGAGCAGCCATTCTGCAAGCCGAAACGCCCTATGAGGCGGTGCCCAATGCCTTGAGTGGTGACTTTTTTGCCTGCTATGCGGATTTAACGGCGCGGGAGTATCCGGCCCTCGTATTGAAACGCAATCCAAATGGAGGGGCTACCCGCCCGACAGGATCGCGGACCTTCTATTTCGAGGCCAAGAGCATGTTGCGACGCCATCCGGGCCTAACGCTTCCGAGGATCTCAGTTCAGGCATGGGACAGCAATTCCTCCAAGGCATCGGCCAAGTTGATGATCGCGGACTGGGGAGTTCATGCCGCCAAGGCGCCGCCCCCCGCAAGCTTGCGCGATGTCGCCGGGTATTTACGCCCGGCGGGACGTTCGCTCGGCCTGACGATCGACACGCCAAGGCTAGAGACGCAGTGCCCTCTTTGCCGGTCAGGAAGATGCTGTGCGCACCGGACTTGAAGCCATCGCACGCCTGACCCTTTGGTGGAATGTTTCGGGAATAGATATGCTGCTTTGGTATCGCCGAACCCAGGAGTGCGAGGCATGAATTTCCAAAACCTGAAAGCCGAGAAACTGTCAGTCCGGCGCGAGAATGCCCAGCGGATTCTTCTGAAATCACCCACTGATACCGCTGCGGCCCAGGTGCTCAAGGCCGTGGACCTCGAGTTGCAGAGCCGATTTTCGGGCCCCGATCACGGATGGTCAAACGGTCGCCAAGGAGAGCCACGCTTCTATCGTGAAGATGGGAAGGTCGTGGCCATAGTCATTCGCTTGGAAACTCATGGCGTGAATCGGGGAGGATATCTGATTGAGGTGCGGGGCCAGCCGCTGCCCGAACACCCACGATTCATCGACGAGGCGCGCATCGTGGCGGAAGCCGCACTTGGTCTGCGGGCGTCCCCCGGGCGATGAAAGAAGGGGTTCATGGGATGATCTGATAGGCCGGCCCTAGCGTTAACGAGACAAGCGCTTCGCGATCGGCCCATTGCTGCTGTTCACCTTAATGGGATGCTGCACAGTCGCATTCCCCGAAGCAGCTCTACGAAGAGTGATGCAGCATAATTCGGGAGAGACTTGGCAGCACTACGAGATGACGTTGCCGCTTGCTGCGCCCAAATTCTCTCCGAGACTTACCTCAAGGCAGCGCGCAGACTGCCCGGTCTCAGACTATTGCGTGCAAAAATCCGGCAGCTCACCACCGGGCAATATCGCCCCGCCCGGGATCAGCACGACCTCAACCCGTGGCACCGGCCCATCTTCATTCTCCGAGGTTATAGTCAGCGAGATCGCCGCCTTCGGGGCATTGCCAGAGCCTTCGGCTAAATTTTCAGAGACATCAAACCAGGCACTGCCCTCAAAGTCCCGGTTCCATGAGGTCCAGCCCCGATCCTGAACCAGCTCCAGTTCAAGCCGCCGCTTTCCTTGGAGAACGATTTTCTCCCCAACGCTCGCTCTCAGGCTGTATTTTCCGGCCGAGTCACTTTCTGTTTTGACGAATTCAAGATCCGTTCCCGCGAGACGAAGTTCAGCCCATATCTTGCGCCCTTCATGCAACTTCTCTGGGAAATCGACATTCAAGATGACCGGACCGAAGATCCAGGGTCGAAGGTCCTGATCGGTAATCGCGGCCTTCATAGTGTCAATCCAGGGGGCCAGAAGATGGCTGGTCTCCTGCGCCCTCAAATCGGCCTGAAAGGACGCGATATTCGCCGACGAGCGCGCTTGCAGATTGTCACGAATATCATCGTAGCGACCAAGAATGCTGGCCGCCGCCTCGCAAGCCATCAATCGATCCGCATCCTTCAACTCAGACAGGGAGATTTCTCTGACGACGACCTTGCGCTCAGTTTCGACAGTGAGAATCTTGCTGGCCAGCATTTGCTCCATAGCACGCTGGGTTTCTTTTTTGTGATCATCGATGAGCTCGCGCAAATCACGCTCGAAATCGTCGCGCGTAATATATTCATCCAGCTTGATCATTGCCACGTCCGTGGCAACCCATGTGATAGCAGCTCCGACCACGGCACAGGCCGCAGCCCCCGGCCCGGTCCATGAACAGGCAGCAGCAGAAGCCGCGCCACCAGTGGCAGCGGCAGCCCATTTCATTCCGGTCTTTGTTCCCACCTTTGCTGCGAGCTTTATAGCAAGTTTTTTGGCGAAAGCCGTGGTGAATACCTTCAAAGTGGCCCCCCCCACCATGGCGACGCCGAAGGTTCCGGCCGTATTCTTCATCCGATTTTGGGAATCTCGCAACGCTCTAGTCACCACAGGCCCGAATGCCTCTGCCCCGCCCGGCTCAGCAGCCATAGCCTCATCCAGCGCCGTCCGAAATCTTTGGTCAAATTCCAGCGCGAGTTGTTCTGACATAGCGCCTAAACGCGTATCAAAACCGCCGAAGAGGTGTTCCTCCAGACCGCCTCCTAGCTTCCCCATCGCAGCCGAGCCCAATTCCAGCCACTCGCCTGTCAGAGAATAGTGAAAATCCATATACTTCGGGATGCCCGCATAGACTGGGGCATAGGCCTCATCCAAACGGCCACGTATCTGCTCTCTAACCTTTTCTGCTTTCTCACCCGCCGTATTGAACCGCTGTTCCACCTGCGTAGCATTAGTCCCTGTCTGATCGACAGAGCTGCCACTGTCATTTCCAACGACTTGCCGACCCGCTTGCCAGATCGCAAGAAGTTCGAGGCTGACCGTGATCACAAACAAAAGCACAATGGTTCCCCAGAACCAGCGTGACAGATTTGGCCTTTTGTGGCCTTCGGTTCTGCTATTGTCTTCTGGGGTTTCGTCAGACTGGGGCATTCAGCGTTCCGTGGTAATGTGTTTCAACAAAATGGGTGATGACCACGCTTGCCCTTGCAGCAAAAAAGCCGAACAACGCCATGTCCAGATTGAACAAAATCGCAATAAGGGGATAGTCCCTCATCTTCACCACCAGCCATATTTTTGATGCTTCAAAGGCGTAGCCAAAGTCAATAATCTCAGTAATCCAGCCGCGTCCTTCCGGGAGCTCGCCCAACCCGGGCCGCCGCGCAATGGAAAAATCCGCAGTGAGCATTTCTGTAGGAATGCTCTGGGCATACCATGCGACGAAAAAGAGGATGACCGAGAAAGGCAATCCAACCATCCATGCGCTCGGCCCGTTTGCGAAAATCCTGTCGAAGGGAGGCATAAAATGCCTGGCCAGAAAACTCTGCATCCAAAGGAAAAGCCATGCCGATGCGAAAACCAGGGCAAGAGAAACAACAATCTCAGCTCCTGACATCGTCAACGCATTCCAGGCCAACGCCGGCACGAGCAGCAAAACCAACAGCGTTGAGGAGAGAAATGCGCCTATCCGTCCGGTGAGCCACCCTGCAAGCCACGACCCAGACCTCAGAACTATTCCGCGTTCGGCCTTCCAACGATCAATGGTGATCGACCAATTTCCCAGAAATATCATGGCCGCCATACAGAGCAGCCAGATAGCGGCCCAGTCGGAAAAGACATAGGTCAACTTCCAGAGCCAAAGGAGCACCGCAGGCAGAAGGGTGACCACAAAGGCAATTGAAAGCCTGCGCTGCATTAAGATCCCTTCCGCTGCCCCTTGTTTGACCGCTACTCAATGAGGCGTCGTCACGCAAGTCTGGACCGCCCCTTTTCATTGGGTCCGGCTGGTGTTTGGCTGTGTGGCCCATGGCCTCCCCGCCCGGAAGTGACTTCAAAGCTTAATCGTGACGCATCGTGTAGGCGTTTGATCCCGCTGTTTGATAGTGCGATCCTTCCGTTGGTGTGGAAGGATGCCTTATAGGACACGTTCGTCATGGAAGAGCCACGACCACGCCTGCTGTCCGAGCCGCAAAACGGCGATCGCGGGCTTCGCCTGCGCAGCTGAGCCGTGAATTGGGCATCAACGCCAAGACGGTTGCGAAGTGACGCAAGCGTGCGACGGTCGAGGACATGAAGGCCGGACCATCTGAGCCACGTTATACGGTCCTGTCCGAGGGTGAAGAGGCGGCGATCGTGGCGTTCAGACGACATACACTCCTGCCACTAGATGACTGCCTTTAAGCTCTGCAGCCCTCGATGCCTCTCGATGCGCGCGGCGCGAATGGTCGCTTCTTTGTTTTTTTGCAATCACCATGCTGCATTGCCGCATGACTGCATTCCGCCCTTCGCGTCGACAACCCGATACTTGCGGCACGCTGCACAACCGTCCAAGACAGGCTACTCCGACCACTTTTCGCCCACCGTTCAATAAAGACGACTAAAGGCAACCGCGCCCCTCCCCCCTGCATACAAAACCCGTGTACAAAACGTACATCCTGTACGCGCCGACCCTCAGGTCAGCCCCATATCGCGGGCGATCATGGCGGCTTGGGTGCGGTTCTTGGCGCCGAGTTTGCGGGACAGGGTTTTGAGGTGCAGTTTCACCGTAACCTCTTGAATATCAAGGTCTCTTGCGATTTCCTTGTTGGATTTTCCGTCCAGAACGCCGACCAGAACATCCGTCTCTCTGGGCGTGAGGTGCACTTTCCCCTCCGCCTCCGTATCCCCGGATTCCAGAAAATCTAGCGGCGTATAGGTCTCTCCCAACAACATATGGTGGACAGCAGCCACCAAAGACTGTGGATCCAGCGTTTTCGGCAAAAAANCCCGCCGCCCCAGATCTGAGCGCCCNCCGCGCCACCTCCGGCGTCCCCGTCCCCGACAAAATCGCCACCGGACACCCCGCCCGCGATTTCATCACGGCAAGGCCCGACAGAGAATCCATTCCGGGCATCATCAAATCAAGCATAACCAACTGAAAAGGAACATTTTTTTCTTGGACCTTCAATGCGCTCTCTAGGCTCTCGGCCACGAAAACGTCAAAGCCNCCCTGCACCCGGAGGTACTCGGCGATCATCTCACGCACCAGATCGTGGTCGTCGGCCAGNAAAAGTTTGGTCATNAGNGCATCTTCCCTCTNCCACCGATTTTCTGCTTATATTTCAAATAATAAGCTGCGCTCGGTGCCATGACAATTGTTCGGCAACCCGCATCAAGGTCACCCATATCCTCTGCACATGTGGCAAGTTCCATGCCAATCCCCGCGCTGCCCCTATCTTNCGGGATAGGGGGCTGGTCAAACCNTGGAAAACCGCAGCATACCCGCAAGAGCAGTGGTGGTTCCCATGGTCCCATCCGTGCATTCCAACCTTTTTGCTCGACGCCAAACGCCACATTCCAACAAAAAAAGCAAAAACTTTAGCGAAAGGCCGACCGGCACGTCTCTGCGCCATAAAACCAACAAAATGAAAGAATAGAAATACTTGGCCTCACGGCAATCAACACTCCCCAGAGCTTTGCTGCGCGCCACGTTCGATACAAGATGGAAAGGCGCTGAAAACCCATAGGCCTAGGTGACAAAGGATCACTTTGATTGATATACAACCATAGCGCTAGTCCGATCCAGGGTACTGAACTATTTTTCAGGGGGTGCGTTTGGCGTACTTGTCGGTCAGTGGCTAGAACAAGTTGTATGTAGGTAACGAATTATAAGGCAAATCATGCACGCCTCGAGACTTCGCAAGTCACCAACCCAGCATCGCTTGTTACTGATCACGTTAAGCGTGTTTGCGATCGGCTGCATGGTGGCGGCGGTGGTTATGACCAGCAAGGTTTTCGTACAACTGGACGACTACGGCATCGCGAACCAAGACAATCTACAGTGGACGACATCGCGCCTGGAGGTTGACCAGCTCAAGTACTTGGCCGCATTGCAGACCTTGTCAGCGCCTGACCCTGAGCAAGTCGATCACGTCCGGCGTCAGTTTGATGTTCTCTACAGCCGAGCAACGGCCCTAAGGAACGGCAGGGTGTACCGCGAAGTTTTGGCACAGGATGTTTCTCATGCAGACCTCGACCGNATCGGGGACCTTCTTGCGAGAATGGTNCCTCTTGTTGATNCGGATGCGGCAACANTATTTCAAGAACGAGACCGCCTGATCTCACTCGGTCTGGAAATGGCCGACCCAATTCGAAGTATCGCAACGCGGGGACTGGCCGCNCATGCCAAGCGCTCGGATTCGGAACGCGCCGGCCTNACCGCAAAAATTCTTTCGATGGCGGCACTCAGTGTCATGATGCTTGCGGCCCTCTCNTCGCTCTTATTCTTGGTTTGGCGCCTGTATCGCAGCTATCGCNGGCAGGCCGAGCAAAGTACGAGTACATCAAATAGGCTGGCAACCATCCTCAACACCTCGCAGGATGCCGTTCTGGTCGTTGGCCCAGATGGGCGCATCGAAGATACAAATGCGCGCGCAGGTGACTTGCTGGAACTTTCAGGAGATCCTGCAACTCCAGTCAAACTAAGTGAATTTCTATTTTACAAGCAAGCTGATGGACGGTTGAAGCCACTTGATGCGAACGTATTGCGAGAGACATGCGTCGACGGTCCAGTGCGCCGAGAGGATGTGATAGTTCGCAATTTCGCAGGCCGCGAGTTTGCAGCTGAGTTGTCGGCGGATCTTGCAAAGCGGGGCCAAACCACAATTTGCATCTGCTTTGTTCGGGATATTTCCGAACGGATCGCCGCCGAGGCCGAAATCGCTAGCTCCCGCGACCGGGCACTTGCAGGAGAGAGAGCCAAAGCACGATTTCTCGCGATGATCAGTCACGAAATGCGCACACCGCTGAATGGTATTCTGGGAGCGCTTGAACTGCTGGACGATACTGGGTTAACGCCCGACCAAGAGAAGTTCACCCGGATCATGCGGTCGTCGGGTCAACTCCTCTTGACGCAAATCACCGATGCGCTGGATTTGACCCAAGCCGCTGCAAGACAGATCGTCCTGCGACCTGCGGCCTTTGATCTGGACCAATTGCTGGAAGAGTTGGTTGAAACCCAACAGGGGCCGGCACAGGCCCGAGGAAATGCCCTTCGCCTGCGCAGGCCCCACTCTGGGCTTGGACGAAGCATAGGAGATCGGGCACGGATTTATCAAGTGCTCCTCAATCTCGTTTCGAATGCAATCAAATTCACCAAGGATGGCGAAATCACGTTGGACGTGACGCGACATGACCCTAGCCAGAGCGGTTTGGACGAGGTGGAATTTCAGGTCACAGACACCGGCATTGGTATAAGTGAGACCGACCTACCGAAAGTGTTTGATGATTTTATGCGTGTTCAGGACATCTCGGGTGACAGACCCGAGGGGACGGGTCTTGGGCTCGGCATTGCACGCCAACTGGTCAAGCTTATGAAAGGCAACATTGGCGTCGAAAGTGAACTTGGAGAAGGCAGCCTATTTTGGGTGCGCCTGCCCCTGCCCCCGGCAACAGGCGTAGTCGCAGCGCCGGAGCCTTCCCATGTCCCCCTACCCCCAAGGAAAAAATCCGATCGAACCCTCAATATTCTGGTTGTCGAGGACAATGCCACCAACCGTCTTGTGCTGGAGAGCATGCTGACCAACGATGGTCACAAAGTCCAGCTTGCCTGTGATGGCATGGAAGGGTTGGAATGCGCGGCAGCTGAGCAATATGACTTGATCTTAATGGATATCAGCATGCCGCGGCTGGACGGTAGAGAATCTACGCGCCGTATCAGAGCCAGCCGGGGCCCGAATTCAAAGACACCCATCGTCGCCCTGACAGCGCATGTGCGGGCGGAGGACCGCGGCGATCTGGAAGCCGCAGGTTTTGACAGGGTCGAAACGAAACCTCTGCGTCGCGAAGCTTTGCGCGCCGTCATCAATCAGACGGCCACCCAAGGCGTCAGCTCCGCGGACACGACGTATTGTGTCGATTCCACATACCTAACACAATTGCGTTCAGCCTTGCCTCAAGAGCGGATTGACCGGCTTATCACAGAGTTCGAGGCCGAAGGTTCTGCGATCCTCGTTGCACTCAATCAGCAAGACAGACGATCCGACAACGACCTCGCAGATCACATACACAAACTTGCTGGCACAGCCGCCTCAACAGGCGCGCTCAGGTTACAGGCCCTTCTGGGACTCACAGAAGTAGCCCTGCGCACTGGAGACGAATCCACAATAGCAACAACCAGCGTGGCAATCCCAGAGCTGTTGCAAGCGACGCTGGCACAGCTCAAAGAGCACAATCAGAAACGCTGAAAAACTCACTTAGAGTTGCCTTTCATCTGGCTTACTATAGGTTCCACGGCATACACTTCGCTATCAGACTTCCCGCGTCATCGCGGGGCACCAGAGAACGGGACCCCGGCCAATATGAAGATATGGAAACAACTGGTAGTACTTTGTCTGATGTGTGCAGCATCTTACGGCGGGTATTTGGCATACCAGACCTATTTCGCGCCCAATGCCGCCGCAGAGACCGCGCCCGATGGAGAGCGACCTGTAACTGTTGAAGTGACATCAGCCGAAAGACGTACGCTCCAAGAGACAATTGAAGCGGTTGGGACGACGCGGGCCTTGAAATCCATCGACATTGTTCCAGAAGTCGACGGGCGCTTGATCGCGCTGTCCATCTCTCCGGGGACGAAGGTGGAAAAAGGCGACGTGTTGGCGCGCCTTGATGATACGATCGAGCGCGCGGATCTAGCCGAAGCCGAGGCTGTTCTGATTGAACAACGTCAGACTTTGGAGCGCACACGTCAGTTGCGTCAGACCAGTGCCGTATCGAAAGCCACCGAGGAAGAGGCGATCGCACGTCTCGCAGAAGCTGAGGCAGAGGTCGAGCGCGCACGCAGGCGCCTTGACGATCGAACCATCACAGCGCCCTTTGGAGGCATCGTCGGGCTTACAAACTTCGATGTGGGCGCACGCGTCACAGAAGGCGAGGTCCTCACCCGGCTCGACGACTTGAGCCAGGTCGAAGTCGAGTTCTCCCTGCCCGAGATGATCTATGGGCAAGTGCAGAAGGGACAACCACTGACCGCGCGCAGCGCGGCCTTCGCAGATCGCGTGTTCAATGGCACCGTGGATGTTGTGGACAGTGGCATAGACCCGGTCAGCCGCGCCTTTCGCACCCGCGCGTTAATCCCAAACTCCGATAGCACACTCCCTGCAGGGATGTTCCTGTCACTGACGCTGGTCCTATCAGAGAGCGAAGAAGTCACGGTCCCGGAAGAGGCTATCGTTTTCCAAGCAGCCGAAACTTATGTTTTTGTCGCTACGGACGGCAAAGCCAGCCGCCGTACCGTAATCGCAGGACAACGCAAGGATGGGCAGATCGCCATTACCTCAGGCCTAGAGGCCGGTGAATCCGTGATCATACGCGGTCTGCAACGGGTGCGCGATGGCACCTTGCTTAGGATCTTAGAGGCCGACACCGGAGCCACTGCCGAAACCGATCTACCCNAGCCCGAGAGTGCAACATGACCCTCTCTGACATCTCGATCAGACGGCCCGTTCTGGCTGCGGTGGCAAGTCTTCTGATCGTGATATTCGGCATGGCCGCCCTACGCGATATTCCGGTGCGGGAACTCCCCGACGTAGATAATGCGGTTGTTACTGTCACGACAACCTATCGCGGAGCAGCGCCTGAAGTAATCGATACCGACATTACGGAAACGGTGGAGGGTGCCATAGCCTCCATATCCGGCATCCGCACAATCAGTTCCGAGAGCCGCCAGGGAAGATCAAGGGTCACCGTCGAATTCGAGACCAGCGTCGACATCGATGTTGCGGCAAATGACGTCCGCGATGCTGTGGGGCGAGTGCGTGGTGATCTGCCTGAAGAGGCGGACGAACCACAAGTCGTTAAGAGTGATGCCGATGCAGATCCCGTGATGCGTCTTGCTGTCACGTCGGACCGCATGACCACAGCCGAGATTACCGATTATATTGACCGNTTTGTCGTGGACAGGTTCGCCACNCTTGACGGCGTCGCCAATGTCGAAATCATTGGGGATCAACCCTTTGCGGTTCGCATATGGTTGGATCGAAGAGCCCTTGCCGCGCGCAACCTCACGGTGGCCGATGTCGAAGCGGCTTTGCGTCGCAATAATCTCGAACTGCCTGCAGGCGACGTTGAATCGACCAACCGCCAACTCACAGTCCGTCTCAACAGCCGATTGCGCAGCATTGAGGATTTTCGTGACATCGTCTTGGACAGGATGGCCGGATATCCAATCAGATTGCGCGATGTGGCGCGTGTCGTGCCGGGAGTTGCAGACGATTCAACCATTGTTCGAACCAATGGCACCGATGCTGTCGGCGTTCAGGTCTTGCGTCAGAGCCAGTCCAATACTCTGGCAATCTCCAAGGCCGTACGCGCCGAAATCAAGACATTGGCGCCCAACCTGCCAGCGGGCATGAGGATTATAGTTGGGTCCGATGACGCCCTTTTTGTCGGAGCCTCAATCCGCGAGGTGGTGGTGGCTCTGTTTATTTCGCTGGCACTCGTGATAGCGGTCATCCTCCTTTTTCTACGCAGCATCCCTGCGACGCTTGTGCCGTTCATCACAATTCCAGTTTCATTGATCGGAAGCTTCTTGCTGATTGGAATTTGGGGATTTTCGCTCAACACGCTAACGCTTCTGGCGCTTTTGCTGTCCATTGGTCTTGTTGTGGATGACGCCATTGTTGTTCTTGAGAACATCCAACGCCGAATTGAAGACGGTGAAAGCCCTCTGGTAGCCAGCATGCATGGAGCGCGGCAGGTTACATTTGCAGTCATTGCAACCTCGCTAACGTTGATTGCAGTTTTTGTGCCGCTATCCTTCATGCCCGGTCAAGTAGGACGGCTGTTTGTCGAATTTGGCTGGGTTATGGCTGGAACGGTGGCGATCTCTACGTTTGTCGCGCTTTCTGCCTGCCCGGCGCTTGCTTCAAAAGTTCTGAGCGCTCGCAAGTTGCGCGCCAACGCTCCCACCGGACCGCGTCCACCAACGATGATTCAACGCATTTATCGTTCGCTCTTGACCCGTGCTATTGGCATGCCTCTTGTTATCCTGCCATTGGCACTTGTGATAACGGCAGGAGCCGTGCTCTTTTATGATGGACTTCCGCGCGAACTTGCCCCGCGTGAGGATCGGGGCGTGGGCTTCGTGCCGCTGACGGCGCCACAGGGGTCGACCGTCGCACATTCCGACATGGCCGCCCGTCAGGTTGAAGCCATTATGGAACCCCTGCGAGAGTCCGGTGAAATTGAAACCGTGTTCAGCTTTACAGGTTGGGGTGGTCGTCCGTGGCGGTCATTTGTTGTCTTCCGTCTCGCTCCTTGGGAAGACCGAGAGCGCTCTGTAACCGAGATCGTGTCGGAGATTGCTCCGCAGATGGGGAATGTCACCATTGCGCGCGGCTTCCCTGTAACACCTGCGGGGCTTGGCTTACGCGGCAGCTCTACCCCGGTACAGATAGTGATCGGAGGCCCCGATTTCGAGAGCGTCAAAGACTGGGCGACAACCTTTCTAGAGCGTGCAGAAAGTGTCGAAGGCCTTGTGAACCCAGAGATCAACTTTGACCAGAACCTGCCGCAACTCGACATAGAGATTGATCGTGCGCGCGCCGACGATTTGGGCATATCCGCGGATGCAATTGCAGCCACGTTGCAAACCATGCTCGCATCGCGGGAGGTTACGACCTTTGTAAGTCGAGGCCGTGAATACCCCGTCCTCGTTCAGGCCGAAGATGAAGATCGNCGCTCNCCCACCGACATCACGAATATCTTCGTTCGGGCCGGAGACGGTGAGACATTGGTTCCTTTGGGGGCTCTTGTNACCCTCAAGGAAAACGCTGCNACCCCGTCACTTCGACGCTTCGACCGTTTGCCCTCGATTCAGCTTTCGGGCGCACTGGCACCCGACGCCGAACTTGGCGACGTGCTGAGCCGACTAGAGGAAATTGCTGCAGAGATCCTGCCACCAGAGGCCAAGTTGGGATATGATGGCCAATCGCGCACCTATCAGGATACCTCAGGTGGCGTTGGTCTTGTGTTTCTTCTAGCGCTGCTGATCGTCTACTTGGTTCTTGCCGCACAATTCGAAAGCTTTGTGCACCCACTTGTCATTATGTTGACCGTTCCCATCGGCATCGCCGGCGCGATTTACGCAATGGCAGC
>JGI25317J35169_1001175_pt1 | contig 15844 bp, 16 predicted proteins | sample AutmiccommunBRH5_FD_35169 | JGI IMG/M metagenome (IMG submission 35169) | reverse complement strand
TGCCCACCGTAGTTGCTCTCATTTGCGGCGCAACTATATTGGTTTTTATTTTCTGCGCCCTTCGCATTGACTGCCGGAGCCCGATAGGCGGAGCGAATGCAAATCCGGCCAAAACGATCTTGGAGCGGCTCAAGCAACAGCTCGCAGAGCTGGCGCCCTGCTTCGATAGCGCGATCCGGATAATCTGGAATATTAGGGATGCCTTCAATCTGCGAGATTTCCGAGTACAGGAAATCGCGCATGAAGAAATGTTTGGAGAGCCTTACGCGTCCTAGATCCTCTAGGGCGGCTACCGTAGCCGGTTTTTTCATCTGTATTTGCTCCTTGCTACTGCGTTGGTGAGTTCAGCGCAGTTCTTTGGCGCCTGCCATTTCAGTCGCAGGCTGACCGGCTCACTTGTTGAGTCGGCCGCTCACACAATATGTCTACGGAGAAGACACATCTAGTCTGGCTACGTGTACAGGTAAACTTTTCAAGCGGGATCATCCAGTTCCAGAGCTCGTGCAGGTCTAGGTACGGCCGGCCAAGCCCGCAGACGCATGCCTCATACCGAGTCTGTAGGCTGCATAAGAAAAAGCTCAGCGTCTTCGCCGTCAAAACAGGATTGGACGGCCGCGGATATGGTCAGCCCGGAGAGCCTGGTACGCATCGCTGAAATGTCCATTTCCGTGCGTACCACCTTGCGCACCACGTTTTGCGTACCAGCACTGAGGTGGTATCCAAGCGGCGGTATCCAAGCGGTATCCACCCAAACCATACAAATGCCACGTTCGCATCCCAGGCTGGGCGGCGTGGCGCAGCGCGCAGCCGGCAAAGGGGCAGCCCCAAGGCCACTTCGTCCAGGGAATGATGGAGGAACTCTATTGCGTGTGTTTCGGCAAACCATACAAAGCCGATGATCTGCCAGCATCGCTCATCCGCCCGGCTCACTCGACAAAGCTCCCGAAACGTAACCCCGGCGTAACCCCGACCCAGAAACGAAAAAGGCCCGCATAGCTGCGAGCCTTGATTTCATTGGTGCGGAGACAGGAGTCGAACCTGCGACCTTCGCATTACGAATCGGCGCGCGTCAGTTTTGTGAAGATTTGGTTCGAAGCAAAAATTAGAACGGAAAATCGCTTACAGCATTGAAAATGCTCGACTTAATAGGGTTTCGAGCTTGTTTTGCCTGGCCTGAACACAGGTTTCACGGGGCAAAAAAGCGTGTTTATGCTTTGTTCGGAGCACCTATTAATGAAAGCCAAAATCACCCAAGCCCTGGTCGAACGTGTTTCGGCGGTGACTGATAAGACCACCCTGTATGCGGACCCAGAACTGCGCGGTTTCTACCTTATCGTCTCTAAAAGCAAGAAAGGCTTCTACGTCCAAAGCCTCGTCAACGGTAAGCAGGTCAGGGTCAAGCTGGGCGACCATCCGTCTCTGACGGCGAAGGCAGCAAGAGAGCTTGCCATGCAGACGCTGGTGACGATGCGCTCAGGTGTGAATCCAAATGAGGAGAAGCGCAAAGCGAGGGTAAAAGGCATCACCCTCAGGGAGGCGCTGGACCTTCACCTTGCCGCCAAGAAGCTCTCCCCTCGCACTGCCTCGGATTACAGATACAACTGCGAGCAATACCTCTCCGACTGGTTAGATAGGCCACTGGCCGATATTGGCAGCAACAGGGCAGCCGTCAGGGAGCGGCACAAGCGGATCACCAAAGAGAATGGCGCCCCCTCGGCAGACAATGTTTTCCGCATCTTCCGCGCCCTCTATAACCGAGGCCTTCGCGAGCATCCAGACCTTCCGGCCAACCCTTGCTTGAACGTGGACTACCACGGGCTGAGGCGTCGCAAGGTGGATGCCAACGCGGAACAGCTTAAAGAGTGGGGCAAAGCCGTCCTGGAGCTGAACCCAGTGAGGCGAGACCTTCATCTGTTCATGTTGCTGAGCGGCATGCGTCGGACCTCAGCCTGCGAAGCTCGCCTTGAGCACCTGTCCGATGGATGCCTGCATGTGCCCAACCCTAAAGGGGGCACAAATCGAGCATTTGACCTGCCCCTGTCCGGCCCATTGAAGGACCTACTCAGCCATCGGGCTACCGAAGCGCCTCGCATTGATCGGAGGACAAAGTGGCTCTTTCCTTCGGACTCGAAGTCGGGGCACGTCACCGAGGTTGCGCAACATGAGCTGAATCGGCTGACAGGTCATGCCCTGCGGCATGTGTTCTCCACCTTGGCTGTTGAGTCAGGCGTGCCCTTGCTGGAACTGAAATACCTGCTCAACCATGCGGCGAGCAACGTGACGATGGGTTACATCCATGTAGGGCCTGAACACCTACGGCCTTATCAGGAGAAGGCCTCCAGGCACATTCTCGAACGACTCGGGCTGCAATGGACGCCTGGTGTATGGCCACCGGTGCTCAAGGAGGCGCCAGTTGAACAGAAGGCTGCCTAATCGGCTGTCGGAGCGTGTCGGAACCTAAGCTGCTGAACTTAAAGGGCTACCGCAACGGTGGCCCTTGTTCTATGCACGAACGGAACAACTCCACCCATGACCGTTCGTCGGATAACTTGAAATAGCGCGTTACAAATAAAATCAACCTATTGATTTTAAAGGATTCGCTGCAGATTAGACGGCTGCAAATGATGATATTCGGCGACTTGCACTTTCAATAACCTTCTCTCCAAGCGCTGAACGAGAGAGGGACGCCTCTCCCAACAAACCTCATCTTTGATTTCGTTGGAGACAGCACAAATGGAACGCATCCCTTTGGATTACGCGATCTGGCTGGTGGGCAGGGAATTGCAATTCTGCTCTGGCATTCGCGCCCTTGCCGCTGAAAAGATCATGGCCGAGCAGGCGCTTTCGGGCGCCGTCACTCTGTTCGACGGCTGCGAGAAGTTGATCGGCACGGCCAACCTGTTCGAAGCCTTTGACCATCCGCAGAACCCTTACCCGACCCAGTTCGTATTAGGTAAAGGCTCGCCGCGATTAGATGCCTACATCGTCCTTCGTGAGCATTACGGCGAAGCCTGGGTGGCCGCTACGGTCACTGAGCACCTTCACCGCTGGGGAACGCCTGTAGAGCTGGGCAGCACCGAGCTTGCCCAAGTCGTTCAGAAGCTCGTTATGCGTGCTCACATCTGTTTCGAATACGACATGGTTTGGTGGGACGTCCCGGCCACCCCTGATGGCTTTGATCGCTACGACCGACCCAGCCGCATCGAGTCCCTGAACGGCTGGCTTTCAGACTGCACCTTCAAGCGCGCCGCCTAACCGAACAACTCTTACCAATTTGCTGGAGATACCAAAAATGGAAAACACAACTGTAATGGTGAACCCGATTACTCAAATGTCCAAGGCCATGTCGGTCGTATGCCGGGAAGTAGAGGCGCTGATCTACAGCGACAAGGAAGCCCCTATGATTCTGATCCTTGCGCTCGAACGAAATCCGTTTTATTCCGCAGATCAGTTGGAAGAGATCTGGGAGGTTGAGACTAACGAGCCTGTTGACCGTCAGTTGATCGAGAGGTTTTTAGGCCTTCACCACTTGTTCGGCGAGGAGTGGCATATCGTTTGCCTCGGTCATGCGATTCGCGAGATTAACGATCAGTCTCGGGGAGAAAGCGAGACTCGCGAGGAGTGCGAGCTTTTTGGGGATACATTGGATGAGGTTCGCGATTACTGGGAACGGCGCCTCGCTGATTTCAACTCTAAGCGCGCCAAGGAAGAAGCCGCGGCGATGGCTTGGTTGCGTCGCAAAGGACGGCTGTCTAACCAGCAATTAGGCGCCAACGCTCTCTAAGCTGCTGAAACAACAAGGCCTCCGCGATGGAGGCCTTTTGTTTTTCACGGCAGAAACATTCACTCGGCGGGTGGGGTGACCGTGACACCGGCCAACCACTCCACAGACTGCTCCTCGTTCAAGTCGGCGGAGAAGTGCTTCTTCCTGGCGGGCACGTCGATGCCAGCCTTCCGCATTTTGCTGGCATACCATGCGACCGACTTAGGTGATGCCGAAGCGCCGTCCACTTGGGCGTTTACCATTGCTGCGATCAGCTGATAGGGATAGCCAGCCTCATCCATGATGAGCGCTCGGGCAAGGTCGCCCGCGCCTTTGCCGCGTTTCGCCTTTGTCTCTGTCGTAGCCTCTGGTGCTTCGGTGCGCTCGGTCTGTTGCTCTGTATCCCTAACGGCTACCTCAGGCTCGCTACGCTGCCTGAAGGAGGCCAGGTCTACGCTTTTCGCCTCGGCCGTCTTGGTTATTCGCTCAATCAGCTTCGCTTTGGACGCGAAGGTCTTCGGTCCGGCCTTCGTGTCTGCCAGTTCGTTGTGGATATCCAGCAGCTCGGCCATGCTCATGCTTTCAAGGTTCATGGTGGTCCTCCTCTATAGGAGCCTCCATCATGTCGCGCTCCAGCTTCCCCGGGAGCAGTTGGCAGCCCAGCTAATGTTTGATCGGCGCGCGGGTGGCCACAAGCCGCTGAAATGAAAAGGGTCGCCACGATGGACGACCCTTATAAGCACGACAGGAACAGGCCTCAGGCAAAGGCATTGGTGATTTGATGCCTCGGCAGACGCTCTGCCTTGTCCCTTACCGCCCGAGGGACGTACAGGTCCAGCTTGTCGCAATAAGGCACGCCCAGTATCTCTGCTGCCTCATCGAACACGCCGCTCCCGATGGCGATTCCCTCCTCCTTCGCCTGTTGGGACAGGGCAGCAAACCGACTGCCCTTACCCATAAGCACCATCACGAACGCGGTGATTGCCAGGGTGAACGGATGACCTGCAGGGTAGCAGCCGTCCTCTCGCCGGTACTTATTCGTCCTGTCCATGATCGTCATCCTCCAGAGAGTCGAGCACCTTCATGTCGAGCTGCTGGCTACGCAGCGCCAGACTCAGGGTGTTGATGGGGTTGGAGCGCCCCTGCTTCCAGGTGCGGATGGCGACAATAAGTCCCTGGAAGCGCAGTTCACCAATCTTCAGGTACTCGCGCGCCTTGATGTAGGCATCGAGTTCCATGGCAGTGGCAAACTCGTTAGGCGTAAACGGGCGTTCCTTCATGGGCAGCGCGTCGAGGCGGGATAGCACAGCTGCGCCCAGCGGCTTGTTCTTGGTGCCGACTGCCAACTGGCCGAAGTGCGCCAACTCGGCGGGACCTGCAAGGGAAAGCTGTTGGAGGTAGGCCGAGCGGCGCTCATCTCCAAGGGCTTCACGAGCAAGCACTTTCACAGGGCTTTCGTAATAGAGCCTCTGAGCTACCAGTGGGTTATACAAGCCGCCGGCTTGCTTGTAGAAGGCATCGACTTCATCGGCAGCGGCGTCCCTGATCTGCCCGATAGCTGCGGAGGTCTCTTGCTCGGCGAAGCGGTTACGCTCTGCAGTGGTCAGGTTCAGGTCAACCAGCTTCCAGCGCTCGGCAATTGCAGCCTTGCGGGCGTCTACGTCTGACTGCAGGCGTTCGATGGTCTTGAGGACACGACCATGCAGGCTATCGAGGCCGGAGGCGAGTTCGCCGATTTCAGAGACGGTGAGGAATTGGGTTTGGACGAGTTCGACTTTCATGCTCATTGCTCCAGTGGTTGGGGTCCACCGGTCGCGTTAACGAGCACTCTCCCAGGCCACTGGGAAGGTCGACGCCAATGTCGACCGGTTGAATGCCAATTTGTCGAGCAAGCTGTTCAGCGTAACCCCACGTTGCTCAGGCGTGTTCGGCCACTGTTGCAGTCTCAGTTGTTGCTTGCAGTTCAAGGGCTTGGGCTGAGGGACCTGCTAACGATCAATCAGCCGTTGTGCAATTTATCGCCACCGTTGCCGCCGCAGGGACTGCAAATTCGCACCCTCGCTACGTCCTGAGAGAAGTGGTATCGCCTGCAGGCCATGCAGCGAATCCAACCCATCTTGCGGATGACGCGGGGCGGATTGAAGTTGGGATTGAGCACTTGGGCGCGTCGAACTCCTCTATCGAACGGCCACGGTTTGGGTTCAATCAGCGGCTTCGCTATACGCCTTTCCTCGAAGGTCTTCACGAGGCATCGGGTGGTCTCGCCCAGCCTGCGGTAATTTGGAAAATTGGGGCTACTAACTCGATAGTTCACGAGCGAGTAGTAGAGGCCGAGTTCCTGAGCCGCCTCACTAATGCTGGAATACGCTACTCCGTCTATTTCGACGGATATAGCGTTATTGCTATTCGCTTCCATAGCCACCTTTCCCGGACCACCACCGGCGGTCCTCATACTCATTGCTCAAGCGCTCCCATTCGGCCTGTGGCAGCCGAGGCACCGGACCGATGCAAGTCATCTCGCAAAGCGGTGAAAGCGCATCACGGCCGCCGAGCGCAGCGACACCTTCAGGTGCGGTCACTTCCCAGGCATCCAGGGTGCGATCGATCATCTCGGCCCGATGAAGGGCTTCGGCCACGGTTAACTTTTCATTCGCCATCGTCTTCACCCTCGTCTTCGCTCGCCTTGTACTTCGCCAGAAGGCCTGTCAGAGCCTTACGGTCTTCGCTGCTCATCTTCAGGAGTGCATCGGCGCTGAGGCCTGTGTCATCTACCTTCACGCGGAGTCGGTCGGCCAGCTGGTCGCCATAGCGGAACTTGAGCATCACCTCCAAGAGGCGATCACTATGTTTCCGCATAGTCAGTGGGCGCTCTTCACCGGTAGTTGCATCGCGGGTCATGGAAACTTGGCCCTGGTAAATAACAGGCTCTTCCACCCCGATGCAGGCGCGTCGATAAGCTTCGTCCAACAGGGCGTCCATCGCGACATCAATTGCCTGTTCCCAACGGCGGCGAAATTCCAGGTCGTTTCGCTTGTACTCGAATGCCAGAGTACGAGAAATGCCACAGGCCGCTGCCGCCTGTTTAGGTGATGCGGTGTCCTCGAGTATCTGAATAAACAGGTCCTGAACTTCTGGTGTGAACTTCTTGGCGGCCATGGCGTAAATCTCAGTTAACTGGTTTTAAATGTTATCTTGACGTGTTTATACGCGCGGGCACGCCCTCATATATCAATGAGAAACAAAGACTTAGATTGAGGGGCGTTCAGATCAGCGATTAGACGGCCGGCTCTACGCGCGGGAGGGCAAGGTCTGGCAAAGTCAGAAGGAACTTTTTTCAGTGAGCACTGATTATCAATGGCGCGACCTCCCGAGGTTTAAACGGAACCCCTCCACGCGGATCTTAATCAATCTCCTCCAGGGGTGGTTCGTTTAATAGATTTTCCGATTGTCAGTCTGATTGTCGATTGTCGTCTTTCTAAGACGACGACAATCGTGACAATCGAATCCGGCCCGTGACAATCAAAACGACAATCAGGTGGGCAGTTTTATCCTAACTTATTGATTTTCTTAGATTGTCACCGTGACAATCAAAATTGACAATCAGCGACAATCAGAGCTATTTCGATTGTCAGCGGGCGCGACAATCAAAGTCCGTTTTTACGCTCCCGTGACAATCAAAATATCAGCCTTGCTCCTCTGTAATTACTAAAATTCCTCGCTTCGGATTGCGCACTTCTACTGGTTGCTGCCAGATCAACTTTCCTTGATTAGTAGTGCCTGCGTTTTCACGTCCACTTGGAATAGCGTCTGCAATCTTCCGCCGAGCTGTCTTATCTGCAACGCCCAGGCGGCTGCAAACGGCCTCGACCAGCTCCTTCAATCCAACTTTGCCGTCCTTATCGTTCGCAAGCTCGCACGCCAATTCGACGATCGGGTCGACGGCAAAGTCTTCTTCAGCCGCTGCCATTACCGAGGGATGGAGAACAAGGGAATCGCCAACCTTCTCAAGATTGAACCTGATGCCGGGGTCTTTCTCGGCGTCCTTCTGTTTCCGCACTGCGACATCGATGGCGTACCTATCTTTCATACGCTCAACTTCAATAGTCGTATCCATCGCACCCAGCAGGGCCGTACTCCCTCGCATACCTTTGCTCGTATCCTTGCCCGAGTGGTGAACCACAACTACCGTCGCCCCAGTAGCGTCTCGAAGGCGCTTCATATTGGTGATATAGCGGCTCATGTCTTTCGCGGAGTTTTCATCTGCTCCCGCAGCCGTCTGATTGAGGGTGTCGATCACGATCAGGCGAAGCGGGCCGAGCTCGGCGACTACTTCCTGCACGAAGGTCCGCACAGCAGTGTCCTTTTCGGCGGCGAAGTTGATTTCGTCCCGCATCAGGTGAAAAGCGAAGTTGGCCCCTTGAGCACCATGATCGTTTTTCCATGCCCTTACTCGTTTACCCAAGCCTGGGGCGCCTTCAGCAGCAATGTAGAGAACACCGCCCGCAAGAACATCCCGTCCGTGCCAATCGAGGCCACTGGCAATAGACAGCGCCATGTCGACGGCCAGAAACGACTTGCCTGATTCTGGAGCTCCGTATATTGCTGCGAGGCTGGACTCAGTCAGCAACCCTGGGATAAGCCAACGAGGCGGAGGTAATGCTTCCAGCTCATCGATGGTCAGAAACTGCCAGCGGCGCGGCTGCTCGCTAGGCGCCCCCTCCTCTTCCCAAATATCAAAGTCATCTTCTGGGTCAGGCGCAGCGATACCGCCACCCACTTCGTTAAGAAACATTTGCAACGAGGCAGTGGTAAGGACGTCGGCCTTGTTCGAGTGAAGAGAATCCCAGCGATTGCCGACCCTCCATTCTTGCCCGCTATAGCGGGGGTCGCCCATGCACCAATCGATGAACTCCTGCCGCCCTTCGCCATCGGTGGCAAAGTGACAGGCCATCATCAAATCTTGCCAGCGTTTCTGCTCGCCTTTTCCTCCGAAGTCGCATGGATCGAGCTGTTCCAGCGTCTTTGCCAGTTGCTCCGGCGTCAGCTCGCCTGCGCCCGTCGCTACCTTCTGCGGGCGGTCTGGCCTACGCGCCTTCTCCATCAATTGGATTGGCAGGTCTGGCATCTCATACAAGGGCGGTGAGTTGGGCGCCCACCGGTAAAGCCCACCTGAGGGGTGTATCGAGCCCGCAGCAACTACCTGACGGCCGAGCGACTTGAATTCAATGCCCTCGAAACCATCCACGCTGTCCAGCAGGATCGTGCCCTTCGGCTTGCGGAAGTAGTAGTGGTGCCCTGGGTGATCCAAGTTGCCAGTGAGCACATGCGGCGCCGTTGAAAGGTCAAGACCGAACGACGCAACGAGGTCGGTGAGGCTGTCGCGACCCTCTGGGAAGTTGCGTGGGTCCACATCCACGACGACAACATCAGCGGGCAGGCGCACCCCGAGGTTGAGCCCTTCGCGGCGTGCGCGGTCCATTACCTGGACGCCATCGTATTCGCGGGCCTGCCATTGCCTATCGGCGGGCACCTTATCGCGGACTCGCAACGGGATCAGCTCAAGCCGGGCCTTACGATAAGCCAGCGCGTCGTCGAACAATGGCGTTCTTCGGGAGAGCCCTACGGCATCATTGTTTCCGTGAATCCCCTGAGTTGTGCTCTCCTGCAGCCCGCCTTGCCCGCGGGCTTCTTTTTGCCTGTTCATTGGCAAGCCCTCCGCACGCTAGTTGCTGCGAGCATCGCGGCGGCCGCCCGCTGACGGCCTTCGCTGAGCCGTTGCCCTTTCGCATACTCGCGAACATCGCCCATGCGATAACGAACGCTTTTGCCACCGATGCGGACATAAGCGGGGCCACCGCCTTTGCATCGATACCAGGCGAGGGTGCCATCCTTGAGGCGCAGGAATGCAGCCGCCTCCGTAGCGGTCACAAGGGCGTCATCAGGAAGGGAGTGAAGCTCGGCCAGTTCTTCTGAGGTGATTTTCTTCGGTTCGTGTGTCATATCTGCGGCTCTCGGATTCCCGGCATGACGGAACTGTCATGGGGGACATCCGCAGCCGTATCGCCGCAGATCGGACCCGAACCTCTGTTGTCATCCAGAGTGGGTCTCGGCTGATTTGGCCGCCGAAAGCCTTATCGACGTTTGCAGTCGACGAACCAAATATCTCAAAGATTTCTCTCGGCGAAAACCAACACTTTTCAGGCTGCCCAGGTGCTCGTCTGTCGTGTCGAAACAGCTCTGACAGCTCAGCGTCAGGCGAAGCTGCTCCGCAAGTACCACACGCGACCAGAGGAGACCATGCGGCATCTCGGGCCTAGAAGCCGCCACCGTCTTCAGTTAGCCTTCCTGCAAAATGCAGGAAGCAGGCTAATGACACCTTTTGACCCTCTGGCTGTGGAAAACGTCGGCGTTACTCTGGCCGTTGAATTGCTTGAACAACCCCTCCATTCGCTACCTCCCTCCGACCGTTTCACCGGGGCCGGCGTTTACGCGCTTTACTACACGGGCAATCATTCCGCTTACGCCGATCTTGTAGCCTTAGATGATGGCGCAGGCGGGACGAAGTACCCCGTATATATCGGAAGTGCTGTCCGAGAAAATGCCAAGCAGGGTTTCAATCCTAGACCTACCGCGCAAGCCAGACTCTGGACGAGACTCGGCCACCACGCTGACTCCATTCGTGAAGTCGAAGCAGCAGGACTTGACACCGATTTCAGACTAGAGGATTTCCGCTGTCGGTTCCTTGTGCTGCAAGACGCATATATCACCTTGGCGGAGTCAGTGCTTATCGCCACGTTCCGGCCAGCGTGGAACGGGATGGGCTTCGGCAGCAAAGTCGTTGGTGGTGAACGAATGTCGGGGCGCCCGTCCCTTTGGGATTCGCTTCACCCAGGGCGCGGGGGACGACCAGTTGGCACGCCCGAGCGCCAGACTCTCGCAAGGGCACAAATCGGCGACAGTATTCAAAGGCTCGGGCAGGAGCCTGCAGATGAACGGGCAGCCAGGATGATGGAACGGATCAAACGGTTCCTGTGAGGCTATCGCGTACTTTCTGGATTACCACCTGCGCTAGCCTGGTTGGAACGGCGTTCCCGAGCTGGCGCATGGTCTCGGTCCAAGACCCATGGAAGATCATTTCATCGGGGAAGGTCTGCAGTCGGGCAGACTCACGTATCGTGAAATAGCGAACCGAACCATCGGGGCGGCGCAGCATGTTCTCACCACCGGGCACTCCATGCACCCCGGCCTTAAGCGTCTTGGCAGGTTCGTCTAACGGACTACCGGTGTGGCCAGGGTATGACCGCGCGCCCGGCTGGAATCGATGATCGCGGAACTGAGCTACCGCCAACAATGGATGAAGCTCAGGATCGGGCAGATCAGCAATGGCATCTCGCACAGTTAGCCAAGGGCTGCCGGCCGGCTGCTGCAATAGCTTCAGCGCGCGAGCTCGACCTGCTGTCTCGGCCGGTCGGTCGCGCTTCGCCACTTGGTGTCGATCCCAGTATTCCCCGCTACGCCATTGGGACCAAAGCAAGGCGTCCTGCGAATGGGTATGCTCGGGGAAATGCCACTCCACATTGGTATCAGAGCGAAACCCCACGATCAAAATCCGTTCGCGTTTCTGCGGCACGCCATAATTCGCCGCATTAAGGACTCGCATTACAACGTTGTATTGAAGGCCTTTAAATTTTCCCTTGGTTTCGTAATCTTCCAGTCGCACCAGATGATCGTGCCAGGTCTCCCCCGACTTCGCGACCAGTTCGGGATGTCTAAGCTGAAGCCTGATGTATTCGAGATAATTGGCAAACGCGCTGCGGGTAAGGCCCTTCACGTTCTCGAATACGAAGGCCCTCGGGCGAAGCTCACGAATTGCTCGAATGGCCTGCGGAAACATATCGCGCTCATCTAAAAACGCTCTGTGCAGCCCACCCATAGAGAATGGCTGGCAAGGCGGACCACCTGTAACCAAGTCGATGGACGCCTCAATCTCTGAAAATTTAATCTGCCGGACATCTCCTTGCGCCAAAGGCCAGCTTGCGAATGGCTGCAAGCCCGCCTTCTGGTTTTGTCGGATCGTGTCGCAAGCCCACTGATCCCAATCGACCACGAGCTGGGGTTTGAACCCCGCTTGGCTGACGGCCATGCCAAGCCCACCGGCGCCTACAAAAAGTTCTACTGCATTCATGGGTCGAGAAATTCTCTGATTCTTTTTTCAAGTGTCTCGATCTCTCGGACCTGACATTCCCAAACTGTCAGCACCTCCCATCCGAGATTTTCGAGACGAGACAGAGTTTTGGCGTCGCGTTCTTTGGTGGCGGATAGCTTCGGTAGCCAAAAGTCCAGTCTCGACTTCGGCAAACGCGCTAAACGACATTCTGGGTCACCGTGCCGATGCCAAAAGCACCCGTGTATGAAGATCACTTTGCGGCGGGTGGGGAAAACAAGATCGGGTTTACCAGGTAAATCCTTGCGATAAAGGCGGTACCTGTAGCCCATTCCGTGGACGAGACGCCTAACACGCAGCTCTAGCTTCGTGTCCTTGGAGCGAACTCTACTCATTCGCTCACTACGCTGTTCGGGTGTAAGCGTGTCCATCCACCTCACCTGCCGGTCTATTACCATATCGTAAGGCGGCAGCAATCGTCAGCTGAGCAAAGCAAAAGGGCAACCCTTACGGGTTGCCCTTTATCGACAAAATGGTGCCGCTTGCCCGACTCGAACGGGCCACCCCATCATTACGAATGATGTGCTCTACCAGATGAGCTAAAGCGGCATCGGCTGTCGGTGTTGTTCAATTCGTGTTTGGGACGCTCCCTTGTTTCGAATCGAATCGGCTGCAAGCCTAGTGCCGCAAGGCTTACAGCCGACTCACCGAGACAAAGTGCACCGATTACGAATGCGCTGCTCTACCTACTGAGCTACACCGGCGCCAGGCCGCGGATTATCGGGGGTTCTGCGGTTGGACTCAAGTCCGCGCGCATAGCCCTCGATACTCCGATCCGCGTCATTCCGTCAATGTGGCCGCGACGCGGGCTGGCCGTGGTCGCGTTCGAGGTCGTGCTTGACCTGGCCGGCCAATTGCTCGCCTTCGGCGCTGGCCATCGCATAGCCCTCGCGGGCCTTGTCCTTGATCTTGCCGGTCAGCTCGTCGCTCTTCTGGCCCATCAGTTCGTCTTCACGACGGGTCGGTGGAACCGAGGCCGCCAGCAGCGCGCCGAGGGCGATGCCCATGGCGCCCAATGCCAGCGGTTGCTCGTTGAGCAGCTGAGTGAACCCGCCGCGCGCACGGTCTGCGGTGTGCCGCAGGCTTTCCGCGGCGTGCCGGCTGGAGTCACCGACGCGATGACGGGCATTGCCCAGTGAGCTGGAGGCGCTATGGCTCATCTGCGCAGCCTTTTCCTTGATGCCGGTGCCCTGCTGCTTGAGACCAGAGGCCTTGGCGGCGAGCTTGTCGGTCATCGACGGACCGGTCGAAGCGCTGTCGCTGTAGTCCGGGCGGCGATTCTGCCCGGCCATCAGCCACACCAGGCCGACGGAGGTGAGCAGCGTCGGTACCGGATTGGCCTTAACGGTATCGGTGAGGTTATGCAGGAACTCGCCACCCCCGCCTTTGGCGTAGCCGAGCGCGGTATCGATCATCTGCCCCGGGGAGAGCTTGCTTTCCAGCGCGTGGACGATGTTGCCGATTTCGGCGCGCTGCTGGTCGATCTCGCGCTCCAGCGTGTCGGGGTCCTTTTGTGCTTCTACGTCTACCTGGTTATGCGTGCTCATGCGTGCCCCCTTACGACTTCTTTATCCTTCTGCAGCGAATGGATGGTGCGGTCGGGTTTGAACGAAGAGGCTTCGAACTTCTTCTTGCCGGCCGAGACCATGATCATGCCGATGACCACTACGACCACGCCGACGATCAACGCGGCGAGCCAGGGTTCCATCATGGTGCTGAGGAAGTAGACCGCCGACATCAGCAGGATGATGAAGCCGGCCAGGAGCACCGCACCGCCGGTTGCGACGCTGGCAGCACCGGCCTTGGTGGCACGCAGCGATTCGTTCAGCTCGGCCTTGGCCAGCGCCAGTTCCTTGGTGAACAGCGACGGCACTTCGCGGGTCAGCTGCCGTAGCAAACCGCCGACCGAATTATCGTGCTCGGGGTTGCCGGGTTCGTAAGGCGTATTGAGGTTGCGTTGTTCGTTCATCGATTAAGCCCTCCGTTCGTGCCTTTGCCAGTGCTGCCAACGCCGTTACTGCCTACGCCATTGCTGCTACCCGTGTTCGGCGCCATGCCGGCATTGCTTACGCTGCCGACGGTACTGCCCGGTGCGCCACTGGAAATGCGCGAGTCCAGTTCGGACTGACTCGGCAGCGTCTCGGCGGTCACGTCTGCCGGAACGCCGAGCGGCGAAGTCGGATGCGGGCGACTCGCGTCGGAATGGCCGTAATCGGTCGTCGGCTCACGCGTTGTGGATTCAGCGCGATGGCTGGACGCGCGGGCGAAACGAGTCAGGCCGAAGCCAAGTGCAACGCTGCCGGCAATGAACAGGCCGGGATTGTTGCGAGCCAGACGGTTCACCTCGCCCACCAGCTCATCGACGCTCTTGCCGCGCAGGTTGTCGGCCAGGTCGACCATGCTCTGCGCCATGTCGGAGACATAATGGGAAAGGCCAGTGCGATCCTGGTTTTCAAGTTCTGCCGCTGCTGCCTTGGCACTCTGAGCAACCTTTTCCAGCTCATCGGCGGCCGTACCGCGGTAGCTGTCCAGCTGAGCCTTGCCTTGGTTCTTCACCTGCTCGCCGGCTTCGCGCGCCTTTGACTTGAGTTCCTCGGCACTCGGAGCGGAAGCGGAGCTGCTTGCCTGCGTGGTGCCAGCCTGGCCTGTCTGGCCGGTGGGCTGAGCGGGAGCGCTCGTTGACTGCGCATTGGCGTCGGTTCTGGCTTGGCCGCCGTAACCTGTGATCTCTTCATCGGGTGTCGTCATTTTGTCCACCTTTATAGGGTCATAGGGTTTGGCCGGATGACCACGGTCCGTGAAGCACAGCAGTGCGGGGTTCCGCGGCTGTGCGATTTCAGTACGCACATAAATGGTGACCGGACCCAAATTTTCGAGTTCCGTGTTTCTGGCCAAGCGGTACGGGGCTTCGAGGACCGAGTTCGGCTATGCCGCACGGTAGGAAGGGAGGACGTGAAACAGCGAGATCTGGTGGCGATCTGCCCGCGATTGGCGCGCAGCCGGCATGCGGCTTGGCTTGGGGGAATGCGAAGGTCGAACAAGCGGAACGGCTGGAATGGCAGCGATGGTGACCATCGGGTCAGCTAGTGGGCGATCACCCCGTCACAGCGAGCCGACGAGCTGTAATCAGCCAATGCAGTATAGGAACGCAAAAACGGGCCCTTGGGGCCCGTTCTTGTTTGGATGGTTTGTCGTTACAGCGGACCCACGCTGGTGCAGCTGTTTGTGGCTTTGGCGTGCTTCTGCAGAACCGGCAGCTGCGGACGGTACTTGCCGCTGCTCACGTCCAGGGACATGGAGTACTCGCCCCACCAGGGACCGGCAGCCCAGTAGGTGCTCGGGATGCAGTTCTGACGCAGGTAGGCCAGCAGGTTGTCGGTAGCGACGATGGCCGAGGGCGAGAAGTCCGGTACGCCGTGCTCACCGATATAGCCGCGCAGCTTGTTCTGCTTGAGCCAGTCGACGAAGGGCTTGACGCGGTTGACGCCAATCATCGGGTCGTATTGCGCGGTCTTGTCGAAGTAGTTGCCCGAGAAATCCTTGTCCACGTACATGTGCGCTTCGTAGACCAGGTTGTTCTTCGGATCACGCATCCACGGGTTGGTGATCAGCTGGGTGTTGTAGTGCGGCCAGTGGAAGGCGCTCGACCAGCGATCACCCGCTACGTAGATCCAGCGCTGGGAGTCGACGGTGCGGATTGCCTGAGCAGCAGCCAGGGCAGCCTGCGGCCAGAGACCGTTGGTGGAGTGCGGCTCGTTCATCAGGCCGTAGCCTTCGACGGCAGGATGGTTGACCACCTGCTGCACGATCTGCTTCCACACCGCAGCGAAGGAACTGATAGGCACTTCGTTGGAACC
>JGI25317J35169_1001149_pt1 | contig 16172 bp, 13 predicted proteins | sample AutmiccommunBRH5_FD_35169 | JGI IMG/M metagenome (IMG submission 35169) | reverse complement strand
GCCGCTGTGGCCTGCGCGTGCAGCTCGGCCAGCTTGTCGACCGCCTCCTCAGCGCAGGTGGCGACGGTGAAGGTTCTGGATTCGTTGGAAGTCATGGCTCATCCTGGCTTAACACACGGGCCTATCTTGGCTGCATTTGGTGACGGATGTATACGCAGCCGAGCGGTTGGAGCCGCATCCGAGACGCCGGCGCGCTGGAAATGTGCGCCGTCATCGGCGAAAAAAAATCCGACGCCAGAGCCTGGCGTCGGATTCGGGCACCGCTTCGAGCCCGCCGCCGATGCATTGCTGCATCGGCCGCACAGGCTCCTACCGATTACTTGTCCAGCAGCATGGTGCCGTTCTTGGCGAAGTTGGCATGCCAGGAGAAGGCTTTTTCCAGCACGTGCGGGGTGTGACCGCCACGCTGTTTCGCCTCTTCGAGGTAGGCGAGCGCCTGGGCCCTGTAGTCCGGGTGCATGCAGTTGTTGATGATTCGCGCCGCCGCCTCGACGGGCGCCAGCCCGCGCAGATCGGCATAGCCCTGCTCGGTGATGATCACGTCGACGTCGTGGTTGGTGTGATCCACATGCGTGACGAACGGTACGATGGAGGAGATCTTGCCGTCCTTCGCCGTCGAAGTCGTCACGAAGATGCTGATACGTGCGTTGCGGGCGAAGTCACCCGAGCCGCCGATACCATTCATCATGTGGGTGCCGTTGACGTGCGTGGAGTTCACGTTGCCGTAGATGTCGGCTTCCAGCGCAGTGTTGAAGGAGATGATCCCCAGTCGGCGGATCACTTCCGGATGGTTGGAGATCTCCTGCGGACGGAACACCACCTTGCCGGCGTACTTGGCGAGGTCCGAGGCCAGGTTGTCCACGCGCTTCTTCGACAGGGAGAAGGCGGTGGCGGCGGCGAACTTCACCACTCCGGCGTCGATCAGGTCGAAAACGCCGTCCTGCAGCACTTCGGAAGCGACGGTCAGGTCCTTGAACTCGGAAGTCTTCATGCCGGCCAGCACCGCGTTGGCCACCGAGCCCACACCGGACTGCAGCGGAGCCAGGCTGTTGGTCAGGCGTCCCAGCTTCACTTCCTCACGCAGGAAGTCCAGCAGGTTGTCGGCGATCTTCTGGGTTTCGGCGTTCGGCTCGAACAGCGGGGAAGGAATGTCCGGCTCGCTGGACAGCACGATACCGCGCACCTTGGCCGGATCGACCGGGATACCGATCGAGCCGATGCGCTTGCTGACGTTGTAGACCGGGATGTCCTTGCGCGAATCCTCGCCGGCCGGGCCGGGAATGTAGATGTCGTGCATGCCTTCGTACTCGCGCGGAGCAGAGGTGTTCAGCTCGATGATCACGTGCTTGGCGTTCTGCACGAAGATCGGCGAGTTACCGACCGAACCGGTCGGGATGATCTGGCCATCCTCGGTGATCGCAGCCGCCTCGATGATGGCGTAGTCGACCTGTGGCAGCACGCCTTGACGCAGCAGTTCCGCGGTATGGGACAGGTGCTGGTCGATGTAGAGCACCTCGCCGGCGTTGATCTTCTTGCGCTGCACCGGGTTGCCCTGATACGGAATGCGCTTGTTGATGATGCCGGCTTCGGCCATCGACTGGTCGGCTGCCGGGCCCATGGACGCGCCGGTGAACAGGTTGACCTTGAATTTCTCGCGCTGGCCGCGTTCGGACAGTGCCTTCGGAAACACCTTCGGCTCCCCGAACAGGGTGAAGCCGCTCATGCCCAGCGTCATGCCGTCCTCGATCCACGACGCGGCCTCTTCTGCCGAGACGACCTTGTCGAGAAACGCTGCGTTGCGGATGTACTTGTTTAGATCGGTTGCCATGAACTCACCTCAGAAACTCATCGAATGCTCGTCCGTGAAGGCTCTGCAAAGAAATTCGCCAGGCCTGACGAGGCAGGGAGACGGCCACTTGATGTCCGGAGACAAAGCGCCCATGTCTTTTGCCGCTCAATATCGGAACCTCAAAAAATCATGCGGCACTTGCAACCCCGTAACGTAGTCGCTCGCCCCATTCTAGGAGCACCAGCTCGTTTGGCTGTTATACAAAGGTACTAGCAGGCCGCCGCACAGGAGAGGTCATAGCCGGTATCGACGCCCAGCGCAACCGCGACCGGCCGGCGGCGAGGCGTTCGCAGGCCGACTTCACGCGGTTAAACCGGGCCACCCAGGCTGTCGCCGCGCCCAAAGCGCCGCCTGAACGCTGTCAAATCAGGAAACGAACCGGGCACCGCCGTCACTTCCCCGCGCTGGTCTTCGCCACCATACTCGCGCCCGCCCGACTGTATTCAACGGTAGCCCCACGGTCGCGGGCAGGGCGATGATCGAAACAGACAGGTAGGCATCATGCAGGCAACACCCGTGGAAACGAGCACTCGTCGTCGACTGCAACAGGTCATCGAGCAGCCAGCCGTTCAGCGCAGCATTCTGCTGCTGATCGTGATCAACGCGGCCATCCTCGGCATGCAGACCTCGCCGGCACTGGTGGCCAGCTGGGGCGAGCTGCTCAGAGTGCTCGACATGTTGATCCTCGGCGTATTCGTGGTGGAAATCGCAGCGCGCATCTACGTTCATCGCGCGGCGTTTTTCCGTGATCCCTGGAGCCTGTTCGATTTCACCGTGGTTGCCATCGCGCTGGTGCCCGCCAGCGGCCCGTTCAGCGTTCTACGTGCCCTGCGCGTACTGCGGGTGATGCGCATGGTCACCATGGTGCCGTCGATGCGCCGCGTGGTCGGCGCGCTGCTGTCAGCCATTCCCGGTCTTGGCTCGATTGCCATGGTGCTGGCGCTGGTCTTCTACGTTTCCGCAGTGATCGCCACCGGGCTGTTCGGCGCCGACTTCCCCGAGTGGTTCGGCAACCTCGGCCGTTCGATCTACACACTGTTCCAGGTGATGACGCTGGAAAGCTGGTCGATGGGCATCGTGCGCCCGCTGATGGACGTATTCCCCTACGCCTGGGTGTTCTTCATCCCGTTCATCCTGATTGCCACCTTCACCATGCTCAACCTGTTCATCGCCATCATCGTCAACGCGATGCAGACGGTTACCGATGCGGAGCACGAAGCCACCCAGGCGAGCATCGAGGCGGCGCGCGAGCACATCGAGGCCGACCTGCATGAGGAGGTCCGCGCCCTGCGTGGGGAAATCGCCGAGCTCAAGGACCTGCTACGCGGGCAGGCGCGCCGCTAGGCGACGCAACCCTGCCACGGAGTCACAGCTGCGGCGCACTGCGCGCCAGCAGCGCGTCGATGTCGAGCCCGCGCGGCAACGTTCCATAAACCCGCCCGTGCACTTCCAGGCGACTGGCGATGAAGGCATCCGAAACGGCGGCGTTGCCCGCTTCGAGCAGCAGTTTGGCCTGCAGGCCGACGGCAACGTCCTCGGTGAGCTGGCGGGCGCGGTACTGGATGTCCTCGGTATCGCCGAAGGCGGCCTTCAGCCGCCGGATATGCGCCTTCAGGCGGGCGTCGCCGTGACCGTCGCCGAGCTCGGCGAACAGTACTTCGAGCACGCCCGGCTCCTTCGATAGCGCGCGCAAGACGTCGAGGCACTGCACGTTGCCGGAACCTTCCCAGATGGAATTCACCGGTGCCTCGCGATACAGCCGCGGCAGGATGGTTTCCTCGACGTAGCCGGCACCACCCAGGCATTCGCTGGCCTCGGCGATCATGTTCGGCGCGCGTTTGCAGATCCAGTACTTGCCGACGGCGGTGACCAGCCGGGCGAACTTGTCTTCGTGCTCATCATGGCGATTGTCCTGGGCACGGCCCATGCGCAGGGTCAGCGCCAGCGCCGCTTCGCTTTCCAGGGCGAGATCGGCCAGTACGTTCTGCATCAGCGGCTGCTCCAGCAGGACGCGGCCGCCGACCTGGCGGTGCGCGCAATGGTGCATGGCCTGGGTCAGGGCCTGACGCATCAGCGAGCTGGAGCCGATCATGCAATCGAAACGGGTCGAGGAGACCATCTCGATGATGGTCGGCACGCCGCGCCCTTCCTCACCGACCATCCAGGCCAGCGCGCCGCGGTACTCGACTTCGCTGGAGGCGTTGGCCCAGTTGCCCAGCTTGTTCTTCAGGCGCTGGATGTAGAACTGGTTGCGCGTGCCATCCGGGCGATGGCGCGGCAGCAGGAAGCAGGACAGGCCCTTGTCGGTCTGCGCCAGGGTGAGGAAGGCATCGCACATCGGCGCCGAACAGAACCACTTGTGCCCGACCAGCTCGTAGGTCTGCCCGGGGCCACCGGCGCCAACCGGATAGGCGCGTGTGCTGTTGGCGCGCACGTCGGTGCCGCCCTGTTTCTCGGTCATCGCCATACCGATGGTGACGCCGGCCTTCTGCTCCATCGGCAGGTTGCGCGGGTCATATTCGCGGGCAAGAATCTTCGGCAGCCAGCGCTCGGCGAGATCCGGCTGCAGGCGCAGGGCGGGCACGCTGGCGTAGGTCATGGTCAGCGGGCAGCTGCTGCCGGCCTCGCCCTGGTTATGCAGGTACATCAAGGCGGCACGCGCCACCTGGGCACCGGGTTGCGGGTCGCTCCAGGGCAGCGACGGAATACCGTGCTCGACGGCGCTGCGCATCAGTTCATGATAGGCCGGGTGAAACTCCACCAGATCGATGCGATGGCCGTAGCGGTCATGACTCTTGAACACCGGCCTGTTCTCGTTGGCGAGAAAGCCGGCCTGCATCAGCGGCCCACCGGCAAGCGCGCCGTAGACGTCCAGCCGCGCCTGCGCCCAGCCCGCCTGATAACGCTGTACCCACTGCTGCAACGGCAAGTCGATGCGATAGAGATTGGCACCGTCGAGTGGCGGAACCTGGTTGGTGACCTCATGGGTTTCGGCGCAACTCTGCAGATTCATCTGGGCGTCCTCCTTCGATACCGGCGCAGCTGCCAGCAAGCGTAGTCGGCCTGGGCGGTGCGTCGGCCGCGCGGCAATGGATCGGCAGTGAAACATGCTGCGCGGCGAGGATTGAAGCGAGGTATCGGCCAAAAGGTCCGCGCGTCAGGCAATCGGCGCGCTGGGCGGAAGTCCGTTGGCACGGCCCGCGGCGAGCCCATCCGCGGCGCTCAGCGGCAGGCGCAGGCGCACGCAGAAGCGGCTACCCAGCCCAGGTCGCGATTGCTGATCGAGCTGTCCACCCATCACTTCGATCAGCCCCCGACTGATTGCCAGGCCGATGCCGAGGCCGCCGTAGCGCCGCGTCATGGAGCCGTCGACCTGACGGAACTGGTGATAGAGGAAGGCCTGATCGGCGTCGCTGAAACCGATGCCGCTGTCGACGACCTCGATATTCAGCAGCAGCTCGCGCTGCTCCACCGCGCCGGCGAAACGCAGCGTGACGGCTCCGCGGGAAGTGAACTTGACGGCGTTGTCGAGCAGATGACAGATGCTCTGTTCCAGCTTCTCGCCATCGCCGTACACGCGGTCGGGCAGTTTCTCGTCGAACTCGAGATCGAAGGCCAGGCCCTTGTCCTGCGCCCGCGGGTCGAACTGCTGCTGCAGCCGTGCCGCAGCTTCCCGCAGACTGAAACGCTGATCCTGCAGGCGCAGCTTGCCGGCGCGCAGTTCGCTGAGCACCAGGATGTTGTTGACCAGGCGCATCATGTCGCGCGCCGAGCCGGTGGCGATGTGCTGGTATTGCTGCAGCTCTTCCGCCGTATCCGAGCTGGGCAACAGCTCCAGGGCGCCCATGACGCCCATCATCGGCGTGCGCAGTTCGTGGCTGATATTGGAGAGAAACTCGTCCTTGAGCCGGTTGCTCTCGGCCAGCTCGCAGTTCAGCTGTTCCAGCTCGGCTCGGGCGTTTTCCAGGATCTTCGCCCGTTCGTCCTTCAGCGCGTTGATGCGATCGGCCAGCGCCATCGACAGCAGCACTACTTCCAGCGCGGCGCCAAGCTGGCTGGCGTACATGGTCAGGAAGTTGTGCGGCAGGTGCCCGAGCACCATCAGCGTGTTGATCTGCCCGCCGACCAGCAGCGCGCTCCAGGCGATGATGAAGTAGCGCGCCACGCGCATGCCACGCAGCCAGGCCAGGATGCCGGCGGCAAACACNGCCAGGGTGAACAGCAGCGCCAGCGCGGTGGCCAGGCGCAGGGCCACTCCGTAATCGGCGGCCATTGCGAGCGCCATCACCAGCACCGAGAAGACAATGATCAGCCGCAGCAGCCAATCCACCCAGCGGCTGTGCTCGGCGGTGCGCAGGAAGCTGCGGGTAAACAGGCAGCCGAACAGCCCGGTGGCCCCGATCAGCAGCGGCGTCGCGGCATTGGCCCACCAGGGACGATCCGGCCAGAGGAACTGCACACCGGCGCCGTTCACCGAGACCTGGTAGAGGCCGAACGCGGCGATGTAGAGGATGTAGTAGAGATAGCTGGGATCGCGGATGCTGATATAGATGAACAGGTTGTAGACCAGCATCGCCAGCAGTACGCCGTAGATCATGCCCAGCACATAGAGCCGCCCGGGTTGCGCCTCAAGATAGGCGTGATGCGACCAGAGACTCAGGGGCACCTGGATCGAACCCTCGCTTTGCACGCGCAGGTACAGGCGCTGGGGCCGATCAGTCGGCAACTGCACTTCGAACAGGTAGTTGCCCTGGCCGATCTCGCGGCTGGCCCAGGGGCGGGTGTCGCCGGTGTCGCGCGCCAGGCGGTAACCGCCTTTGCCGTCCGGCAGGTACAGCTGCAGGCTGTCGAGCGGCGGATAGGCCACCTCCAGCAACCAGCGTCGCGCGCCTTGCACGGTTTGCGGACGGTAATGCAGATCGACGCGCACCCAATGCGCGGAGCGCGAATAGCCGGCGTTGAACACCGCGGTCCGGTGAGGCAGGAAGTGACTTTCGAACGCGGGCGAGGCGACCTCGTCGATCTGCGCGTNGCCNANTGGATCCTCGAACACCCGCATGTGCTGCCCGAGTGGCAGGTGACGGGTGTGTTCGTCCAGTTCGACGGCAGCGGCCAGNGCCGGCAAGAGGGCCAGGATAAGCAGGAAGACGTACCGCATGATGCCTCGTGCAGGCCAGGCGACGAAAACGGATTCACGCCCCGCGAACCCCGCCACCCGGTCCGAAAACCAAAGTGCCAGCAATCTACCACAGCGATGGTTGCAGCCGGAAAAGGCGAATGCCTGAGGGATCGATCGTCCGATGGCCGGCGAGCGCCGCAGCGGCGGTTAAACGCACAACTGCCGCGTCCCGCCAGCGCTGTTTGGTGATAAGCTCGCACGCCATGAAAAACCCTACTTCAAGACCCGTCGTCCTCTGTCTGTCCGGCCATGATCCCAGTGGCGGCGCCGGCCTGCAGGCGGACATCGAAGCCCTCCTGGCGCAAGCCTGTCACGCCGCACCGACGGTCACCGCACTGACCGTGCAGGACACTGTCAACGTCACCGACTTCCGCGTCCTCGACCGCGAATGGGTGCTCGCCCAGGCCAACGCAGTGATCGCCGATATGCCGATCGCGGCAGTCAAGCTCGGCATGCTCGGCTCGGTGGAAATGGTCGAGACCGTTCTCGAGATCATGGCCAGGCTGCCCGGCGTGCCGCTGGTCTGCGATCCGGTGCTGCGCGCCGGTGGCGGCGGCGCGCTGGGCAAGGATGATGTCGGCTTCGCCATGCGCGAGCGGTTGTTCCCGGTGTCGGCCATCGCCACACCGAACCTGCCGGAAGCCCGCATCCTCGCCGAGCTGCCCGAGGGCAGCGCCGACGAATGTGCCGAACGCCTGCTGCCGCACATCCGCCACCTGCTGATCACCGGCGGCCACGGCGATGAAAGCGAAGTGCATAACCGTCTTTACTGCCGCGATGGTAGCCGCCACGATTTCACCTGCGCGCGCCTGCCCGGCAGCTATCACGGTTCCGGCTGCACACTGGCCAGCNCCCTGGCCGGCCGTCTGGCGCTGGGCGAGGAGCTGACCAGTGCCGTCCGTTCGGCGCTCGACTACACCTGGCGCACCCTGCGCGATGCCGAGGCNCCCGGCCACGGGCAATTCGTCCCGCGGCGCCTGCCACTGGACCTGGTCTGACTGGAGAGCAGCGCATGAAGGATTCGACCCGCCTGCGCGGCCTGTACGCCATCACCGACAGCAAGNTGCTCGCCGAGGGCCGTTTGCTGCCGTATGTCGAAGCCGCGTTGAAAGGTGGCGCCCGCCTGCTGCAGTACCGCGACAAATCCAGTGACGAGGCCCGTCGCTTGCGTGAGGCCGATGCGTTGCAGGAACTCTGCGCCCGCCATGGCGCGCAACTGATCATCAACGACGACGCCGAGCTGGCGGCGCGACTGGGTGTCGGCCTGCACTTAGGCCAGGAAGATGGCTCGCTGGCCGCCGCCCGTGCNCTGCTCGGCCGCCAGGCAATCATCGGCGCCACCTGCCATGCGCAGCTGCCGCTGGCCGAGCAGGCCGCGCGTGAGGGTGCCAGCTATGTCGCCTTCGGCCGCTTCTTCCAGTCGCAGACAAAGCCGGGCGCACCCTCGGCCGGTCCCGAGCTGCTGCGCGAAGCCCGCGCCCGCATTGGCCTGCCGATTGTTGCCATTGGCGGCATCACGCCGGAAACGGCACCAAGCCTGATCGCCGAGGGCGTGCAGATGATCGCCGTGGTGCACGCGCTGTTCGCCGCCGACAGCCCGGCCGAGGTCGAGCGCCGCGCCAGAGCGTTCAGCCAGTTGTTCAATACCCCCTGATTCCGCCACGGCTGACCCGCCACATGGCGGTCAGCCCCTGTTCTGCGAGGCCCGCATGTCCCGTTCCGAAACCCTTTTTGCCAGCGCCCAGACCCACATCCCTGGCGGCGTCAATTCCCCCGTGCGCGCCTTTCGCAGCGTCGGCGGCACCCCGCTGTTTCTCAAGCACGCCGCCGGCGCCTATGTGATCGACGAAGATGACAAGCGCTACGTCGACTACGTCGGCTCCTGGGGCCCGATGATTCTCGGCCACAGCCACCCTGAGGTGCTCGATGCCGTGCGCCGCCAGCTCGAACACGGGCTGTCCTACGGCGCGCCGACCGCCATGGAAACCGAGATGGCCGAACTGGTCTGCCGCCTGGTGCCATCCATGGAGATGGTGCGCATGGTCAGCTCCGGCACCGAAGCGACCATGAGCGCAATCCGCCTGGCCCGTGGCTACACCGGCCGCGACGACATCATCAAGTTCGAAGGTTGCTATCACGGTCACTCCGACAGCCTGCTGGTCAAAGCCGGCTCCGGCGCCCTGACCCAGGGCGTGCCGAGCTCGGCCGGGGTGCCGGCGGATTTCGCCAAGCACACCCTGACCCTGGCCTACAACGACCTAGCAGAAGTCGAAGCCACGCTGAAGGAAAAGGGCGAGCAGGTCGCCTGCATCATCGTCGAGCCGGTCGCCGGCAACATGAACTGCGTTCCCCCGGCACCGGGCTTCCTCGAAGGCCTGCGCACCCTGTGTGACGCGTATGGCGTGGTGCTGATCTTCGACGAAGTGATGACCGGTTTCCGCGTCGCCCTCGGCGGCGCCCAGGCCTACTACGGCGTGACGCCGGACCTGTCGACCTTCGGCAAGATCATCGGCGGCGGCATGCCGGTCGGCTGCTTTGGCGGCAAGCGCGCCATCATGCAGCACATCGCCCCGCTCGGCCCGGTCTACCAGGCCGGCACCCTGTCGGGCAATCCACTGGCGATGGCCGCGGGACTGACCACGCTGGGCCTGATCAGCCGCCCCGGCTTCCATGACGAACTGAGCGCCTACACCAGCCGTATGCTGCAAGGCCTGCAGGACCGCGCCGATGCCGCTGGCATCCCCTTCGTCACCACCCAGGTCGGTGGCATGTTCGGTCTGTATTTCAGCGGCGCCGATGACATCGTGACCTTCGCCGATGTCATGGCCAGCGATGCCGACCGCTTCAAGCGCTTCTTCCATCTGATGCTCGAAGGCGGCGTCTACCTGGCACCGAGCGCGTTCGAGGCCGGTTTCACGTCCATCGCCCATGGCGACACCGAGCTCGCAATCACTCTGGACGCCGCCGAGCGCGCCTTCGCCAAGCTCAAGTGAACCCGACGATGGAATTGCTGCAGAGCATCCTGCTCGCCCTGACTGCCGGCACCAGCGCACTGCTGATCGGCCGCGCCCGGCGCCGTTACGGCGAGGCGGACCAGCCAGCGCTGTTCAGCGCACTGCTTGGCTTCATCCTGACGGCCGCCAGCGCTGCGTGCGCCGCCGCGAGCCTGCTTGGCATGGATCTGGAGGAGGCGTACCAGTGGCTGGAGCGCGCCAGCCTGCTGCTCGGTTTGCCGCTGATCGCGGTAGCTGCGCTGACCCTGGCGCGGCGCTGGGTGTGGAGTCGACCGAACTGGGGTCGCGTGGTGTTGGGGCTGTGCGTGTTCTTCGAACTGGCGCGACAGCTGGGCTGGAGCGAGCCCTACGCCTTCGGCCTGATGCTGACCAGTGCGCTGCTGGTGGTCTACGCCGGCGCGCTGCAATGGCCGGCAAGCCTGCCGACCCTTGCCGGCCTGGCGGCTGGCGCGCTTCTGCTGGGCGCGGCACCGCTGCCGAACGGCTTGTCGATCGTCCATCCGCTCGGCGACCTGAGACCGCTGCTGTTGGCCATCGCCAGCCCGCTGCTGGCCATTCTGCTGGTGCGCCTGCCGGGCAGCACACGCGAGGACAGTCCGGCAGTCACGTAAAAAGCCGATGACAGGCGGTTAAAGGCTTTGTAAGCAGGCTGCAGCTTATCCATAATGTGACGGCTGGCTCGTTCCAGCCTTTCATTACCGCCCTGCTCCTCGAGGCGCCAGATTTTCATGATCCGCACCGGCCGCATCCTGTCTTTGGGCTGTCTGCTGCTTCTCTCGCCTCTCACGGCCCTGGCCGGCGGGAATACCCTGCTGATCCCGGCGACCGCGCGCTGCGCGCTCGACACCCTTCCCGAAGAACTCCCCGAAGCACTGCGCAACTGCCAGCAGGCCGCCAGCGAAGGCGATGTGCAAGCCGCCTACGAGCTGGGCGAGTTTCACTACGACGGCAAGCGTGCGCCACGCGACCTGGCCAAGGCGCTGTACTGGTTCGAGCAGGCCTCACTGCGCGGTCATGCAGCCGCGCAACACCGGCTCGGCGTGATGTTCTTCCGCGGTGAAGGGGTCAAGGCCAACAACGTCCAGGCCTACATCGTGCTGAAGATGGCTGCCGTGAATGGCGAAGACGATGCGCTGGATACCGCCGACCGCGTTTCCGGACAGATGCGTCGCGACGAGCTGGAAATTGCCACCCAGGTCCTCGGGCAGATCTTCCGCGACTACCTGATGCAACTGCAGGCCGCCGACGCGCCGCAGATCCCCTGAACAATCGAGAAACCCCGCGGCATCCACCCGCGCTTTCCCCTGCTCGGTCGTGGGCATATAATCGCCGGTCATTTTTTGCACAACGCCGGCCCGTAACATGACCCGCAAGCTTTTCATCGAAACCCATGGCTGCCAGATGAACGAGTACGACAGCTCGCGCATGGTGGACCTGCTGGGCGAACACCAGGCCATGGAGATCACCGAGAACCCGGCAGAAGCCGACGTGATTCTTCTCAATACCTGCTCGATCCGCGAAAAGGCCCAGGAAAAGGTCTTCTCGCAACTGGGTCGCTGGCGCGAACTGAAGCTGGACAATCCGCAACTGGTGATCGGCGTCGGCGGCTGCGTGGCCAGCCAGGAAGGCGCGGCCATTCGCGACCGCGCCCCGTACGTCGACGTGGTCTTCGGGCCGCAGACCCTGCATCGTCTCCCGGAAATGATCGACGCCGCGCGCACCACCAAGAAACCGCAGGTGGACATTTCGTTCCCCGAGATCGAGAAGTTCGACCGCCTGCCAGAGCCGCGCGTCGACGGCCCCAGTGCCTTCGTTTCGGTCATGGAAGGCTGCAGCAAGTACTGCACCTTCTGTGTGGTGCCCTACACCCGCGGCGAAGAAGTCAGCCGCCCGCTGGCCGACGTGCTGGCGGAAGTCGTCCACCTGGCCGAAAACGGCGTGAAGGAAGTCACCCTGCTGGGGCAGAACGTCAATGGCTATCGCTACGACGGGCATGACTTCGCCGACCTGCTGCACGCCGTCGCCGCAGTAGAAGGCATCGGCCGTATCCGCTACACCACCAGCCATCCACTGGAGTTCTCCGACGCGATCATCCAGGCCCATGCGGACATCCCGCAGCTGGTGAAATATCTGCATCTGCCGGTGCAGGCCGGGTCCGACCGCATCCTCGCGGCGATGAAGCGCAACCACACCGCCCTGGAGTACAAGTCGCGCATCCGCCGGCTCAAGGCCGCAGTGCCGGACATCCTGATCAGCTCGGACTTCATCGTCGGCTTCCCCGGCGAGACCGACAAGGACTTCGAGCAGACCATGAAGCTGATCGAAGATGTCGGCTTCGACTTTTCCTACTCCTTCGTCTACAGCTCGCGCCCCGGCACCCCGGCCGCGGATCTGGCCGACGACACCCCGGACGAGGTGAAAAAGCAGCGCCTGGCGATCCTCCAGCAGCGCATCAATCAGCAGGGCTTCGAGAACAGCCGACGGATGGTAGGTACCACTCAGCGCATCCTCGTCAGCGACTACTCGAAGAAGGACCCTGGCATGCTGCAGGGCCGTACCGAGCACAATCGCATCGTCAACTTCCGCTGCGACAACCCGCGACTGATCGGCCAGTTCGTCGACGTGCACATCGACGACGCGCTGCCGCACTCGCTACGTGGCACCTTGCTAGGTTGAGAACCGGGTATGCGGCCCCCATGTGATTGCATCGGGGCCGCGACTGCGCTTTCCGCTTTGCGCCCGCGGCGCTATTCTTCCCTCACCACTTCGCCGACCACGGCCACATATAAAAGCCCTTGAACGCACCCATAGAACCGCATCGTTTCACCCTCGAACCCTTTGAAGCCCGTCGCTTCGCCAATCTCTGCGGCCAATTCGACGAGCATCTGCGCCTGATCGAACAGCGCCTGGAACTGGANATCCGCAACCGCGGCAACCAGTTCGAGCTGATCGGCCCAACCGACGCGGCCAAGTCTGCCGAACAGCTGCTGCGCCGGCTGTACCGGGAAACCAAGAACACCGAGCTCTCTCCGGACATGGTGCATCTGTACCTGCAGGAATCCGGAATGGAGGAGCTGGCCAATCCGAATGCTCACCAGGGCGTCGCCCTGCGCACCAAGAAGGGCATGATCCGCCCGCGCGGTGCGAATCAGCAGCGCTACGTCAAAGCCATCCTCGACAACGACATCAACTTCGGCGTCGGTCCGGCCGGTACCGGCAAGACCTACCTCGCCGTCGCCTGTGCCGTGGACGCGCTGGAGCACGAACAGGTGCGCCGCATACTCCTTGTACGCCCGGCGGTGGAAGCCGGCGAGAAGCTCGGCTTCCTGCCCGGCGACCTGGCACAGAAGATCGACCCCTACCTGCGCCCCCTCTACGACGCGCTCTACGAGATGCTCGGCTTCGAGCATGTGGCACGGCTGATCGAGAAACAGGTGATCGAGATCGCCCCGCTGGCCTACATGCGCGGCCGCACGCTGAACAACAGCTTCATCATCCTCGATGAAAGCCAGAACACCACCCAGGAACAGATGAAGATGTTCCTTACGCGGATCGGCTTCGGCTCCACCGCGGTGATCACCGGCGACATCACCCAGGTCGACCTGCCCCGCGGCACCAAGAGCGGTCTGGCGCACGTCATCGAGGTGCTCAAGGACGTCAACGGCATCAGCTTCACCCACTTCAAGCCAAAGGACGTCGTGCGCCATCCGCTGGTGCAGCGCATCGTCGAGGCCTACGAGTCCTTCGAGGATCGCCAGTCGCCGGCCAGCAAGCGTGCCGCGCAGGACGCCAGCGATGATTGAGCTCGACCTGCAGTGCGCCAGCACGGGCGCTGCGCCGGCCCTCGCCGATCTGCAGCGCTGGTGCGAACTGGCGCTACGCCAGCGTAGCGGCGACTCGGAGCTGACCATTCGCCTGGTGGACGAGGAAGAAGGGCGCGAGCTGAACCGCACCTGGCGGCAGAAGGACTACGCGACCAACGTGCTGTCGTTCCCGGCAGACGTTCCCGACGAACTGCTGGACATCCCGCTGCTCGGCGACCTGGTCATCTGCGTCCCGGTGGTCGAGCGCGAAGCCGCGGAACAGGGCAAGGCACTGGCGGCACACTGGGCGCATCTGGTCATCCATGGCTGTCTGCATCTGCTCGGCTACGATCACATCGACGATGCCGAAGCGGAAGAGATGGAAGAGCTGGAGCGTCAACTGCTGGCCGAGCTGGGTCATCCCGACCCCTATGCCGAAGAATCGCCCGTCATGGGCACTTGCAAGGACTCCTGAGTCAACGACATGAGCGAAGATCGATCGATCAGCGGGCAGAAGACCTGGCTGGAAAAAATCACCCAGGCTTTTGCCCATGAGCCCAAGAATCGCCAGGAGCTGCTGGAAATCCTGCGCGAAGCCCATCAGAACAAGCTGCTCGACAGCGAGGCGCTGGCCATCGTCGAAGGTGCCATCCAGGTCGCCGATCTGCAGGTACGCGACATCATGGTGCCACGCTCGCAGGTGATCAGCATCAAGGCCGATCAATCCCCCCGCGAGTTTCTGCCGGCCATCATCGGTGCCGCACACTCGCGTTATCCGGTCGTCGGTGAAAGCCTCGATGAAGTGATCGGCGTGCTGCTAGCCAAAGACCTGCTGCCGCTGATCCTCAAGGATGAACACCACAGTTTCGACATCAAGGATCTGCTGCGCCCGGCCACCTTCGTGCCGGAGTCCAAGCGTCTCAACGTACTGCTGCGCGAATTCCGCGCCAACCACAACCACATGGCCATCGTCATCGACGAGTACGGCGGCGTGGCCGGCCTGGTGACCATCGAAGACGTGCTGGAGCAGATCGTCGGCGACATCGAGGACGAGCATGACGTCGAGGAAGACAGCTACATCCGCCCGCTGCCCAGCGGCGACTTCCTGGTCAAGGCGCTCACCCCGATCGACAGCTTCAACGAATACTTCGGCAGCGCCTTCCCCGACGACGAATTCGATACCGTCGCCGGCCTGGTGATGAGCACCTTCGGGCACCTGCCCAAGCGCAACGAAGTCACCGAGATCGACGGGTTCCGCGTGCGTGTGCTCAACGCCGACAGCCGCCGTGTGCATATGCTGCGCCTGAGCCGCACCGCGGGCGCGTAAGCCGGCACGAGCCGTTCCGCGCAGCCGACCCTGCGCGGACGCTCGTCCGCCAGCTGCTTGCCGGCCAACTTCATCGCCCTTAGCCTCCCTCCCCGCACCGCTGCGCAAGGAACTTCCATGCACTGGATCACCCGTCCCGGATGGCCGGGCAACCTGCTGGCACTGGTCGCCGGCACACTGACCACGCTGTCGCTGGCGCCTTTCGACATCTGGCCGCTGGCGCTGCTCTCGGTGGCGCTGCTGTACCTTGGCCTGCGCGAAACCGCAGCGAAGCAGGCGGCGCAGCGCGGCTGGTGCTACGGCTTTGGGCTATTCGCCTCGGGGGTCAGCTGGGTCTACGTCAGCATCCATGACTTCGGCGCGGCCTCGCCGGCGCTGGCCGGATTGCTCACTCTCGGCTTCGTCGCCGGCCTGGCGCTGTTCTTCGCCCTGCTCGGCTGGCTCTGGGTGCGCCTGCTGCGCAATCGCCATTCCGCACTTGGNGATGCGCTGGCCTTCGCCGCACTCTGGCTGGCGCTGGATGCGCTGCGNGGCTGGATTCTCACCGGCTTTCCCTGGCTGTACATCGGCTACAGCCAGCTGGNTGGTCCGCTGGCCGGACTGGCTCCGCTCGGCGGGGTCTGGTTGCTGAGCTTTGCCGTCGCACTNAGCGCCACCCTGCTCGCGGCGATCCCGCGACTGCTTGCCGACAAAGCACGCCTGGCCGCNGCCGTCGTGCTGCTGCTTTCCCCCTGGCTGGCNGGCCTGNCACTCAAGGACCATGCCTGGACGACCAGCAAGGGNGAACCGCTGACCGTTGCCGCNGTGCAGGGCAACGTCGCACAAAGCATGAAGTGGGACCCGAAGAAGCTCGAGATGCAGCTGCTGCTGTATCGCGACATGACCTTCGGTAGTCGCCCGCAGACCTGATCGTCTGGCCGGAAACCGCGGTACCGATCCTCAAGGAGCATGCCGAGGGCTACCTGACGATGATGGCCGGCTTCGCCAACCAGCGCGAATC
>JGI25317J35169_1001097_pt1 | contig 16953 bp, 14 predicted proteins | sample AutmiccommunBRH5_FD_35169 | JGI IMG/M metagenome (IMG submission 35169) | reverse complement strand
GGGCGGGGCGGGCGCTGGCCGGGCCCTTTGGGGCCCGGCCGGCGAGCGGAGAGGTCTCGGCGTGGCGAAGGCGATGGCCTTCGCCAAGGCAGGCGAGGCAACGCGGAGCGGCCTCCGTCTTCGATGTGTTCGAACCGAGACACCCGCTCGCACAGGCTTGGAATTGAACGCGCGTGCAGATACCACAGGGGCATGGCACGCAAGACCGGCTCCCACTCCGACATCACCGGCCCCCGGGTCCGCGCCGCGGCGCAGCGGCTGTTCGCGCGCGATGGTTTTGCCGCCGTCTCGATGCGGCAGATCGCGGCCGAGGTCGGGGTGCAGGCCGGCGCGCTCTATCTCTACACCCCCGACAAGCAGGCGCTGCTGTTCGACCTGCTCAAGGCGCATATGGACGACGTGCTGGCGCACTGGGCGGCCGAGCCGAAGGGCGCCGCCCCCGCCGAGCAGCTGGAGGCCTTCGTGCGCTCGCATATCCGCTTCAGCCTGGCCCGGGCCGAGGCGGTGTTCCTGTCCTACATGGAGCTGCGCAACCTGACGCCGGAGCATTTCGCCCAGATCGAGGCGCTGCGCCGGGCTTATGAGGACCAGCTGGAGGCGATCCTGGCCGAGGGGCAGGCGGCGGGGGTCTTCGCGCTGCCCGATACCAAGCTGGCGACGATGGCGATCATCGCCATGCTGACCGGCGTCAACACCTGGTACCGCGAGGGCGGGCGGCTGTCGCAAGGCCGGGTGGAACAGATCTACTGGGACATGGTGCGCCGCGCGGTGTGGGCGTAGGGGGGGCAGCGCCCCCCGTTGGTCAATGCGCCGGACGGATGAAGCTGCCGTTGCGCAGATCCGCCATCGCCTGCCGGATCTCGGCTTGCGTGTTCATCACGATCGGGCCGTGCCAGGCCACCGGCTCCTCGATCGGCGCGCCCGAGATCAGCAGGAAGCGCAGCCCCCGCTCGCCAGCCTGGACCGTCACCTCATCCCCCGCGCCAAAGCGGATCAGGGTGCGGTCGCCCGACAGGTCGCGGATATTGACCTCGGCCCCCTGCACCTCCTTCTCCAGCAGCACGCCTTGCGGGCGGGCGGCATCGGCGAAGCTGCCTGTGCCGTCGAAGACATAGGCAAAGGCGCGGCGACGGGTGTCGACCTTGAAGGTCTTGCGCAGCCCGGCCGGCACGGTGATGTCCAGGTATTGCGGATCGGCGGCGATGCCCTCGACCGGGCCGCGGCGGCCCCAGAACTCGCCGATGATCACCCGCACGATGGTGCCGTCATCGTCGATGATCTCGGGGATATCCGCGCCCTTCACGTCCTGATAGCGCGGCTGCGTCATCTTCAGATGCCCGGGCAGGTTCGCCCACAGCTGGAAGCCATGCATCTGGCCCGCGGCGTTGCCCTGCGGCATCTCCTGATGCAGGATGCCCGAGCCCGCGGTCATCCATTGCACATCACCGGCACCAAGCAGGCCGCGATTGCCGAGGCTGTCGCCATGCTCGACGGTGCCGGACAGCACATAGGTGATCGTCTCGATGCCCCGGTGCGGGTGCCAGGGGAAGCCGTTGCAGTAATCCTCGGGCCGCTCATTTCGGAAATCGTCGAACAGCAGGAACGGGTCCAGCTCGGACGGGTCCTGGAACCCGAAGGCGCGGTGCAGCTTGACGCCGGCGCCCTCCATCGTGGGCTGGGCAAGGCGGGCTTCGGTGACGGGACGGATCGACATGGGAACGGGCTCCTTTCCGGGCGCTGCTGGGGTAGCAGGCGGACTGGCCCTGAATATGGACCCTCTGCGCCGCCCTGCCTATCCGCCAGCCCCGCGCAGGACCTGTGCAGCGTCGCGCGGCGCAGACCTTACTTCGAGGCGCTGTAATCCACCTTGGCGGCGAAGCGCGGCCGGGTCGGGATGAAATTGGTGTACCACATATCCGCAAGGCCCACATTCAGCACCGGCTCATACAGCATCCCGGTTTCCACCAGCACCACCGTCTCGCCGATCAGCATGTTCGGCAGCCGGTCTTTCTCGGCCTTGATGGTGGTGTCGGTATGGGCAGGATAGTCGGTCGAGGTGGAATAGGACCAGTAGCGCTTATACACCTTGTTGGTGGTGTCGTAATAGACCGAGCTGACGCGGATCCAGGTCGGATGGTTGCTGCGGGTCAGGTAGTCGAACATGTCATGCAGGTCGTCGATATAGTCCGGCCCGACCGCATCCGCCTCGCGCGAGACCATGTCGGAGATCGTGTAGGCCGCCCGCAGGTTGATCGTCTGTTCGCGGAAGGCGTCGAAGAACATGTAGGACATGGTGTAGCCCCAGATCCACAGCGGCAGCACCAGCATCGCCTCGACGGTGATCGTGCCGCGGTTGTCCCGGGAAAAGCGGCTGAGCGCGACGCGAAGGCGGCGCAGCAGCGGGGGAAGGCGTCTGGTCATCATCCCCTCCTAGCTCGGCTCGATGACGAAGGCAGAGGTCGAGATCAGCGCATAGGCGCCGGTGGCGTCCTTGGCCAGATCGAGGCCAAGCCCGGCGCCGGGGAAGATCGGATCGAACACCGCGCAGGCCCGGATCAGCATCATCTGGTTGTCCTTGCCCTGGGTGAAGGTGGTGGCCGATTGCACGGTGGCCGCGCGGTCCACGCAGGGCGCGGCGGTGCTGGGAAGGGTGGCGCCCTTGTTCACCTGGCGCATCTCGACCAGCACGGCATTGGTGCAATCGGGGATCACCGTCGCCTCGGTGCAGATACGGGTCTTGATCTGGGCATGGGTCACGGCCGGAAACTCCTGCAGCCGCAGGTCGCGCACCGCAAGGTCCACCGCCCGGTCCAGCATCACCTGCCGCAGCATCAAGATGCCCGACTCTGCCGCCGAACACAGCAGGAAGGCAAAGACGGGGAACACGATCACGAACTCGATGGTCGAGGTGCCGGACTCGTCCCGCCGGAACCGGCGCAGCCGTGCGCCAAGCCATGCAAGGGGCGCGCGGATCATTGCGTCAGCCTCAGCATGTTGATCGAGTTTGCGATGCCGGCAAAGGCGTCGGCGATGGTCGTGCCCTGTGCGTTGTAATAGTAGGAACTCGCCGAGACGCATTTCTTCAGCGCCGCCTGGCCTCGGGTCGAGGCATCATAGGCGATGGCAAAGATCAGCACGTTCTTGGCCTTGGCCGCGGAACAGATGCTGTCCAGACGATCATCCTTGGTGTCGTTGTTGGCGTGATCCACCGCGGCGTTGTAGAAGGCGCTGGAGTCGACCCCCGTCGCCTTGGCATACATCTGCGACGAAAAGGTGTTGACCGTGAACGCTTCCCACACCTGGGGCCAGGTGATCGCCGCCTCACCGTTCAGGTCGCTGGCTCGGAACCAGGACGTGGTGGTATAGGCCGGTTCGTCCCAGCAGCTCCACCAGCTGCATTTGCGCACCGTGCCGGTCTGGATGTTCTGGGTACGATCGTAGGAATAGAAGTCATAGTCGCTGCTGTCGCGGTCGGGGCGGTAATAGTAGTACTTGCCGTTGCTGTCCTTGTAGACGGGCGAGATGCCGGCGCGGTACGGATCCATGAGGCGATAGGTGTTGGTGTTCTCGCCATCCGTCATCAGTACCAGGATCTTCAGAGTGTCGGGATAGGTATAGGAAAACGGCCGGCCCGAAATGGCGGCATCGGCCGTCTTGGCCGTGACCATCGCATCCAGGGCAGGTTTCGCCGCGGGGTCGAGCAGGGCCATGCCCCATTTCGTGCCGATGTCGATCGCGGTATCGCCTTCCGCCGTCAGGGTGCCGATGGCCGACTTGATCGCGGACTCCGAGGTCGAGAAGGCCAGGACCGGCGCGGTGGCGGTGGTGTCATAGCCCATGCACTCGCGGAAGGTGGAGCTGTTGGAACGCACATAGGCATAGGCGGTCCGCGCCAGCGCCTGCGTCGGCGAGATTGCCAGCGTGTTGAAATCCGACCCGCTGAAGTCGACACAGGCGGCGCGGGAATGCTCTTTCGACAGGTTGAAATGGCTCGAGAACGAGCTCCCTAGGTTCACCTGCTCGGCATAGGGGACCAGCGAGATTGACAGCTTGCCCTGATTGGTTCCCGCGCCCGAGACGTTCTTGAACATCGTGCCGACGAATTCCTGCGCGGCGGGGCGCATCAGCGACAGCTTCGTGCCGACGTTCCTGCCGTAGGAGTCATTCACCGTGTCATTCATCGAGCCCGAGACGTCGAGCACCATCGAAATCTCGACATTGCCGATCTTCTCTTCGGCCGTCGCGGCGGCCGCAGACTGCAGCTTTTCGACCCCGACCATCTTCATGAACCAGGTGTCGGTGGCCACGTTCAGCGTGCCGACGACCTTCTTCCATTCGTTGTAGGTGCCCTTGGTCGCGGTCGCGACCGGGTCGAAATGCTCGACCCCGGCCTTCTTGAAATAGTCGTCCACCACCAGCTGCGCATCGACCGTCTGGCTGATGTCGGCGGCGGCAAGGACGGCTCGGTCCAGGGTGTACTGGGCGCGGGTGCGCTCTGTCTCGAAGCGCATCAGGTCCAGAGACACGCCGACCAGCAGCAAGATGGTGGTGAACAGCAGCAGACCGAAGATCATGATCGATCCGTCTTCGCCCAGCCGGAAGCGCCGGGCCCGGAGGCGGATGGCCGCAAGCCGCCGCCTTGCCGGGCGGGCCGTTGCCGAAAGAAAACCTGCACTTGCGAAACTGGTCATGTCACGTCCCTCAGCCAGCTCCGCGCGGCTTCTCCGCAGTCAACAAGGGGCTGGCCCGATGGATCATCTATGTCATGTCCTGGGGCAAAATTGCGGCACCCGCGCGGAGGAAAATGGGGGATCGTAAGGCATTGCGGGATGGAGTTCGGCGCGGCGCCGGATTGTCGCCGCCCGCGCGACGATGGATTTGCCCAGACAGCCCCGGGCAGGGGGAATGCGGCAGGGGCGCCGCGGGCGCGCCCCGCGCCGGGCGGGCGGACCCCCCGCCGTGCGAAGTGATTCGCCCGCCGTGCGAAGTGATTCGCGTAGTGCTTCCGCGGCCGAACCGTCCTAGGTTGCCGGGGCAGGCTGTCACGCCTGGCCGCATATATGGGAGAATGCTGCAATGATCGTTACCGGAGAGCCGACCTTCCGCGAATCCGTGGACCTGATGTTCAACCGCGCCGTCGCGGTGATGGACCTGTCCCCGGGGCTGGAGGAAAAGATCCGGGTGTGCAACTCGACCTATACCGTGCGCTTCGGCGTGCGGCTGCGCGGCGACATCCACACCTTCACCGGCTATCGTTCGGTGCATTCCGAGCATCAGGAGCCGGTCAAGGGCGGCATCCGCTATGCGATGAGCGTCAACCAGGACGAGGTCGAGGCGCTGGCGGCGCTGATGACCTACAAATGCGCGCTGGTCGAGGCGCCCTTCGGCGGCTCCAAGGGCGGGCTGCGCATCGATCCGCGCGAATGGGAAGAGCATGAGCTGGAGCGCATCACCCGCCGCTTTGCCTATGAGCTGATCAAGCGCGACCTGATCAACCCCAGCCAGAACGTGCCCGCCCCCGACATGGGCACCTCCGAACGCGAGATGGCCTGGATCGTCGACCAGTATCAGCGGATGAACACCACCGACATCAACGCCGCCGCCTGCGTCACCGGCAAGCCGCTGCACCAGGGCGGCATCGCCGGGCGGGTCGAGGCGACGGGGCGCGGCCTGCAATACGGGCTGCGCGAGTTCTTCCGCCATCCCGAGGATGTGGCCAAGGCGGGGCTCTCGGGCGGGATCGAGGGCAAGCGCGTCATCGTTCAGGGCCTTGGCAACGTCGGCTATCACACCGCCAAGTTCCTGTCCGAGGAAGACGGCGCCATCATCACCGGCATCATCGAGCGCGACGGTGCGATCTTTGCGGCCGGCGGGCTCGAGGTCGAGGCGGTGCGCGACTGGATCCGCCTGAATGGCGGCGTCAAGGATTTCCCCGGCGCCACCTTCACCGCCGACGGCGCGGCGATGCTGGAAACCGACTGCGACATCCTGATTCCGGCGGCGATGGAGGCGGTGATCAACCTGTCCAACGCCGCGCGCATCAAGGCGCCGCTGATCGTCGAGGCCGCCAATGGCCCGGTGACGGCCGGCGCCGACGCCGTGCTGCGCGACAAGGGCACGGTGCTGATCCCCGACATGTATGCCAACGCCGGCGGCGTGACGGTGTCTTATTTCGAATGGGTCAAGAACCTCAGCCACATCCATTTCGGCCGCATGGAGCGCCGCCAGGAAGAGGCGCGCCACAAGCTGCTGGTGGATGAGCTGGAGCGGCTGTCCTCGGACAAGGGCCTCGGCTGGACGCTGTCGCCGGGCTTCAAGGACAAGTACCTGCGCGGCGCGGATGAGCTGGAGCTGGTGCGCTCCGGCCTCGATGACACGATGCGCATCGCCTATCAGTCGATGCGCGAGGTCTGGCACACCCGCCCCGAAGTGACCGACCTGCGCATGGCCGCCTATGTGGTGGCCATCGACCGGGTGGCGAAGTCGTATCGGTCGAAGGGGTTGTAAGGTCGGCGCGACGCTCGCCCTGCAGAATTTCGGCCGTATGACAAAATTCTGCTGTGCCCGCCCCCCCGCCGAAACATGTTTGGGGGCGGGCACATTCGTGCCCACCGGGGCGGTCCCATCAGAATTTGGCACCGTCAGACCAAGCCGCACCCCCCCTTGCCCTGCGGCTTGCGCCTCCGGGCAACCGACGCGGGGGACTTGCCACTGGCAAGTCCTCTGATCGCGCCGGAAACAGGCAGTGCACCCCCCACAATCCTCTCAACGACGCGCCCGCCCGAAAAAGGCGGTTTCGCCCGGCGGCGCGCGCGGCTATACCGGCTCGGGTTTGACGCCTGAGGAGCAATGCGCAATGGCAAACGTCGTCGTGGTCGGGGCCCAGTGGGGTGACGAAGGCAAAGGCAAGATCGTCGATTGGCTGTCGGAGCGCGCCGACGTGATCGCGCGCTTCCAGGGCGGGCACAATGCCGGCCATACGCTGGTGATCGGCGAGACGGTGTTCAAGCTGTCGCTGCTGCCCTCGGGCATCGTGCGCCCCGGCAAGCTCGCCGTGATCGGCAATGGCGTGGTGCTGGACCCCTGGGCGCTGTTCGCCGAGATCGACAAGCTGGCGGCGCAGGGCGTGGCGATCAGCCCCGAGAACCTGATGATTGCGGAAAACGCTCCGCTGATCCTGCCGCTGCACCAGGACCTCGACAAGCTGCGCGAAGATGCCGCCGGCAAGGCCAAGATCGGCACCACCGGCCGCGGCATCGGCCCGGCCTATGAGGACAAGGTCGGCCGCCGGGTGATCCGCGTCGCCGATCTGGCCGATCCCGACACGCTGACCGCCCGCATCGACCGGCTGCTGGCCCACCATGACCCGCTGCGCGCCGGCCTTGGCGCCACCCCCATCGACCGCGCCGCGCTGGAGGCCAAGCTGGCCGAGATCGCGCCGAAGCTGCTGCAATATGCGCAGCCGGTGTGGAAGGTGCTGGGAGAGATGCGCCGCGCCGGCAAGCGCATCCTGTTCGAGGGCGCGCAGGGCAGCCTGCTCGATATCGACTTCGGCACCTATCCCTATGTCACCTCGTCCACCACCATGTCGGGCATGGCCGCCACCGGCACCGGGCTTGGTCCCTCGGCCATCGGCTTCGTGCTGGGGATCGTCAAGGCCTACACCACCCGCGTCGGCGAAGGCCCGTTCCCGACCGAGCTGACCGATGCCGTCGGCCAGCGGCTGGGTGAGCGCGGCCACGAATTCGGCACCGTCACCGGGCGCAAGCGCCGCTGCGGCTGGTTCGATGCGGTGCTGGTGCGCCAGACCTGCGCGATTTCCGGCGTCAACGGCATTGCGCTGACCAAGCTCGACGTGCTCGACGGCTTCGATACGCTGAAGATCTGCGTGGGGTATGAGATCGACGGCGTGCAGTATGACTACCTGCCCACCGCCGCGGCGCTGCAGGCCCGCGTCGTGCCGATCTATGAGGAAATGGACGGCTGGCAGGAAAGCACCCAGGGCGCGCGGTCCTGGGCCGAGCTGCCGGCGGCTGCGATCAAATATGTGCGGCGGATCGAGGAGCTGATCCATTGCCCCGTCGCCATGCTGTCGACCAGCCCCGAGCGCGACGACACCATCCTCGTCACCGATCCGTTCGAGGATTGAGGGTGGCCCTCTCCTACCGCACCCGGCGGCGGCTGTCGCTGCTGATCCTGCTGGTCGGGATGCCGCTTTATGTCATCGCGGCCGTCAGCCTGGTGAACTGGTTCGACGCGCGCTTTGGCCGGTTGCCGATCGCGGCCGAGTTCGTGGTCTATGTGCTGCTGGGGGTGATCTGGATCCTGCCCTTCCGCGCGGTGTTCCGCGGTGTGGGGCAGCCCGACCCTGATGCGACGGACCAGACGAAAAGCCAGACGCCGAAGTCGCCCTGAGGGCGCTTCGGCGTCTGGCTTTGGCAGGTCTCAGCGTGCCGCGCGGCGCGCCTCCGACATGAAGCGCGATGTGTCCGAGATGGCGAACTGCCCGCGCTTCACCTTCTGGATCTTGCCCTCGCGCAGCAGCATCCCGAACGAGCGCAGGCTGGCCTCGCGGCTGTAATCGGCCTCCTCGGCCAGCCGCGCCACCTTCTTGATGATCTGCGGGCGCGAGAAATGCGGGCGCCCTTCGACGGCGGCGGTATAGGCGGCGGCGGCTTCCAGGAGGTCGGCCAGGCCGTTGGCGCCCAGGCGATCCGCGAAATCGGCAAAGCTGCGGGCTTCCTCGGGCGTCGGGGCCGGCACGTCGTCTTCGCCCTCGTCCCCGGTCTCCAGCATCTCGGTCAACCGCAGGGTGCTGGTCGTCACCCGGCGCGGACGGATGGCGCCCACGTCTTGCGGCCGCGCCGCGGCCGGGCTGTCCACCCGCTGTTCCGACACCAGCACCAGCGGCGCTTGCTGCCGGTCGGCGCCGGGGCGGGCGGTCTGCGGGCCGGCCTCGCCGGGACGGCGCGGGCGCACCGCCTTGGTCAGGTCGTCGCGGTAGCGGTCGATGGCCTCTTCGCTGTCCTGCACCAGCGCGGTGCCCGCCGCCTGCGTCTGCAGCGCGCGGTCGGCGACGGTGGCGGCCACGGCGGCCTTCAGATGGGCGATGGCCGAGAAGCGGCGGCGGGTCTCGGAGCCCTCGAGCCGGGTGTTGGCCGTCTCGATCAGCCGCGCCACCGCAGCCTCGTCGGCCGGGCCGCGGCCCAGAACAGGGCGGTCGGCGCCCGACTCGGGCCCGGCATCGCTGCCCACGATCTCGGCATCCTCGATCTCGTCCACCTGCGGGGCCTCGCGGGTCCGGTCCTGCAGTCGCAGAGGGGTACCCGTCGCGGGGCGGTGGCCGGGGGCCTCACGTTCCACCGCAGCCAGCTCGGCCAGCAGATCGGCCTCATCCTCGGCCGACAGCCCGGTGTTGCCCAGGGCCGCGCCAATGCCGCTCAGCACCGGATCGGCGGCGGGCGCGGGCTGCGGCGCAACCGGCGCCTCGGCCACCTCGATGCGCCGCACCTTGATCACCCGCGCCCGGGCGCGCTGCAGAGCGTTCTCGGTGCGCGGTTGGGGTTGGGGCTGCGGCTCAGGCTCGGCTTGCCGCTCGGGCAGCGCCTCGGCTTCCGGCTCGAAAATGGGCGTGTCGTCTTCGGCCTCGACCGAAGCTTCTTCGGCAGCTTCTTGCTCGAAAGCCCCGGCGACCATTTCCCCGTCTTCGGCGTCCAGGCGCGTCTCGGCAGCGAGCATGTCGGCGATGGCACCGGGCAGCCCCTCGGGCGCCACGTCCGACAGCGCGACCTGCTCGGCCCGGCTCTCAGAGATGTCCGCGCCATCGTCCCAGACGGACAGGTCCAGCGCACCGTCCTGTTCCGCAATCTCTTGGTCCGCAGTCTCTTGCTCCGCGTCGTTTTCGGCCATCTCCTCCGGCCAGACACTCGCGGCGACAAAGCCCAGAGCGGTGCTCTCGGCCGGCTCCGCCATCACCGGCTCCGCGTCAGCGGTCTCGAGGTCGAAGGCCATATCGCTCAGCGCGACGAGCTCGGTTTCCTCGGCCTCGGCGGTCTCGTCAGCCACGAACTCCTCGGCGGGCCAGTCTTCAACGACCGGCTCTTCGACAACCGTCTCTTCGGCGGTCAGCTCTTCAGTCACCGGTGCTTCGCCGGTCAGGTCCGCAAAGGTCACCTCTTCGAAGGCCAGCTCCTCGACGCCCTCATCGGCCTCCGCGACCGCCTCATCTTCCGCCAGGGCGGCGGCCAGCGAGTCCAGCAATGCGGCTTCGTCATCGAGGGTCGAAGGGTCGCCAGTCGCACCCTCAGCCACAACCTCTGCCGGCTCGTCGAAAGCGACCTCGGCCGCTTCCTCCGAAGCCCGAACCGCGGCCTCTTCGACATCCGCAGCGCGTTCGGCATCGGCGCCGGCATCGAGCTCTGCCCCCAGGGCGTCCGCGACGGCTTCGGTCTCGGTTTCGGTGGCCGGCGCCTCGGCCTCGGAGTCCTGAGCCGCCGCATGCTCCTCGGCCGTCTCACTCCCTTCAGGCGCCGCGGTCGCAGCCTTTTCTTCACATTCCTCGGTCTGCGGCTTCATGACCGCCTCGGCGGTCACGTCTTCAGACGCAGCTTCCGGCGCCTCAGCCTCCACGGCCTCGCTCACCTCCACAGGCGCCGCGGCGCGGCTTCCGGCGACGGCGGCGCGGATGCGCATCAGCTTGGCGGCGACGCTTTCGGCCTCGGCGCTGCCAGCCTCGGCGGCGGGGCGCAGGGTGGGGGTATCGTCCTCGATCTCCTCGGCCATCAGCTGAGAAGCGGGAGCCTGCGCGGCGACGTGCAGCACCGAGGTCTCAACGGGGGCCGCTTCCGAAACCACAGGCGCCGGTGCGGCTTGCTGGGCTGCCACCGGCTGGCCCATCGTCACCCGCGGCGGCGCTTCGGGGGCGGCGCCCTCCTCTTGCCGCAGCACGACGCCATTAGCCTCGATCTTCGCCTCCACCCGGCGCTGGATCTCGCGCTCGGCGATGCGGTGCAGCATCTCGGCATCGGGGGTCGGGGGTTCGGCGCCGAAATAGCGGTCTTCGGCGGCAAGCTCGCGGAAATACTCGGCAATGGCCTTCATGGTCGAGAAGGGCTCGTCAAATCCTTCCAGCGTGCACGAGAACGTGCCGTAGGACACTGTCAGGATTTTACTCGCACCGACCATGATGTCTCGCCTCTCTCAGGATTCCGTGGATGCACCTTCCATGGCAAACGGATCGTTACCGTGGGCGGAATGAGGAAAAATAAAGGAATGAATCCGGCCGAGGTTGCCTTCGCTTGCCTTAATTGGGATCAGTATCCGCATGACCGAAGCCCTTGTCCAATCAAAGACCGGCGTCACCCTGCTTGGCGGCGGAGATTTTGCACATGCGGATCTGGAGATGGCGCTGCGCCTTGCGCCGCTGCTGGTCGCGGCCGATGGCGGGGCCGACGGGGCGCTGGCGGCGGGGCGGATGCCCGATGCGGTGATCGGTGATTTCGATTCGATCAGCGCCGAGGCGCAGGCCGCGATTCCGCTGGCGCGGCAGCACAGGGTGCCCGAGCAGAACTCCACCGATTTCGGCAAATGCCTGCGGCTGGTCGAGGCGCCGTTCCTGCTTGGCCTCGGCTTTGCCGGGCTGCGGCTGGACCATACGCTGTCGGTGATGACGGCGCTGGCGAGCCATCCGCAGCAGCGCTGCCTGATCCTGGGGCCCGAGGATGTGATCTTCCTGTGCCCGCCGTCCTTGTCCTTGCCGATGGAGCCGGGGGCCCGGCTGTCGCTCTTCCCGATGGGGCCGACGACCGGGCGTTCCACCGGGCTGCGCTGGCCGATCGACGGGCTGGACTTTGCGCCCGCGGGCCGGATCGGCACCTCGAACGAGGCGACAGGGCCGGTGGAGCTGCAGATCGAGGGGCCGATGCTGGTGCTGCTGCCGCGCCTCTGGCTCAGACCCGCGCTCGCGGCTCTGCTGGCAGGCGGGTCGCGCGCGCCGTCACCCGCTCGCGGTGGATGACGTAGAGGCCCGAGGCGACGATGATGGCGATGCCGGTCCAGGTCATCCCGCCGGGGAAATCGTTGAAGAACAGGTAGCCGAAGAGGGTGGCCGTCACGATCTCGAGGTAATGCAGCGGCGCCAGCGTCGAGGAGGGCGCGAATTGCAGCGCATAGGTGATCGCCATGTGGCTGATCGTGGCGGCGAGGCCGACACCGAAGCACCAGCCCCAGAAAACGGGGGTCGTCGGCAGCGCGAAGGTCAGCGCCGGGACGCCGGAGAGGTGGCCGAGCGCCAGCAGCGGCAGGCAGATCAGCGCCGCCGCGATGGCGGTGTGCAGCTGCATGGTCACCGCATGCATCTCGCGGCTGAGCCGGCGGGTGATGAGCATGTAGAGCGCGAAGAAGAGGGCCGTGCCGAGCGGGAACAGCGCCACCGCGCCGAACATCGCAAAGGAGGGCTGGATCACCAGCAGCGCGCCGCCAAAGCCCACTACCGCCGCGCCGAGGCGCCGGGGGCCGACCTGTTCGTGCAGCACCAGCTTGCCGATCAGCAGGATGATGAACGGCTCGACGAAGGCCACGGCCAGCGCGTCGGCGATGGGCATCACCTGCACGGCGGCGACGAAGCTGAAGGTGGCGAGGATCGACACCGCGGCCCGCGCCAGCAGCAGCCGCAGCGCCACCGGCGTCATCCGCCAGGAGAGGTCCATGACCAGCACCACCGGCAGCATCAGCGCCGCCTGCACCACGAAGCGGCCAAGCGTGACGACGCCGACCGCCACGCCCTGGGAGGCGGCCTTGGAGGAGACGTCGATCAGCGGCGCGATCACGCAAAAGGCGATCATCAGCGCCACGCCGGGCAGGACGCGGTCGGGGGCCTGAATCCGGTTGGGGGCCAGGATGGGATCGGAAGGATGGGTCATGGCGCCATGGCTAGCGGGGCGGGGTGGGGGCGTCCATCCTGAAAGCGACATGCGTCGGGCGAAGGAAATTGCGGCCCTTCGGGCCAGGTCTTTTGCCTCGCCGCCGCAGGGCGGCGGCTCAGGCGCCTCCGGCGGGGATATTTGGAAAAGGCAAAGGCGGAAGGGTCAGCAGTTGGGGACGTTGACGGCGAGGCCGCCGAGGGAGGTTTCCTTGTATTTTTCATGCATGTCGCGCCCGGTCTGGCGCATCGTCTCGATGCAGGCGTCGAGCGGCACCAGATGCTGGCCATCGCCGCGCAAGGAGAGCGAGGCGGCGGAGACGGCCTTGATCGCGCCGAGGCCGTTGCGCTCGATGCAGGGCACCTGCACGAGGCCGCGGATCGGATCGCAGGTCATGCCGAGATGGTGTTCCAGCGCGATTTCGGCGGCGTTTTCCACCTGTTCGGGGGTGCCGCCCAACACGGCCGCCAGCCCGGCCGCGGCCATCGCGGCGGCGCTGCCGACCTCGGCCTGGCAGCCGCATTCGGCGCCCGAGATCGAGGCATTGGTCTTGACCAGCCCGCCGATGGCGGCGGCGGTCAGCAGGAACTCGTCAATCTGGCTGCGGCTGGCGCCCGGCACATGGTCGAGCCAGTAGCGGATCACGGAAGGAACGACGCCCGAGGCGCCGTTGGTGGGGGCGGTGACGACCTGGCCGCCAGCGGCGTTCTCTTCGTTGACCGCCATCGCATAGGCGCTCATCCAGTCGTTGATGGCATGGGGGGCGGTCAGGTTCAGGCCGCGTTCCGCCAGCAGCGCCTCGTGGATCGATTTCGCCCGCCGCCGCACCTTCAACCCGCCGGGCAGGATGCCGTCGGTGGCAAGGCCGCGGTCGATGCAGGCGGTCATCACCTCCCAGATCCGCGTAATACCGGCGTCGATCTCGGCCGGCTTGCGGAACACCTCTTCATTGGCGCGCTTCATCTGGGCGATGCTGCGGCCCGAGGCGGCGGCCATCGCCAGCATCTCGGCGGCGCTGCGGAACGGGTAGGGCACCGGGGCGGGTGCCGTGAGGGCGGCGTCGGTAATGCCGGCCTGTTCCGCCTCGGTCAGGACAAAGCCGCCGCCGATGGAGAAGAAGGTCTCGCGCAGGATCACGTCGCCTTGCGCATCCGTCGCCATCAGGATCATGCCATTGGCATGGCCGGGCAGCGGCGCGCCATAGTCGAAGATCAGGTCGCGGTCCGGGTTGAAGGCCAAGGGGGGCAGGCCCGGCGCCTCGATCACGTGGCGGGCGTGGATATCCGCCAGCGCCGCCTCGGCCTTGTCATGGTCGTAGGTTGCGGGCTCGAACCCGGCGAGGCCGAGGATGGTGGCGCGGTCGGTGGCATGGCCCTTGCCGGTGAAGGCGAGCGAGCCGTGCAGGCTGGCGCGCAGCCCGTGAAACCGGAACGGCGAGGCGCGCATCATCTGAAGGAACCGCGCCCCCGCGACCATCGGGCCCATGGTGTGCGAGGAGGAGGGGCCGACGCCCAGCTTGAAGATGTCGAAGACGGAAAGGAACATGGGGGAGGGGGCTTCCTGTTGCGCGCCCTACAACGTGGCCCCTGCGCGCCCCGGGCGCCATGCGAAAAGCGACCTTGCCGCGCGGGACTGCGGCGGAAGGCGCCGGTAGCGGGGCGAATTGCCCCTCGCACGCGGACGTAGCTTTGCCTATAACCCTTGGCGACACAGGACCCGGAGTGACCGATGCCCGCAGAGCTTTCCCCGATCGACAAGGCCAAGTTCGCCGCCGCCAAGCGCGCCGTGGACTTTGTGGAGGATGGAATGCGCGTCGGGCTTGGCACCGGCTCCACCGCCGCCTGGATGGTGCGCTGCCTGGGCGAGCTGGTGCGCGAGGAGGGGCTGCGCATCACCGGGGTGCCCACCTCGAGCCGCACCGCCGATCTGGCGCGGTCGGTGGGGATCACCGTCGTCGGGCTCGATGAGGCGAAATGGCTGGACCTGACCATCGACGGCACCGATGAGTTCGATGCCCATCTGAACCTGATCAAGGGCGGCGGCGGCGCGCTGCTGCAGGAGAAGATCGTGGCGACGGCCTCGGACCAGATGATCGTGATCGCCGATGCCGCCAAGGAGGTTGCGCAGCTGGGGGCCTTCCCGCTGCCGGTGGAGGTGGTGCCCTTCGGCTGGCAGACCACCAAGGCGCTGATCGAGGAGACGCTGGTCAGCCTTGACGTGCTTGGCCGGTCCTCCTCGCTGCGGCTGAACGGGCAGCAGCCCTTCATCACCGACGAGGGCAATTACATCGTCGACCTGCACCTGAACCGCATCGGCAATGCGCGGCAGCTGGCGCTGGTGATCAACCAGATCCCGGGCGTGGTGGAGAACGGGCTCTTCATCGACATCTGCGATGTGGTGATCATCGGCCAGGGCGACGGGCGGGTGGAGCTGCGCGACATCAACCGCGGCACGGTCGAGCATGACCGGATCGACTTTGTCGATGCCGAGAACATCTTTGCAGACCTCGGGGACTGACCTTATGGATTTCGATTATGACCTCTTCGTCATCGGTGGCGGCTCGGGCGGGGTGCGCGCGGCGCGGATCGCGGCGGGGGAGCACGGGGCCCGCGTTGGCCTCGCCGAGGAATACCGCATGGGCGGCACCTGCGTGATCCGCGGCTGCGTGCCCAAGAAGCTGATGGTCTTTGCCTCCAGCTTCCCGACGGCGATGGCCGATGCGCAGGCCTATGGCTGGCAGGTGACGGTGGGCGCGCTGGACTGGAGCGCCTTCCGCGCCAAGCTGGATGCAGAGCTGGACCGGCTGGAGAAGGCCTATCGCGGCGGGCTGTCGAGCGCGGGGGTCACGGTGCATGACTGCCGCGCCACGGTGGTCGATGCCCATACCGTGCATCTGGCGGGCGGCAAGACCGTGCGGGCCAGGCACATCCTCGTTGCCGTTGGCGGCCGCCCCTTCGTGCCGGAGTTCCCGGGGTCGGAGCATGTGCTGACCTCGAACGACATCTTCAAGCTCGACGCCTTGCCGGAGTCTGTGCTGATCGTTGGTGGCGGCTATATCGCCAGCGAATTCGCCTGCATTCTCGCCGGGCTTGGCGTGAAGGTGACGCAGTTCCAGCGCAGCGCCCGCATCCTGAAGGAATTCGACGAGGAAGCCGTCGATCTGGTGGCCGAGGGCATGAAGGCGCAGGGGATCGACCTGCATTGCGGCGTGGTGGTCGCCGGGATCGCGCCCGAGGGGAGCGGCTTCCGCGTGACATGCAATGACGGGCGCAGCGATGTGTTCGACAAGGTGATCTATGCCACGGGGCGCGTTCCCAACACCGAAGGCCTGGGGCTGGAGGCAGCCGGCGTTGCGCTCGGCCGCGGCGGCAAGGTGCCGGTCGATGGCTGGAGCCAGAGTGCCGTGCCCTCGATCTATGCCGTGGGCGATGTCACCGACCGCATCCAGCTGACCCCGGTGGCGATCCGCGAAGGCCATGCCTTTGCCGATACCGTGTTCGGCGCCAACCCGCGCCAGCCCGATCACGATCTCGTCGCCTCGGCGGTGTTCACCACGCCGGAACTGGCGACCGTGGGCCTGACCGAGGATGCGGCGCGGGCGGCGGGGCCGATCGAGGTCTATGTCTCGACCTTCAAGCCGATGCGCTCGTCCTTTGCCGGGCGGGCCGACCGGGTGCTGATGAAACTCGTGGTCTGCAAGGACACGCGCCGGGTGCTTGGCTGCCATATCGTCGCACCCGAGGCCGGCGAGATGATCCAGATGGTGGGCATCGCGATGAAGATGGGCGCGACGAAAGAGGATTTCGACCGCACCTGCGCGGTGCATCCGACAATGGCGGAAGAACTGGTCACGATGCGAAAGCCGGTGCGCACAGCTTGATTTCGGGCGCGCGATGACCAGTTACCAAGACAACCGGTAAACGGAAATTGAAGGGAAGACGGGCTTATGAGCAATGGAGGTCCCTGGGGGGGCGGCGGAGGCAGCGGCGGGAATGACGACGACAAGCGCGGGCAGAAACGCCCGGGCGAAGGC
>JGI25317J35169_1001088_pt1 | contig 17167 bp, 16 predicted proteins | sample AutmiccommunBRH5_FD_35169 | JGI IMG/M metagenome (IMG submission 35169) | reverse complement strand
AAGCAGGTCGAATATAATCTGGAGCACAATATCACGCCGCTCTCGATCAAGAAGAATATCGGTGACATCATCGCCCATGTCGCGTCCAAGGACATGGTCACCGTACCGATCGACGACGATACCGACCATCTCGTTGGCCACAATCTGCGCGCGCATATAGAGAGTCTGGAGAAACGGATGCGCGAAGCCGCGGCCGACCTGGAATTCGAGGAAGCCGGCCGCCTGCGCGACGAGATCCGCAAGCTCGAAGCAGAAGAACTGGGCCTGCCCGCCGATCTGCAACTGGCAAAGCCCAAGGGCCGGGCGACCGAGGGCAAGCCGGGTACGCGCAAGATGCGCTATGGCAAGGTTCAGCGGAAGACGCGCTAAATAGAAATGGCTTGCTAATCTATTAAAACTATCATAGCTAACTCTCTCAGAGAGGCTAGCTATGCAGATTGATATAGATTTTGATGTATTTAAAGCTTTGACTATTTTGCGCGAAGGTGAGGGTGATTCCTATAACTCTGTTCTTCGGCGACTATTAAAATGGGACCTATATACTAATATGACCCATTGACGTGGGTCACAATATCACCTATAAGAGTGTCATCAAACGGAGATGATACGGTGATTAAGCAGTTCGACAATCTGATGCAAATGATGGAAGCCTTCCCTAATGAACAGGCGGCGATCGACCATTTGCAAGCCATCCGCTGGAAACACGGTGCGTTCTGTCCTCATTGTGGCAGCACGAAGGTCTATCACTTTGCGGATCAGCGCAATCACAAATGCGGCGACTGCCGGAAGCGGTTTTCAATCAAGGTCGGCACGATCTTTGAGGATAGCAAATTGCCTTTGCGGAAATGGTTTATGGCAATCTGGCTGGTAACCTCGCACAAAAAGGGAATAGCCAGCACACAGCTTGCGAAGGATATTGGCGTCACTCAAAAATCGGCTTGGTTCATGCTTCATCGGTTGCGCCATGCAGCCCAAACCCCTTCATTCAACCGCCCTTTGATAGATGAGGTCGAGGTGGATGAAACATTCGTAGGCGGAAAAGAGAAAAATAAACATGCTTCGAAGCGGACTGGCGGCAAACAAGGCGGCGCTGGCAAGATTGCCGCTCTTGGTATGCTGGAGCGCGAAGGTGAACTCCGGACAATGGTAACTCCAAATCTCCGCGCTGGCACGATACAGGGCGCTATTAGGGCAAATGTAGAGACTGGCACTGCCGTAATGACAGATGAGCACGGCGCATTCCGTGGCCTCTCAAACGACTATTATCATCACACCGTCAACCACAGCGCCGGCGAATATGTCCGCGATTATTGCCTTCACACAAACGGAATTGAAAGCGTGTGGGCGCTGTTCAAGCGCCAGATTGTCGGGACTCACCATTGGCTATCCCCAAAGCATATCTCGCGCTACCTTGGCGAGATGACGTGGCGCTTTAATCGCCGCGAAATGGACGAAGGCGAGCGCGTGAACAACCTCATTGCACAAACCAACGGACGGCTTACATATAAGGATCTGATCGCATGAGTGACGAAAAACGAAAACCGCCGTTTGGGCTTGATATGCCCTTTGGAGAAGCGCTGGAGAGGTTTATCGGGACAGACCGCGATGAGGTCTTAGAAGCGGAGCGGGGGGGTCCTGTCCGCAAAACCAAGAAAAGATCAAATATGCTCACATGGTCCAAGAACTTATCGCAAACTGATGCACAGCAACCCACAACTGGCGGGCTCGTGCAATATCTGCGCCTCGTAAGCGGCAGCCTCTCCAGTGAGGATTTCCAAACATGGTTCAGAGATACGTTCTTTAGCGGTGCCGCTTGGACGGCGGGGAATTTTCACAATAAGCCCGTCGAAGAAGCGTATATCCCTTTCCAAGTCACGGTTGGTGGAATGAAGCTAGGCGTCCAGACCATGAAAGTTACGCACGACGACACACGGCAAAACAACAACAATGCCCCCAACACATGGATACACTGGAATGACCAGATGGAGAGCCTTCTGCAACTGAACGATTTGTCAGGGAAGACTATCACACTCACTCGACAGGATGATGGAACCTTCAATCTCGATATTTAAGCCGCCTTCGAAACGGACTCAGTCTCAAAAATCCAATTCACCGTGGATCGGAAGTGCCCCATCTTGTCGCACGTGCAATAATTGATCTCGCAATCAGGGACAGACGAAAGGCGTTCCTTTACAACGTCCATTAAATCGAGTGCGCCGCTTCTGAACAATGTCACATCCTGATTTAATTCAATTCCGATGGCGTGTCGGCCTTCTGCGGCGGCTGCCACAATGAAGCTACCAGAGCCAAAGGCATTGTCCAAAACAACGTCCCCTGGTTCCGTATAGGTTCGGATGAGGTAGCGGCCTAAGCCAACCGGCTTTTGCGTAGCGTGATAGACCGTGCCCTCGCTCTCCGCTGTTTTATAATAGATAACATCAGTCGGGTATCTGCCGCCCTCACTGTGGACTCGAACGGGCTTGAAATCTCCGTATGAGCCTGTGAGCTGGTTTTTACGCACACCTTTGTCGTATGCGTCCCCGCCGCTCATTTGCGGGGAGTATTTGGGCTGCTTGGGATAAAATACGCAAATATCCTCATGCTTGCGGAGCGGTTGCTTTTTGGCATTGAGAAAATTGGTCGATTTCGACTTTTCCCAGACAATCTTGTATTTGAACCAGTCCTCATTGCTGAACATCAGGCGAGCCGTGAACGGCCCTTGTCCGGTCAGCACCACGGCACCACGAGGTGCGAGAATACGCTCATACTCTTTCCATAGCTTATCGAGTGGAATAACGCTGTCCCAGCTATTTTGTGTTGTGCCGTAAGGGAGATCGCATAGAATGAGATTCACCGATCCGTCCGGTATCGCCTTCATCGCTCTAAGGCAGTCCGCTTGTAGCAGGGCCACTCTTGATTGGGTTGACATGATGATATTCTCCTTCGCTTCACGCTTAAGAGAATCTCAAAATATGGTTGTCAAATTATTACCGAGTCTGAGAAAACTAATTTTTACAATGGTTTAATCTCAGTAACTTAGCTTGGGTCACAAATGTATATAGGTCCCATTAAAATTACCGGCCCAAAATGCGCTCTCGCTTGCTGCAGAGGGGAAGCCTAAAAATCTCGTAGAAAAGGTCGCGGCAGGAGAATACCAAAATGCCTTGGCGGCATTCCTTCAAACGAACGGAGTATTCTTTGACAGCATACATTTTCCTGATGGCACTCAATTTCGAGCCGTATACAAGGGTGAATTATACACAGCAGAAATTAAGGATGGCTCTTGGGTTGGTTCCGATGGAATCGTAAGATCAAGTCCCTCGGCGGCTGCAGGTGCAATATCGGGAACTAACGTAAATGGATGGCGATTTTGGCACTACAAAGCGCCGGATGACTCCGACTGGCGCCGCATGGATAGTTTAAAAAGATGATCCGCTCGTTCGCCGATCCCGAAACCGAAAAAATCTGGAACGGCGAGCGCAGCCGTAAGCTACCATCCGATATACAGAACGTTGCACGGCGGAAATTGCGGCTGATCAACAGAACTACCAACTTGTTCGATTTACGCGTTCCGGGCGGCAATCGCTTTGAACAGTTGAAGGACTATACACCTTTGCGCTATAGTATCCGCATCAATGACCAGTGGCGCGTAACATTCCGCTGGTCGAATGGAGATGCGCATAATGTCCGGATCGAGGACTATCACAAGGGATGATGATCGTTTGGACAATGTCCATCCGGGCGATATCCTGCGCGAGGATTATCTGATTGGTAGCGAAATACCGGTAAAGGAGGTCGCCGCTGGAACAGGTCTGGACCTAGAAGAGCTCAGCGCCATTCTGTCTGGTCAACGTTCAATAGACGCCAATGCCGATCTCCGGCTCGCGCGCTATTTCGGCATATCCGAGGGATTCTTCTTGGGACTTCAAATTGATTATGACCTGGAAGAAGTTCGGCGCATCAACGGCCCCGAACTGGACAAGATCAGTAAACGCGCTGCCTGATAATGGCGGATGATCGCCGTTTCGACCAACTGCGCGCAGACATAGATTAATCACATGCGAACCGCTTGTGCAAATTCTCCTGCCGGTTCATGCTACGACCCATAATCTGGGGAGAGAAAATCATGCGAACATCCATCCTTTTGGCCTTGGCAACATCCGCCCTGGCAATCGGGGCTCCGGCCTGTGCGCAGGCCATGTCATCCGAACCATCGACCGACACACAGGCAATGGCGCCCGACTTCAAGGCTGCGGTCGCCGATCCCGGCCGGGACGAGGCAGACGTCAAGCTGGACGAAAGCCGGAAGCCGGCAGAAGTGCTCGCCTTCATGGGACTCGAAACCGGGGACAGCGTGCTCGATATTTTTGCCGGGGGCGGCTATTATAGTGAAATCATGGGCCGCGCGGTCGGTCCGGGCGGATCGGTTATCGCCGTCAATCCGCCGCAGTTCACCACCAGCGAGCAGTCCAGGGCCAAATGGGCCGGCGTGACCGAGCGGCAGCCCAATGTGACGATGGTGGCTTCGCAGCTGCCGGATTACGTACCGGCAGCCAACAGCATCGATTTTGCCATGATGCACCTGATCTACCATGACTTTTACTGGGAAAGTGAACAATATAAGTTCGAGAAGATGGATCCGGCGACGGTGCTCTCGAACCTTTATATGGGCATGAAACCTGGCGGCATCGTTGCCGTGATCGACCATGCCGGACTGCCGGGCGATACCCGTGCCGTGGTGGAGAAAACCCACCGGATCGACCCGGCAACCGTCCGCGCTGATTTTCTGAACGCCGGTTTCGTGCTGGACGGGGAAAGCGACATGTTCGCCAATCCCGACGATGATCTGACGCAAAATGTCTTCGATCCTGCAGTGCGCGGCAAGACCAGTCGTTTCGTGATGCGGTTCCGCAAGCCGGAATAGCGGCCCGCGGGTCGGACCCAGTGCGACCCCGGCCGCGAATCGGCCTCACCGGCAACCATCTGGAATATCAGTCCTTTTCACCGGGTTCGCAACGGCCGCCCGGAACAGGTCGCGAGCCGGATCGTCTGCCGCCCGCATCTGGCAAAATATTCCATCATCAATCCAGTGCCTTACGATGAACCACCCAGGTTTCCCTGACGGTTCATGTCCAGTTAGGTAAAGCGTCGCCATATTGAGTGCATCGACAATATCTGACCCAATCAGATGCCGGAGCGGTGCCATGAACGGGGTCAGGATCAAAAAGTAAGAAATTTGCTTGCTCCGCCGGTGCAATCCGGCGGGCAACAGGCGAAGAGTTTGACCGGCGGCGCCTTTGGATAGGGTCGCACGTCGTCGGAACAAAGGCGGGTGGCAATTCCGGGTGGCGTATCGGATTTGTCACCCGATCCTTTGAGACCCCAATTCTTTGATACAATGCCGGTTCAGGCCGGTTTTGCCACTTCCCCGGGAAATATACTGACCGGTGGCTTGCGGGAACTGGCATGACGCCGTCCTGTTTTCCGGCCTCCAGAAGCGCAGGGGCGGCGCGCGTGTAGAGTTGGCGCGTCAGTCCTGCCGTTCGGCCGGGTCACGATGCATATTTGACCGAGCAGCCATAGGGCCGCGACTGGGCGATGCTGACCTTGTCTCCCGACTTGATTTCCTTCAGCGCCGCCAGCACGTGATTGCGGGCAGTCTTGATGTCGGCCGGGTCGGCGGTCGGCTTGTCGTCGATTCCGCCCTGATAGACCAGGGTTCCCGCGCCATCGATGATATACATATGCGGCGTGGTTCTTGCGCCATAGGCCTTGCCGACGAGCCCCTTGCTGTCCAGAAGATAGTTGCTCGACTGGATATCCTGTTTGGCGATCAGCGCCTTTGCCTCCGGGCCGGTCATATGACCCTGTTTTCCCTTTGCACCGCTGTTTATCGTCAGCCACACGGCTCCCATTTGCCGGGCGCTTTTCTGCGTCGCCTGCATATTGCCGCTGCTATAATGTTTGGCCACGAACGGGCAGCCCGGATTATGCCATTCGAGCACCACCGTCTTGCCGCGAAACTGGGATAGCTGCACGGTCTTGCCGTTGATATCCGTCAGCTTGAAATCCTGGGCCAGGGCACCGTTCTTTTGTGCCGCGGCGAGCGGGCTTGCGATCGCCATCGTGGCGATCGCGGCCACGGCTAGAGAGGGAAGGTATCGCATTGATCGTCTCCTGTCATTGGGGGAATGTTGCCAGCCTTGCGCTTTGCACCGGGCCATTCACCAGGTCCGTCAGCGTGGCCACGGTCAGAATCTGCGGCAGTATTACGGGTTCTTCGCCCGGTGCGTAGAAGAGATAGAGCGGAACGCCGGCGCGTCCGTGTTTTTCCAGGAAGCGGCTGATCTCCGGATCCGGCCGCGTCCAGTCGCCCATCAGGACGCTGACATTGGCGGCCCTGAATACCTCGGCGGTCTCGCTGCGCTGGATGGCGGCAGCCTCGTTGGCCTTGCAGGTGATGCACCAGTCGGCCGTGAAATAGGCGAAAACGGGCTGGCCCGATGCGCGCAATTCGGACAGCCGGCTTTCGCTGAACGGTTCGCTGGGCAAGGTTGCGGTCGAGCTATTTGCCAGCTTCCGGCTGTTCATGGCTTCCTCGCCGGGGAGGGCCAGGATGCCACCGACGATCGAGACGGCCATTGCCGCGGCGGTCAGCGCACCACGTGACAGGCCCTTCATCTGTGCGCCGCCGAACCACCACAGGATCAGGGCGAAGAGCAGCAGGAAGATCAGCGACAGACCCAGGGCGTCGGTACCGATCTGCCGGCCGAGCAACCAGATCAGCCCGATACTGGTGAGAAACATCGGAATCGCCATGGCCTTGCGGAAGCTGTCGAGCCAGGGACCGGGCTTCGGCAGCCGGCTGCGGATGGCGGGCACAAAGGCAATCAGCAGGAAGGGCAGGGCTAGGCCGATACCCAAGCCGGCGAAAATCACCAGCGCGGCAATGGGCGGCAGCACAATGGTCGCGCCCAGAGCCGCGGCCATGAACGGGCCGGTGCAGGGTGTCGCGACAAAGGCGGCCAACGCACCGGTCCAGAAGGACCCGGCCGGGCCGTCCTTGCGGGTCAGCCTGTTGCCGAAACTGACATTGGGCAGCTCGAACAGGCCGGCGAGATTGAGGCCAATGGCCGTGACCAGCGCCAGCAGGACGAAGATGATCCGCGGGTCCTGCAGCTGGAAGGCCCAGCCCACCGCTGCTCCGCTCGCTCGCAGGCCGAGCAGGATGGCGCCGAGCGCCGTGGCGACCAGAACCACGCCTGCGGTATAGGCCAGCGCATCGCGCCGGACTTCGGCTTCATTGCCGCCAGCCTTGGCGAGGCTGATCGCCTTGAGACTGAGAATAGGAAAGACGCAGGGCATCAGGTTCAGCAGCAAGCCACCCAGCAAGGCGCCGCCCAGCGCCAGAAACAGCAGCGAGGCGCTTGCCTCTGTCCTGGCGCCGTCGCCGGCCAATGGCAGGCCGGTCATTGCGACTTCGCCCTTGGTTGCGGTGAAGGAGAATCCGCTATGATCGGCGATTTTCAGAACGCCGCTGATGATGTCCAGTTCATCACCGCGTGCGCCGGTTTCGAGGATCAGGCGGTCGCCGTCCCGGCTGAATTTCTGCGGCGCGCCATAGTCGACAAGGCCGTCCTCCTTGATGAAGAAATAGGGCTTGTCGATCTCGACATCGGCGGGCAGCGGCACCGACAGGCGGAACAGGCCGTCACTGGCGGAAAAGCGGGCTTCGCTGCCCAGCGGTCTTGGCAGGGCGGCGCGATATTCGTCGAACCGCTTGTCCGGAGTCCCTGCCGCATCCTGGGCAACGACCTGCAGGATGATCGACAGTTCGTCCTGTTCGGGCACGCAGATTTCGTCGGTGCAGGAAAGCCATTCGGATTTGACGGAAATCGGCAAGGGTCCGGGACGGACGTCTTCGGACAGCGTCAGATTGACCAGAACCGCATAGTCGCCCTTGTAGACATAGTTCATGATGCCGGAGATCAGCAGCGTGTCGGGGACGGGGAATCGAGCCTTGCCCGCGGTCACGCCGTCCGGCAGCTTCCAGTCGAAGCTCATGCCGATGCCCGCATCGCCGGGATTTTCCCAATAGCCGTGCCATGTCGGCTTGGGTTCCATCAGAAAGGCGAGGGTGACGCTTTGCCCGGGCTGGACCTGGCGCGATTCCGCCAACAGCGTGGCGGGCACGTTCAGTTCCCCGTTGCCCAGCCGGTTCTGTGCCTCGGCCACCGGCGCTATCAGCAGGGCGACGAAGGCCAGCGCGATTGCCAAGATACGAAAGTCAAATGTCATAAAAACTCACCATTTCCTGTTTAAGCGCATTAGGCTATTGGCAGACAGCTTTCCATAGCGGTAATTATCAGTGAGGACTATTCGTGCAAAAATCGACTCTCGTTACAGCCCTGGCCGCCTGTATCATATTTTCAGGCACTGCAAATGCCGAAGATGACAATGGGAAAGCCGCTGGCGAGCCGAAACTGGTGGTCGCCATCTCCGTCGATCAGCTTTCCTCGAATCTGTTTGATGAATATCGCAGCAGCTTTACCGGAGGCCTGAAGCGCCTGGCGCATGGCGTGATATTCCCGTCGGGCTATCAATCGCATGCGGCAACCGAAACCTGCCCGGGTCATGCCACGATCATGACCGGCGTCCATTCCGGACGCGCCGGGATCATTGCCAACAACTGGATCGACCTGTCGATCAGGCGCGATGACAAGACCGTTTATTGCGCCGAAGACGAGCGCATCGAAGGCACCAGTTTTGGCGATATCACCGCCGCGACCCAGGGGGACTATATCGCCTCGGCCTGGCATCTTCTGGTGCCCACGCTGGGCGAAAGGCTGAAGAAAACATCGCCCCAATCCCGCAATGTTGCGGTCGCCGGCAAGGACCGCGCAGCCCTCATGATGGGCGGCAAGCAGGTCGACGAAATCTACTGGTGGCAGGGCAAGGGATTTGCGACCCTTCACGACCGTCGGACTTTGCCCTCGATCGCGGCGCTGAACCAGGCGATCGGGACAACGATAGACAAGGCCCGCCCCGCCTATGAAACGCCGGCCCAATGCGCGGCGCGCAACGCCAGGATCATGCATGGAGAGGGCAAATCCGTTGGCGACTACGCCTTTCAGCGTCCGGACGGCGCCGCCAGCATTTACCGGGGCTCCCCGGATTTCGACGGTTCGGTAATCGCGGCAGCCTCGGCGCTGGTCAGCGAAATGAAGCTGGGGCAGGGCGAAGCGACCGATATCCTGTCGATCGGCCTGTCCGCGACCGACTATATAGGCCATGCCTTCGGGACCCAGGGTCTGGAAATGTGCATCCAGATGGCCGAACTGGATCGCTCGCTCGGTCAGTTTTTCGATATTCTGGACCGCGAAGGCATTGACTATGCGGTGATGCTGACATCCGATCATGGCGGCCTTGATCTGCCGGAACGGCTGATCCTTCAGGGCGTGCCGACGGCGCAGCGGGTTGACCCCAATCTCAATGCCAGGGCGATTGGCCAGATCGTCGCCAAGGATCTGGGGATTCCGGGCGACAAGCCGGTGCTCCATGCAGACAGCCCATTTGGCGATTATTATGTCAGTCTCGATCTGCCGGAACAGCAGCGGCAGCGGGTCAAGGATAGCGCGATGGCACTGATCGCATCGCATGCCCAGGTGGAAGCGGTCATCGACCGCGACGATCTGGCGGGGGTCACGGTGCCGAATGGGTCGCCGGAATCATGGACTCTGGCGCAAAGAGTCAAGGCCTCCTTCCATCCGGACCGGTCTGGCGACTTTGTCGTTCTGCTGAAAAAGGCCGTCACCCCGATTGCGACAACCGCTCGCGGCTATGTGGCAACCCATGGCAGCCCCTGGGACTATGACCGCCGCGTGCCGATCCTGTTCTGGCGGGAAGGCATCCGCCAGTTCGAGCAGCCGCTGTCGGTGATGACGGTCGATATAGCCCCGACGCTGGGTGCGCTGATCGGCGTGGAAATCCCGGCGGAGGAGACCGATGGCAAATGCCTCGATATCGACGGCGGCCCTGCCAACAGCTGCGAGTAGCCGCGACTCCGCTAGCGTCGCTGGTAGCGCGTCAGGCCCTGTCCGAGGCTGTTGTTGGCAATCCGGATCTGGTCGCCGCTCCAGTCGGCCACAAACCAGGTGTTGCGCTGCACACCCTTGGCCAGCGAGGCGCTGTTGGAGTGGATATTGAGACCATTGGAGCTGTGGTCCTTGTCTTCCGCTGCTATCGCGATGAAGGCGCTCCAGTTTTCCTTGTTCTGGCCCTGCACGAACACATTGCCGCTGATCACTCCGGTTGCGCCGGCGGGCAGGTCGATCATGTAATTGGTGTTGCGGCCCTGGGTGTCGTCGAAGCTGCTGTTGGTGATCGTCGCCCGTGGCGCGCGGCTTTTGACATAATGGCCGCCATTGCCTTTCTCGAACCGGCTGTTGGTCACCTTCAGCGAACCGAAATCGCCAATATAGATGCTGTGCGCGCAGGACAGGCCGCGATCGCAGCGGCCCAGCCGCTGAAAGGTCGACCGGTCGATCACGATTTCCGCGCTCGGATCGTCGGCGCTCAATATGCCTTGCTCGGCATTCCGGAACATCGCGTTATAGACATAGAGGTCGCCGCGCTCGATCCGGATACCGGCACCGTTGCCATCCGGAACCTGCTGGTTCTGGAAGATGATCCCGTCGATGGTTGCCGCCTTGCCGCGCAGCACAAGCGTCGCCTTTTCCTCGCAGATACCGCCATCGAAGATGGTGCGGCCGGGGACGGACGCCTTGTAGGTGATCCGGCCCGCTGTCTGGACCGCGCAATCGCCATAGGCACCCGGTGCGATGACGATTGTCGCATTATTGCCGCCAATGGCCTTCACCGCGTCTGCCAGCCGGGCATAGGTGGCGCCGGTTTCTTTCACGGTAAACGGGCCCCCGCGCTGCGCCTGGGCCGGGGTTCCGGCGACCATCGCCATTAGGACGGCAGCTACCAGCGGGGACTTGAAGTTCATTTCGGTCATCCTGACTCGGGAGAATAGGGCAGTGTCAATATCGCCTGCCGCGATGGCAAACAATGCAAAAGCATTAGCTGTCCCAGATGAATTCAGGCTGAGCGCCAGAGATTAACGGGTTAACAGCAACGGCCTATTCGTTCAGATTGGGCCGCAGCCACTGTCGTGCCTGGTCGACAGAGACCCCGCGCCGGATGGCATATTCCTCTACCTGGTCTTCGCCGATCCGCGCGACGCCGAAATATTCTGCCTGGGGGTGGGCAAGATAGAAGCCCGAAACCGCTGCGGTCGGTGTCATCGCGAAGCCGCTGGTCAATTCGATGCCGGTATTTGCCGTTGCATCGAGCATATCGAACAGGATCGGCTTCAGGCTGTGGTCCGGACAGGCCGGATAGCCGGGGGCAGGGCGGATACCCTGATATTTTTCCCGGATCAGGTCCTTGTTGTTCAGCTTCTCGTCCGCGGCATAGCCCCACAGGTCGCGGCGGACATGCGCATGCATGCGCTCGGCAAAGGCTTCGGCCAGCCGGTCGGCCAGCGCCTTCAGCAGGATGCTGTTATAGTCGTCCTTGTCCATCTCGAAACGCTGGACATGTTCGTCAATGCCATGGCCGGCGGTAACGGCAAAGCCGCCGATCCAGTCATCTTCGCTGTCGATGAAATCGGCGAGACAATGGTTCGGCTTGCCGCCGCGCTTGACCACCTGCTGGCGCAACATCGGCAGCGCGAATTCCGCATTTTCCGGCGAGACCATTATGTCGTCGCCCTCGCGCCGCGCCCGCCACAGTCCGGCGACGCCCTTTGCCGTAAGCCATTTTTCCGCAATGATCTGGTCGAGCATCGCCTGGGCATCGCGGAACAGGTCGCTGGCGCTCTCGCCCACGATCTTGTCGGTCAGGATCGCGGGATAATTGCCGGCCAGCTCCCAGGCCCGGAAAAACGGCGTCCAGTCGATATAGTCGCGCAGGTCCGCCAGATCCCAGTCTTCATAGACGTGCAAGCCCGGTTTTGCCGGTGCCGGAGCCTTGAGGGACATATCGACGAGGGCCGCATTGGCCCGCGCCTCTTCCAGAGTGGAGAGTTTTTTGCCGGTCTTGCCCGCTCGCGCGATGCGCACCAATTCATATTCTTCGCGGGTTTTGGCGATAAAGCCGACCGCCTGGGTATCGCTGACCAGCTGCGAGGCCACGCCAACGGCGCGGCTGGCATCCAGCACATGGATGGTCGGACCGCTATAGGCCGGTTCAATCCGCAATGCCGTATGGGTTTTGGATGTGGTGGCGCCGCCGATCAGCAGCGGCATCTGCATCTTCGCCCGCTCCATTTCCTCCGCCACGGTGACCATTTCATCGAGCGACGGCGTGATCAGCCCCGACAGGCCGATGATATCCGCCTGATTTTCGTTGGCGGCCTTCAATATGTCCGTCCAGGAGACCATCACCCCGAGATCGATGACCTCGAACCCGTTGCACTGCAGCACGACGCCGACGATATTCTTGCCGATATCGTGCACATCGCCCTTGACCGTGGCCATGATGATCTTGCCCTTGCCCTTGGCCTTCTCGTCCTTTTCCGCCTCGATATAGGGGAAGAGATGGGCGACGGCCTTCTTCATCACCCGGGCGGACTTCACCACCTGCGGCAGGAACATCTTGCCCGATCCGAAAAGGTCACCGACGATGTTCATCCCGTCCATCAGCGGCCCCTCGATTACCTCGATCGGCCGGCCGCCGCGATCCTTGACCGCCTGACGCATTTCCTCGGTATCATCGACGATATGCGCATCGATGCCCTTGACCAGAGCATGTTCCAGCCGCTTGTGCACCTCGTAGCCGCGCCATTCCGCCGCCGCCTTTTCCGCGACCTCGTCGGTGCCGCGAAATTTTTCCGCCAGCGTGATCAGCCGGTCGGTGGCATCGTCGCGGCGGTCGAAAATCACATCCTCGCACAGCTCGCGCAGTTCGGGATCGATATCGTCGTAGATGTCCAGCTGGCCGGCGTTGACGATCGCCATGTCCATGCCCGCGGGGATCGCGTGATAGAGAAAGACGCTGTGCATCGCCTTGCGCACCGGTTCGTTGCCGCGGAAGCTGAACGACAGGTTGGACAGACCGCCGGAGATATGGACATGCGGGCAGCGCTTGCGGATTTCCCGCGTCGCCTCGATAAAATCGATCCCGTAGCGGCGATGCTCGTCGATGCCGGTGGCAATGGCGAACACATTGGGATCGAAAATAATATCTTCCGGCGGGAAGCCGATTCCGGTCAGCAGCTTGTAGGCCCGTTCGCAGATTTCGACCTTGCGCTCCATGCTGTCGGCCTGCCCGGTTTCGTCAAAGGCCATGACCACCACGGCCGCGCCATAAGCCATGCACTTGCGTGCCTGCTCGAGAAACTGCTCCTCGCCTTCCTTCATCGAGATCGAATTGACGATCGGCTTGCCGGACACGCATTTCAGCCCCGCCTCGATCACCGACCATTTCGAGCTGTCGATCATCACCGGCACCCGGGCGATATCGGGTTCGGCCGAAATCAGCTTGAGAAAGGTGGTCATCGCATGATGGGCGTCGAGCAGGCCTTCATCCATGTTGATATCGATCACCTGCGCGCCATTCTCGACCTGCTGGCGAGCGACCTCGACCGCGGCTTCATAGTCATCGTTGAGGATGAGCTTCTTGAAGCGCGCCGAGCCGGTAACATTGGTGCGTTCGCCGATATTGACAAAATTGGTGGAAGAGGATGAGGTCATAATATTGCGATGGTTTCCGTAGATCCCGGCAAAGGCCGGGAGACATTTATTTTAGCGCCGTCAAGGCTTGAGCCGATGGTTCAGGCCGCCATGGTGAAGGGTTCCAGTCCGGAAAGGCGGGTGCGGACGGTCACGGTCGGGATCTTGCGCGGTTCCTGGTCGGCCACGGCCTCGGCAATGGCGCGGATATGATCCGGCGTCGTTCCGCAGCAGCCGCCGACGATATTGACCAGCCGGTCCTTCAGCCAGTCGCCGATCAGCTCCGCCGTCTCCTGCGGCATCTCGTCATATTCGCCGAGATCATTGGGCAGGCCGGCATTGGGATAGGCCATGATCAGACAGTCGGCTTCCTTCGCCAGCATCGCCAGATGCGGCCGCAGCTGGTCGGCGCCGAAGGAACAGTTGAGACCGATGGTCAGCGGCTTCAGGTGCCGGACAGCGTGCCAGAAGGCCTCGACCGTATGGCCGGACAGGTTGCGCCCCGACAGGTCGGTCAGGGTCATCGAGATCATCAGCGGCACGTCCCGGCCGCTCGCCTCGGCCGCCTCCATCGCCGCCATGCCCGCGCATTTGGCGTTGAGCGTGTCGAAGATTGTCTCGATCAGCAGAAAGTCGACGCCGCCCTCGATCAGGGCGTCGCACTGTTCGCGATAGACGCCCTTGAGATAATCATAGTCAATTTCGCGAAAACCGGGATCATTGACATCGGGCGACAGGGACAAAGTCTTGTTGGTGGGACCGATCGAACCGGCGACAAAGCGCGGCCGGCCGTCCCTGGCTTCGGCCTTGTCGCAGGCCGCCCGGGCAAGTTCCGCAGACTTGACGTTCAGATCCCGCACCAGATGCTCGCAGCCATAGTCCGCCTGGCTGATCACCGTCGAGCTGAACGTGTTGGTTTCGATGATATCGGCCCCGGCGTCGAGATAGGACGCGTGAATGGCTTCGATGATGTCCGGCCGGGTCAGGCTGAGCAGGTCATTATTGCCCTTCTGGTCATCGGTCAGATCGAGGCTGCCGCGATAATCGTCCTCGCCCAGCCGATAATTCTGGATCGCCGTGCCATAGCCGCCATCGAACACCAGGATGCGTTCCGCGGCAAGCTTCTGCAGTTGTTCGCGCGGGCTGTTCATGCTGCCTTCTCCTGTCGTGCGCCGGTGGGTCTCTTGCCGAGCAAATGGCAGATGGCGTAGCTGAGTTCTGCCCGGTTGAGCGTGTAGAAATGGAACTGGCGTACGCCGCCGGCATAAAGCTTGCGGCACAATTCGGCCGCCACCGTGGCCGCGATCAATTGCCGCGCCGAGGGATGGTCGTCCAGGCCTTCGAACAGATCGTTCATCCATGGCGGAATTTCCGCGCCGCATAGTCCCGCGAACTTGCGCGTCTGCGCGACATTGGAAACCGGCAGGATGCCCGGCACCAGCTCCGCATCGATCCCCGCTGCCGCTGCCGCGTCGCGAAAGCGGAAAAAGGCTTCGGCGGTGAAGAAGAACTGGGTGATCGCCCGGCTCGCACCGGCATCCAGCTTGCGCTTCAGATTGTCGAGATCGCTCTGCGGGCAGTCGGCTTCCGGATGGGTTTCGGGATAAGCGGCAACCGAAATCTCGAACGGCGCAATATCGGTCAGGCCCTTCACCAGTTCTGCGGCGCTGGCATAGCCTTGCGGGTGCGGCTCGAAAGCCTGGCCTTCGGCGGGCGGATCCCCGCGCAAGGCCACGATATGGCGAACTCCGGCATCCCAGTAGGACCGGGCCACCTCGGCGATCTCCGCCTTGCTCGCACCGACGCAGGTCAGATGGGCCGCGGCCGGAATCCTGGTCTCTTTTGCAATTCGGGCGACCGTGGCATGGGTGCGTTCGCGCGTCGTCCCGCCGGCGCCGTAGGTGACCGATACAAATCGCGGACTGAGCGGCTCGAGCGTGACGACGCTGTCCCACAGGGTTTTTTCCATCTTTTCCGACTTTGGCGGAAAAAATTCAAACGAAACATCTGCGTCCCCGTTCAATCCTGCGAACAGCGGAACGTCGAGCGCGCGTTTGGCTTCTTCCAATTCGCCGAGAGCCATCGGTCGTGTCGAATTGTTCATGCTGATGCTCTTTTCAAATTTGGGGTTCGGGAGGGCAACGGGTCGGAATCGGGATGCAGACTGGGAATGACGGGCTTTCGGGCCACCCAGATTTTGACCGTCAGCTCGCCGCCGTCCAGCGTCCGGGTCTGAGCCAGTTCGAGCTTTGCCGCCGCCAGCCAGTGCTTGATGCTGTCATCGCTAAAACCAAGCCGTGCATGCGCATGTTCGGTCCGCAGGTCTTCCCGATCATGGGCCGCAAAATCGGCAATCAGGACGATACCGGAACTTTTCAGCACCCGAGACACTTCTGCCAGGACCGCTTCCGGATGCTGTGCATAATGCAGGACCTGATGGAGAATGACGCTGTCCACCGCTCCATTGGCCAGCGGCAGATTGTTGAAGTCGCCCTGTTTCAATTCCGTTTTCCGGACAAGATCCGATCCGCTGGCCGTCTCGCTTTCAAGCAATTTCGCTCGCGCCAGCCGCAACATTTCGGGACTGTTGTCGATCGCGATGACCGACTGGGCCGAGGCACCGAACAGTTCGACCATCCGCCCGGTCCCGGTCCCGATATCCAGCATCCTGCCCAATGGCGCGTCCCGCAGCAGGGCGAGCATGGCCCGCTCCACTTCTGCCTCGGGCAGATGCAGCGACCGGATCGCATCCCATTCTTGTGCATGGGCGGCAAAATAGCGTTCCGCCATTTCCGCGCGGGCCTTGCGGACCAGCGAAAGCTGCGCCTGGTCCTGCATGGCCTGCGCGGACCTGGCGACCTTGGCCGAACGGAAAATGCGCCCCAATATTTCCAGCTCGGATGCGGGCCCGGGTTTCAGAAAGACCCAGCTGCCTTCCTTGCGGCGCTCTGCCAGCCCCGCTTCGTCCAATATTCTGATATGGCGGGAGATGCGCGGCTGACTTTGATCGAGAATCTGGGCAAGCTCGCCAACGGCCAGCTCCATTTTTTGCAGCAACAGCATGATTCGCAACCGCGTCGGGTCGGCAAGTGCCCTAAAAATGTTCAAGATATGGTCCATGACGGATAGCTATATAAAGAAATCTTTATATCTGGTCAATCGGCTAGATTTTGACGTTTGGCTTTTGTTTGGGAGGAATATTCTGCCGGAATTCGCAGGACCGGAAACTGCCGGAACAGGTTCTTCATTGCGTTCATTCCGAGACATCGCTAAAGATGCGGACCGCAGTCCATAGGACGTAGAGATACATCCGGCCTGCGTGGTTTTTGAGGAATATAATAGAGGGTTATCCCAATGAAAAAAGTTACAACGTCAATCGTTTTGGCCGCTGCACTCGGCCTGGCCGCATGTTCAGGTGCTGACAATGC
>JGI25317J35169_1001087_pt1 | contig 17211 bp, 22 predicted proteins | sample AutmiccommunBRH5_FD_35169 | JGI IMG/M metagenome (IMG submission 35169) | reverse complement strand
TCGGCACGACCATGCCAAACGAAAAAAGCCACCTGATCCAGGTGGCCTTTTTGAACGTCTTTTTAGAACCGCTAGCAGCGTGCTAGTCGCCCATATCGTCGTCGCGACGATTCATGCCGTACTTGCGCATTTTCTCGACCAGCGTGGTTCGGCGAATCCTCAACCGCTCGGCCGCCCGAGCCACCACGCCACCAGCATCTTCGAGAGCCTGATGAATAAGCCCCTGCTCAAGATTGCCGAGGTATTCCTTGAGATCCAGACCCTCGATCGGCAGCATCGCCTGAGCTTCGGGTACTACCATTGGCGCACTGATTGCCGCACGCTCCTCCATCTCATCATGCAGGCTGGTCGCGTACTGCTCATCATCGTCGTCGACGTGGCGAAACTTCTTCGGCAGCTCCATTACCCCGATAACGCCATAGGGATGCATGATCGCCATGCGCTCTACCAGGTTGGCCAGCTCGCGGACATTACCCGGCCAGTCGTGCCGGCATAGCGACATGATTGCAGCTGAGTTGAAACGTATAGAGCCGCGCTTTTCATGCTCCATGCGCGAGATCAGCTCGTTCATCAGCAACGGGATATCCTCGACACGCTCCCGTAGCGGCGCCATCTCGATGGGGAAGACATTCAGACGATAGTAGAGGTCCTCGCGGAAGGTCCCCTCCTCGATCATTTTCTCCAGGTCCTTATGCGTCGCCGCGATGATGCGCACATCGGCATTCTGCGTACGGTTGCTGCCAACACGCTCGAAGGTGCGTTCCTGCAGAACCCGCAGCAGCTTGACCTGCATCGGCAACGGCATGTCGCCTATCTCATCGAGAAACAGTGTGCCGCCCTCGGCAAGCTCGAAACGACCCGCGCGAGCAGTAATCGCACCGGTAAAGGCGCCCTTCTCGTGACCGAACAGTTCGCTTTCCAGCAACTCCGCCGGAATCGCTCCGCAATTGACAGGTACAAAAGGCCCCTGACGCCGCTTCGAGTGATAGTGCAGATTTCGCGCAACCACTTCCTTGCCGGTGCCGGATTCACCAAGAATCAGCACACTGGCTTCGGTGTCGGCGACCTGTTCCATCATCTGCCGGACGTGCTGCACCGCTCGGCTGGTGCCGACCAGGCTGCGGAAAAGATTGGGCTCGCGCTGGCGACCACGGGACTTTGCCTGGTCGTACATCTCGCGATAGACCTGCGCACGGTGCAGGGAGTCGAGCAGCTTGTTATAGCTGGGTGGCATTTCCAGGCTGGTCAGCACTCGGCGTCGCAGATCGTCCGGCCAGTCCGCCGGAGCGGGCTCACCGATCAGCATCAGCGGGACATTCTCATCCCATTTGCCCATCTGCTTGATCAGTTCGACAGCGCCGCCCTTGGAGGACACGTCGCCCAGCATGACACCGTTGACAACACGGCTGGACTCGAGGCCGGCGACCGCCTCCTGCCATTCACTGCTTGAACAAGCCAGATGATCCTCGCTGAGAAAGTTCAGGATGACGGCCAGGTCGCGCCGGCGGTCGTGATCATCGTCTATCAACAAAATCTTGGTTTCACGCCACATCTTGTTTATAGGGCTCTAAAGAAGCTGAAAGAAAGCCTGCGCTCGCATCCATGGAAGAACGGCGATCACACTGATGGCAGATGGAACGTAGATTAATGAAAAAATGAACTGAGTCAAATTTATGGCGTGAATTAGCGACCAAAGAACGAGCCAAAAATCAGTACCTTGAGAGACACCTCAAGATCGATTTGAAGACTTCGGTGCACGATGACCGCGAAGATAGGTATTTACCAGGCAATAAGCGCCAATTAGCCGCTCGCCAACAAAAGGGTAGCGGCATAATGCCACATACTTTGTAATGATAAATATTGAGGAAGAATTCAGCCCCAGTGATCCTGGGAAGAATTTGAAGCTGTCGGGCCTGAGGCCACGCTTAGGCGAATAGCTGGTAAACCTTGGTACCCTGTTGAGACTGATTCAGCTGACGCAGCTCGCTTGCGACCCGTGCCTGTTCAATCTGGCAGGTCATTACCAGCTCACCATACAGATCAAGAAGCTCCTGCAACCGCTGACGAACCACGCCGTTGTCGCGTTCATGTGCCTGCATCGCCTCGTCGACGGCATTACGGCACTCGCGATCCAGCATACTGATTGCGGCCCAGTCCTGCTGCGTCAGCGCATCGCGTAGAGCGGAACCAGTTTCTTCGAGGCGCTTGACGGAAGCATTCATTATCGACTCCGGGGCATGAGCCCGATGGACGGCATAGGCCGAGCCAGCTGGGAACGTTGCAGTGCAACGGTGCTGAACCTTTATCGGCAATAGGCAAGCCGCCTTTAGGCTGAAGCGCAAAAAGTGCCGAGGAGTAACATCAATAGCGGTCACGAAGACCCGGCGGAACACTGGGCGGCGCGACCGGCTCCCACGGGCCATCGGGGCGCCCAGCACAGTACCAGTCGCCATCCCACCGGTAATACAGGCGCTCCCGGTAAAAGAGATCACGCCCCTCCACGACATAGACCCCAAGACGATTGTCCCAGTGCGCAGCCACGTGCGGTGGCGGCGCATAACGCGGATGGCTCTTCTGGGTAGTTGGAGCCCTGGGTGCCGGTGGCGCCTTGATAGGAGGGGGTGAGATAACCGGCCCACTGGGCTCGGGCGCACGCGGCACCGGACTTGGAGCAGGCCCCTGAGGCGCGGAACCGTAGGGATTACCTGCGCAAGCGCCGAGCGCCAATGTCAATCCGAGCAGTACGACCCGCGGGCCGAACCGCGCAAGCCTAAGCGGGTGTGCTGACGAATTCGTGTGCATCTCTACCTCATGGGTGTTCAGGGAGCCTCGGCGCGGTCGATCACCAGATCAATGGCGTTATCGCTCGCAGTATCAAGCGCTTCGCTTTGACCCATCCACTCACCTTTTGTTGCGTCGCCGGAACGGGAGACCCGCGCCATTACCGTGACCTGCTCGACGCTGGAGATCTTCATCGAAGGCACCATCGCATCGGCATCGCCAAGCGTGACGGTTGCAGGCAGATCGGCAATCGTCAGGCGTTTTGCTGCCAGCGGAACGGGTGGCCCCGCTACTGCGCGAGCGAATACGAAAACCGTATCCTGCGGCGAAACCGATTCCGCCACCTTCGGGTCCAGCGCAACCTGAATCTGCAGCGTGGCCCCTGCGGTATCAGCCTTCTCGCTTGCCGCTGATGCCTGTTCGGTGGTGGAACTGCCCCCCTCGATCTGCTGCCGCGCCCGCTCGATGCCGCCACGGATCGCTTCGCGCGAAGGATCTTCTTCGGGAAGCGCCGCAACCAGTTGCTCCCAGAAGCGCACGGCATCCGGATAACGCGCTTCCTCGAATGCCGCGATGCCAAGCAGGCCGAGACTGGTCACTTCCTGCGGATCGCCCTGCAGCGCTTCGTCAGTAAGGGCTTGCAGCTTATCGGACCACTGACGGTCACCGGCGAAATACAGCGCCTGCGCCAGCTGACCGAGCAGCTCGGGCTGACGGCCCGCAATTTCCACCACGCGCCCGAAAGCCTTGGCTGCGTCGGCTGGACGCTCCTGGTTCATATAAGTACGACCCAGGAAGTACCAGGCTTCGGCAGAATCCGGCTGCTCCTGTACGGCCTGCTCCAGATGAGCGGTCATTTCCTCGACTGTGCGAGGCTGCTCCGAAAACTGTCGAGCCATCTGAACTTTGTCGCTGGCGCCCCAATACATATAAAGCCCGTAGCCCATCAGGGGCACCAGAACCGCCGCAATCAGCGGAACGCTGCGACCAAGCTTGGCGATTCGCGGCTTGTCGCTATTCTCGGTGTCCTCCAACAGCTCGCGTGCAGCATCTGCTCGCCCAGCCTCCAACTGCTCGGCGGTCAAGGTTCCGGCAGAGTGCTGAGAGGTCAACTCGGCAAGGCGCTCTTCATACAAGGCAACGTTCAGCGCCGTACGATCTTCTTCGGCCTGGGCTCGACGGCCACGCAGGATGGGTAACAACAAAAAGGCCAATGCCACCAGCAGCAAGGCGCCGGCGGCTATCCAGAAATCGATCATGAGTCTTTTTTATCCAGAAGCTGGGCGAGACGTTCGCGCTCGGTCTCGGAAAGGGTTGATGCAGGTGCCTTTTCGACCCGGCGACGACGCACCAGAATCACGGTCAGCACGCCGAAGCCGAGGACCAGCAAACCAACCGGCCCATACCAGAGCAGCATGGTTTTCGCGTTTACCGGCGGCTTGTAACGAACGAAATCGCCGTAGCGATCGACGAGATAGTCGACGATCTGGTCATTGCTTTTGCCCTCTTCCAGCATGCGGAAGATTTCCTGGCGCAGGTCCATGGCGATCGGCGCGTTGGAATCGGCGATGTTCTGGTTCTGGCACTTCGGACAGCGCAGCTCTTCGGTTAGGGTGCGGTAGCGCTCACGCTCGGCTTCGTCCCTGAATTCATAGGTATCGATTGCTGCCTGGGCGGTCGTGACCAGGAACAGACCAAGCAGCGCGCCGCGGATCAGTCGTTTCATTCGTCCACCAGCTCCTGATAGAGCGCTGCCAGCTGTTCTCGCCAGACCCGATCGTCGATCACGCCGACGAACTTGTGGCGGATGATGCCCTGCTTGTCGATGAGGAAGGTTTCAGGAGCGCCATAGACTCCCAGATCCAGCCCAAGACTGCCGCGTTCGTCGCGGATGTTCAGCTGATAAGGATCGTGGAACTCGTTGAGCCACTTCAACGCCGCGGCGTTGTCGTCCTTGTAGTTGACTCCATGAATCACCACACCCTGAGCTGCAAGACGGTTCAGCACTGGGTGCTCGACCTTGCAGGCGACACACCAGGTCGCCCACACGTTGACCAGCGCCGGCTTGCCCTTGAGGTCCTCGGCGGTGATGACGCGCTGCTCGTCCTCCACCGACGGCAGCGAGAACGCCGGTAGTGGCTTGCCGATCAGCGCCGAAGGCAGCTCGGAAGGATCGAGGAACAGGCCGCGATAAAGGAACACTGCAACCACCAGGAAAATCACCAGCGGCAGCAACATCAGCAATCGTTTCACATCAGGCTCCTTGTGCGGCCATGCCCAGCGCTTCGCGCACGCGGGTCTTCACCTTGACTCGATAACGACGATCACTCGCCGCCAGCACACCGCCGAGCCCCATCATCAGCGCTCCGAGCCAGATCCAGCGAACGAAGGGCTTGATATGAACACGCACGGCCCACGCCCCATCACCCAGCGGCTCACCCAGCGCGACATAAAGGTCGCGGGTGAAGCCCGCATCGATACCCGCCTCGGTCATCGGCATCTGCTGCACGGTGTACAGGCGCTTTTCCGGGTGCAGCGTGGCGATCTGCTTGTCGCCGTCGAGCACGCGAATGGTCGCCTTGTCCGACGTGAAGTTCGGTCCTTCGTGATGCACCGCGCCTTCGAAGACGAACTCATAGCCGCCAAGCGACAGCGACTCCCCAGGAGCCAAGCGCAGATCGCGCTCCGCACTTTGGTGGCTGGTGAGTACCACGCCAATGGCACAGACCGCCAGCCCGAGGTGCGCCAGATGCATGCCCCAGTAGCTTGGCGCGAGGCTGCGCATGCCCTTGAACAAACCCTTGTGGCGCGTCTTGTCCAGCAGATCACGGATGCCAGCGATTACCACCCAGGCCGCCAGCAAGGACACTGCAAGTACCGCCCAGTTGAAGTCACCGAACAGCAACGAGCCCAGACCACCAAGCACTACGCTGGTGATCAGCACTGGGGTGAGCATGCCGAGCAACCACTTCAGCGGAGTGTCCTTCCAGCGCACCAGGATTCCGACACCCAACGTCAGCATCAGCGCGCCAATCAGCGGAACGAACATCGCATTGAAGTACGGTGGACCGACGGAAAGCTTGGCACCGGACAATGCGTCCAGCAGCAGCGGATAGAGCGTGCCGAGGAGAATCATCGCCGTGGCGACGACCAACAGCAGGTTATTGACTAGCAGCAGAGTCTCGCGCGACCACAGGCCGAACCCGACCTGGCTCTTGACCACAGGCGCGCGCATGGCAAACAGCGTCAGCGAGCCGCCTACCACCATCAGCAGAAAGACCAGAATGAACACGCCGCGCTCGGGATCGGTAGCAAACGCGTGCACCGACGTCAGCACGCCGGAACGGACCAGGAAGGTCCCAAGCAGGCTCAGCGAGAACGCCGCGATTGCCAGCAACACGGTCCAGCTCTTGAACACGCCGCGCTTCTCGGTCACTGCCAACGAGTGAATCAGCGCCGTACCGACCAGCCAGGGCATGAAGGAGGCGTTTTCCACCGGATCCCAGAACCACCAGCCGCCCCAGCCGAGCTCGTAATAGGCCCACCAGGAGCCAAGGGCGATGCCCAGGCCGAGGAAGGCCCAGGCGACGAGCGTCCAAGGACGCGACCAGCGTGCCCAGGCCGCGTCAAGGCGACCACCCAGCAACGCGGCGATCGCAAAGGCGAACGCCACCGAGAAACCCACGTACCCCATGTAAAGCATGGGCGGGTGGACGATCAAACCGAAATCCTGCAGCAGTGGATTGAGGTCGCGTCCATCCATTGGAACCTGCGGCAGCAGCCGCTCGAAGGGGTTCGAGGTGACGATAAGAAAGAGCAGGAAACCGATGCTGATCAAACCCATGACGCCGAGCACGCGCGCCAGCATGTCTTCCGGTAGCTGGCGGGAGAAGATCGCCACGGCAAAAGTCCAGCCGGCCAGGATGAAGGCCCACAGCAGCAAGGAGCCTTCGTGAGCGCCCCAGACCGCGCTGAACTTGTAGTACCAGGGCAAGGCACTGTTGGAGTTGTGGGCGACGTAGGCAACGGAGAAATCGTCGACCATGAAGGCGTACGTCAGGCAGGCGAAGGAGAAACCGAGAAAGGCGAACTGACCCCAGGCGGCTGGTTGGGCCAGGCCCATCCACTGTCGGTCACCGCGCCAAGCACCGATCAGCGGCAGCGTGGCCTGGACCACTGCCAGGCACAGCGCCAGAATCATCGCCAGATGGCCGAGCTCGGGAATCATTTCGCGTACTCCTGCTTACCGCCCTCGTAGTGCTTCATCATGCCGCTCTTCTCCAGCGCCTGAGTTACTTCGGGCGGCATGTAGTTTTCGTCATGCTTGGCCAGCACTTCGTCGGCAACCAGAACGCCCTCGGAATTGACCCGCCCCAGCGCGACGATACCCTGCCCTTCGCGGAACAGGTCCGGGAGAATTCCCTGGTAGGTGATAGTGATCGCCTGGGCGCCATCAGTGACACGGAAGGCGACGCTGAGTGAGTCGTTGGTACGCTTCACCGAACCCTCTTCGACCAGGCCGCCTGCTCGAATCCGGGTGCCCTCAGGAGCCTCCCCCGCTGCGATCTGGGTCGGTGTGTAGAACAGGTTGATGTTCTGCTGCAGAGCGGACAACGCCAGCGCCACGGCGATACCGACACCGGCGAGGATCGCCAGGACGATGAAAAGACGCTTCTTGCGCACCGGATTCACTTCGACTCCTCCCGGCGCAAACGACGCGCCTCATCTTGCAGGTAACGCCGGCGTGCCAAGGCTGGCAGCGCGACGTTGAGAATCAGGACAGCCAGGCTGATGCCATAGGACGTCCAGACATACACGCCATGATTGCCCATGGCGATGAAATCCGCGAAGGATGAAAAGTTCACGAGTTGTTTCCTACCAGAGCCTTGACCTCATTCTTCACCCAGCTGGCGCGCGATTCGCGACGCAGCACTTCCAGGCGCATGCGCATCAGCAGCACCACGGTGAAGAAGCAGTAGAAGCCGATCACCATCACCAGGAGCGGCAGCCACATTTCCACTGGCATCGCCGGTTTTTCGGTGACGGTGAACGTTGCCGGCTGGTGCAGCGTGTTCCACCACTCCACCGAATACTTGATGATCGGGATGTTCACCACTCCAACGATGGCCAGCACAGCGCACGCCTTGGCCGCGCTGTCACGATTGCTGATCGCCTGTCCGAGCGCAATGATGCCGAAGTACAGAAACAGCAGGATGAGCATCGAGGTCAGCCGCGCGTCCCATACCCACCAGGCACCCCAGGTCGGCTTGCCCCAGACCGCGCCGGTCAACAGGGCGATGAAGGTCATCCAGGCGCCGATGGGGGCGGCCTGCTGCAGAGCCACATCGGCCAGCTTCATCTTCCAGACGAGCCCGACCACCCCCGCCACGGCGAGCATCACGTAGATCGACTGAGCGAGAAACGCAGCCGGCACGTGGATATAGATGATCCGGAAGCTGTTGCCCTGCTGGTAATCCTCAGGCGCGAACGCCAGACCCCAGACCACACCGACGCTGACCAGCAGCACGGCTGCCCAGGCAAGCCAGGGCAGCCAGCGGCCGCTGATCTCGTAGAACCATTTGGGTGAGCCCAGCTTGTGAAACCATGTCCAGTTCATCGGATGACTCGTCGTCCAGCGGGACCTTGCAAATGCAGGCCCCGAGATTCGTTACATCGACCGGGTGTGAGCGCCGGCCATCTGGGTGTGTCGCTATTCGCCAACGCTGATCTTCAGCCCGGCAGCTATCGCAAAGGGTGTAAGGGTAACGGCCAACGCAGTCAGACTGGCCAGCCAAAGCAGGTGACCGACTGCCGGCAGACCTTGCAACGACGCTTGCAGGGCGCCGCTGCCGAGAATCAGTACCGGGATGTAGAGCGGCAGGATGAGCAACGCCAGCAGCAAGCCACCCCGCTTCAATCCTACCGTCAACGCCGCGCCCACCGCACCGAGCAGACTCAGAATCGGCGTCCCCAGCAACAGTGAAACCAGCAGCACCGGAATGGTCCCAAGCGGCAGACCCAACATCAAGCCCAACAGCGGCGCCAGCAGCACCAGCGCCAACCCGGAAAAAGCCCAGTGCGCCAGCACCTTGGCGAGAACCAGGAGCGCGAGCGGGTGCGGCGAAACGACCCACTGCTCGAGCGAGCCATCTTCGAAATCACTGCGAAAAAGACCATCCAGTGACAGCAGAACGGCCAGTAGTGCTGCCACCCAGACCAAGCCGGGAGAGATGGTTTGCAGAAGCTGAGTCTCCGGCCCTACCGCAAGCGGGAACAACGCGATAACGATGGCGAAGAACACCAGCGGGTTGGCCAGCTCAGCCGGGCGACGGAACAGCAGACGCGTCTCGCGCGCCAGCAGAAGAGTGAATACGCTGCTCATGCGGCTCGCTGTCCCAGATCGAGCTCACAGTAGCCGGTAGGCTTTTCCGTCAGGCTGTGGTGAGTGGTCAGTACGACCAGTCCGCCCTGCTCGCAATGCGCTGCGAGATGCCTCTCAAGCTGCGCCACGCCATGTTTGTCGAGCGCGGTAAATGGCTCATCGAGAATCCACAGCGGCGGTGGCGAGAGATACAGACGCGCCAACCCCACGCGGCGCTGCTGGCCAGCAGAAAGGGTATGACAGGGCACGTCTTCGAACCCGCGCAGTCCCACTTCGGCAAGTGCATGCCATATCGCCTCGCGGCTGGCCGGCTGGTGCAACGCACAGAGCCAGGTGAGATTCTCCTCAGCTGTCAGCAAGCCCTTGATGCCAGCAGCATGACCGATCCACAACAGGTTGCGTGCCAGTTCACCACGCTGAGCGCTGAGCGACCGGCCCTTGAGCAGCACCTCGCCTGCGGTTGGTTGCATCAGGCCGCATAGCAGGCGCAGCAGACTGGTTTTGCCGCTGCCATTGGGCCCGGAAATCTGCAGCATTTCCCCACTCTCGAGACGCAGATCCAGCTTGTCGAAAAGCAGCCGCCAATCCCGTTCGCAAGCGAGGGCTACGGCTTCGAGAAAGGGAGTTGACACGGCTGGCGACACCTCAAGATGAAAAAGGCCTGGCCGCTATACTCAGGAAGCAGGGCCAGGCGGGCGGAATTATACATGGCAACCTTTGGTGCCGAGGGCCGCGAACGCGAAAGGTTGTAAGAGCATTTGAGGAAAGATGACCGAGATCAAGAGTACCACTGCCCTGCCCCCAAGCAGCGCGCCGCGCCAGGCGGCAGCGGCGAATGACCTCGCTTTGAAACTGCTGCAACCGATGCAAGGCCTTCTGGCGGCTGGCGAAAACGCCGAAGCGGAGGTAGTCAGCATCAGGGAAGCGGCGCAGGCATTTCGGCTGGTGCTGCGGCTGACCATGGGCAGCGGGCGCCAGGCGACCGTCGAGGTCAGCAGCAACAAGGCGCCGCCACCCGGCACCGCATACGTCATCACCGCCCTGTCCGACACCCGGTTGCTGGCCGCTCCACAGATCGCCGGGCGCCAGCCCGCCTCGATGATCGACCTTCAGCAACTGCCGGTCGGCAGCGTCATCCAGGGCCGTGTCGTGGCGACCAGTCAACAGCAGTCGGAGGACGGGCAGAAGATCTTCAAGGCGGTCATCAGCCTGCTCAACAGCCCCGTCGCTGGACAGAAGCTGAATATCGAATCAGCCAACCCGCTGGCACTCGGCAGCCTGCTGACAGCGCAGGTCAAGGGCGACCAATCCCTCGCATTCCTTCCGCTGAGCGGGCGCCTCGATCAGCTGCATCTCGGCGAGCAACTGGGCGCCCAACACAACCGCCAGGCCTCGCTGGAAGGCCTGTTCAAGGCTCTACAGGGTGGTACCGGGGCTCTCCCCGAGGGGCTGCGCGGCGCCGCCGAAAAACTGCTGGGGCTGATACCCGAAATGCAGCAACTGGGCGATGCCAAGGCACTCGCCGCAGCGCTGGCCAGGAGCGGCGTGTTCCTTGAGGCGCGCTTGCTGGCCGGGCAAACCGAAGGACTGCAGGGCGACCTCAAGGCTGGGCTGCTGCGCCTACTGGCGCAAATGCCCAATCTTCCAGGTAGCACGCCGCTGGCCAGCGCCCAGGCCAGTGCCGCCATGGGCCAGGCGTTGCCTGCATTTGCGCGGCAAGCGCTGGGCTCCCTGGCGCAAAGCAATGTCCGTCAGCTCGCGCTGGGGTTCCCGCTACCAACCCGACTGCCGCCTGGTCTGGAAGAAGAAGCCGACCTCGAAATGCTGCTCAAGCTCGCAGCCGCCGCGGTATCCAGGCTGCAGACCCATCAACTGTCCAGTCTCGCGCAGACACAAATCGGCCCGGACGGCGCCCTCCTCACCACCTGGCAGCTGGAGCTGCCAATGCGCGACCAGCGCGATATCGTGCCGCTGCAAATCAAGCTGCAGCGCGAAGAAGAGCCGAGAAAGCAGGAAAAGGAGCGTGGCGAGCCGCTCTGGAAGATCGAACTCGCATTCGATGTCGCACCACTCGGGCCACTGCAAGTTCAAGCACAGTTGACGCGCGGCACCCTCACCAGCCAGCTGTGGGCCGAGCGCAGTGCCACGGCCCAGTTGGTGGCGACCGAACTTACCCATCTGCGTGAGCGCCTACAGGCAGCCGGGCTGAGTGTCGGAGAACTGAGCTGCAGGCAAGGCACGCCACCGCAGGGTCCGAGCACCAATCTGGAGCAACGCTTCGTGGACGAAAAGGCATGACCGACAAGCAGCCACGCCAGGCAATCGCGCTCAGCTATGACGGTGTCAACGCGCCGAGTCTGAGCGCCAAGGGTGATGACGAACTGGCCGAGACGATCCTCGCCATCGCTCGGGAACATGAGGTGCCGATCTACGAGAACGCCGATCTGGTGAGATTGCTGGCGAAGCTTGAGCTGGGCGACGAGATCCCGGAAGCGTTATACCGCACCATCGCGGAGATCATCGCCTTTGCCTGGTACCTCAAGGGCAAATGCCCGCCAGGGTTCCACGAACGGAGCGCAGGCGAACCAGCGCCGCCCCTGCCGCAACTCAGTGGGCCTGCGCGTTGAGTACGACGGCTGCACGATCTTCACCAGTGACCTGAGGGAGATCATGCAGCTGCCAGGCGAAATAGCCGGCACGGAAATAGAACACCCGCTGGTAGCCCCAGGCCACGGCCATTCTTGCGGCTTCCGCGCTGCGCGGGCAGATTTCGCTGTCGCAGTAAATCACCAGCGGAAGCTCACGCGGCCACTCCGGCCCGGCCAGGCTGACGAAATCACTGGCCAGATCGAAGTGCACGGCGCCTTCCACGTGGCCCCATAACCATTCGCGGTCGGCACGCACATCGATGAAGACGGCGCCCAGTTCATGAAGGCGCTTGGCTTGAAAGACGTTTACGGTCATTGCGCCGTCCACATCGTCTGGCGCCTCGACGGCCTGAGCGCCAAGCGAAACCATGAACAGCAACAGAATGAGAGTAAGCCGCATCATTGTCCTCCTCGTCCCAAGCATGGGACCTGGACAAGCTCAGCAATGCCAAGCTGATACGGATTGGAATGTGCAGGGTGTGGGAGGTTCCGGCGCAAGGCCCGGAAGGGACGACCAGTCGACGGAAAAACCGCAATCAGGGTTTCTTGCGAGCCTGATGCAGTTTGCTCATCAGCTCCGCTTCGGATTGCGACAGGCCACAGGACTGCGTCAGGTCGTCGACGCTTGCGCCCATGCCGACCAGTTTGGCCGCCTGGGAGAAGGAGAAGTTGTTGGGGTCGCGCTGTTCCAGCTGGGTGAGCTTGTCCGGCAACGGCGCCAGCGTGCGACTCAGCTCACGCAACTCATCACCCATGCGCAAGCTGCCTTCCAGATAGGCATCCAGGCGGCTGCTCAGCTCCTTGATGCGCTTATCCCTGTTCGCATCGCGTTGCTGCTGTTGTTCGGCCAGAAACCGCTGCCGCCTGAGCAGCCACAGGCAGAAGCCCAGCAGCCCAAGACAGCAGAAGGCCAGCGCAACCAACGATGCGACCAGCGACGCGATCAGCATGTATCAGATGCTCTCAAGCTCGGCCCATTCTTCTTCGCTCATCATCTTGTCGAGTTCGACCAGAATCAGCAGCTCGCCGTTCTTGTTGCAGACGCCCTGGATGAATTTGGCCGACTCATCATTACCGACGTTGGGCGCAGTTTCGATCTCGGATTGGCGAAGATAGACCACCTCGGCAACGCTATCGACCATGATGCCGATGACCTGACGATCCGCCTCGATGATCACGATTCGAGTATTGTCCGATACCGACGCGGTTTCCAGGCCGAAACGCTGACGCGTGTCGATCACCGTCACCACATTGCCGCGCAGGTTGATGATGCCGAGCACATAGCTCGGAGCACCCGGTACCGGCGCGATCTCGGTATAACGCAACACCTCCTGGACCTGCATCACGTTGATACCGTACGTCTCGTTGTCCAGACGGAAGGTCACCCATTGCAGTACAGGATCTTCGGAACCCTGCGCAGACGTCATCTTCATAGCCCCACCTTCTTCAGTTACCGCAATGGCGGTCGATTCTATCGCCGGGCCGCGCAACAGGCGCGACCGTCAATTGTTTGCTTTCAATGCGTCCGCGGCTTCGTCGCGCCCTGCATCTGTTTCACAGCGCCACTGGCGATCAGCTCGGCCAGCGCAGTCACGTCGACCAGCGCGCACATATGCTCGATTACCGTACCGGCCAGCCATGGACGCTGACTGCGCTGCGTACGCCACTTGACCTCACTGGGGTCGAGGCGAATCGAGCGACTGACCTGATGGACCGCCAGCCCCCATTCGTAGCCCTGAACCGAGATCACGTACTGCAACCCCTCGCGGAAGTCGTCACGATACCGATCAGGCATCACCCAGCGCGCGGTGTCCAGCACCTTCAGATTGCCTGACTGGCTCGGCAGTATGCCAAGAAACCAGTCGGGCTGACCGAACAGCGGCGTCAGCTCCTGCCCGGCCAGCGGATAGATGGAGCCCAGGCACACCAGCGGCACCGCCAGGGTCAACCCTGCCACATCGAACAGCAGACACTCGAAAGGCTCCTCACCCCAACCCGGATGGGCGTCAGGCACGGCTCCGACTGGCTCGCTGGGCAGCTGCGGCGCAACCTCGAGCTCCACGACCGGCTCAAGAGTCGGCACCGAACGGCATCGTTAGAGGCGCTTCCACCACGGGCGGCGGCGCCGGCTGGACTATTTCAAGACGCGGCGGTTGGCTCTGCCGCGTATCACGCAGTTGCTCCTCGAGCACGGCCGCCTGGAATTCGTCCTGACTGACCGAGTCGGCCAGTTCGATGGCAGCGTCCTGCAACAGCCCATCGAGATAGGACTGCAGCGCCTGCTGGGATCGGGTTTCGGTTAGGACGGTGCGGCTCATGGAACGAACTCGTTATGAGAATCTGAACAGGCTATCGGCCACTGGCGCGACAAACTTGAGCTGGCAGGCGCCGAGCGGCATGGCACTTCACGCCACCTGCGGAGACACTTGCGACGCCAGCAGATGCTTGAGCAAGGCCCGATAGGCAAGAACCGCACGACTGGTCGGATCGAACTGCGAAGGCGTCAGGCCGGCGCGGCTGGCATCGCGCAGCCGCGTATCGACCGGGATGAACGCTGGCCAGAGATGATCGGCATAACCGGCTCGCAGTACCTTGAGCGTATTCATCGAGGCCTGGGTGCGGCGGTCGAACAAGGTCGGCACGATGGTGTAAGGCAGCGCTTGCTTGCGCGAACGGTTGATCATCGACAGCGTGCTGACCATTCGCTCGAGACCCTTCATCGCCAGAAACTCCGTCTGCACCGGAATCACCAGCTGCTGACTGGCAGCCAGCGCGTTGACCATCAGCACACCGAGCAGCGGCGGGCTGTCGATGATGGCGTAATCGAAGTCCTGCCAAAGCTGCGACAGGCTCTTGGCAATGACCAGCCCGAGGCCGTTCTGCCCGGGCGACTGGCGCTCGAGTGTCGCCAGCACGGTACTGGAAGGCATCAGCGAGATACGCTCGTGACTGGTGGCCAGCAGCAGCTGCCACGGCAGGCCATCCGGCACGGTACCCTGGTGCTGGAAGAGATCGAAGACGCTATGGTCCAGGTTATCGGGATCATGCCCGAAATAGCTGGTCATCGACCCATGCGGATCCAGATCCAGCACGACGACGCGCTTGCCGGAATCGGCCAGCAAGCCCGCCAGTGCGATCGACGTAGTGGTCTTGCCCACCCCACCCTTTTGATTGGCTACAGCCCAGACTCTCATTGATCTTCCACCCGGCGAAGCTGACCGGAACGGCATTGCCTGAAAACGGCAAAGCGACGGTGTTTTGACGACTGCGCCCTGAAGCGCTTACATGGACACAGCCGGTGCAGATTGTGTGCCAGCCCGACGCAACGCATCGTCAGGCCGTACATTGCTGCTGCCCATTCCGGTGACACTCCGGCGCACATCGAGATTGCGCGATACCACCAGAATCACCCGCCGGTTGCGCGCCCGGCCTTCGGCCGTCGCGTTGTCCGCCACGGGCTGAAATTCGCCATAGCCCACCGCTGCCATCCGCGAAGGGTCCACCCCCTGCGCTGCAAGCATCCTCACAACGCTGCCAGCGCGGGCTGCGGACAGCTCCCAGTTGGTAGGGAACTGGCTGGTGCTGATTGGCAGATTGTCGGTAAACCCTTCGACATGGATCGGGTTGTCGAAAGGGGCCAGAATTCCGGCGACCTTGTCGATCAGCAGAAATGCCTGGTCGTTGGGGAGCGCATCGCCGCTGGGGAACAGCAGGCTGGAGTTGAGTTCGATCTCGATCCACAGCTCATTGCCACGGATCGTCAGTTGCTCGTTGGCGATCAGCTCGCCGAACGTCTCGCGCATGCTCTGCGCAATCCGCTCCAGCGGATCGAGGGTCGGCTTCCCCGCCGACGAAGCCGGGCCCGACAGATCCTCGACCTGGGACACATCCGCCTCGGTGGTCCGAGGTCGCTCCTCACCGATGGGGATGGGCTTGACCGAACGATCGACCTGATTGAACACGCCGACCAGCGAATCGGAGAGGATCTTGTACTTGCCCTCGTTGATCGAGGAGATCGAGTACATCACCACGAAGAAGGCAAATAACAGCGTGATGAAGTCGGCGTAGGACACCAGCCATCGCTCGTGATTCTCGTGCTCTTCCGGTGGTCTGCGTCTGGCCATGGCGGTCAGTCCATGAAGCCTTGCAGCTTCATCTCGATGGAACGCGGATTTTCGCCCTCGGCAATGGACAACACGCCCTCCAGCAGCATCTCGCGATAGGCGGTCTGCCGCTGGACGACGCTCTTCAGCTTGTTGCCGACCGGCAGCACCAGCAGGTTGGCGAAAGCGACGCCATAGATGGTCGCCACGAACGCAACGGCGATGCCGCTGCCCAGCTGGCTGGGATCGGCCAGATTGCCCATCACGTGGATCAACCCCATTACCGCGCCGATGATGCCGATGGTCGGCGAGTAGCCACCCATGCTCTCGTAGACCTTGGCCGCGCGCAGTCACGCCCCTCCTGGGTATACAGATCGACCTCGAGGATGCTGCGGATCACTTCCGGCTCGGCGCCATCGACCAGCAACTGCAGGCCCTTGCGCGCGTATGGGTCGGGCTCCGTCTCGGCGACCGGCTCGAGGCCGAGCAACCCCTCCTTGCGCGCAGTATTGCTCCAGGTAGTGACCATGAGGATGCCGCGCGCGAGATCGATGCGCGGCGGAAAGAATATCCAGCGACCGATACTCATCGCCCGCATGAACACGGCGATGGGCGTCTGCAGCAGGACGGCACCCAGGGTACCGCCAAGCACGATCAACGCGGCCGGCCCATTGAGCAGCGCCGAGATATGGCCGCCCTCGAGAAAATTGCCCCCAACGATGGCGACGAACGCCAACAGCAGCCCGATCAGGCTGAGCACGTCCATTAGAGGCGGGCCTCCATCAGATGCACGCCTCGGCCAGATTGCGACCGATATCGTCGAGCCCGTAGACCGCATCACTCAGGTTGGCTTTGACCACCGCCATCGGCATGCCATAGATCACGCAGCTGGCTTCATCCTGCGCCCACACCTGGCTGCCGCTCTGCTTGAGCAACCGTGCGCCTTCGCGACCATCGGCACCCATGCCGGTCAGCACCACCGCCAGCACCTTGTCGTGAAACGACTTGGCGGCCGAACCGAAGGTAACGTCGACGCAAGGCTTGTAGTTGAGGCGATCATCGCCCGGCAGGATGCGNACCGCACCGCGGCCATCAATCATCATCTGCTTGCCACCCGGTGCCAGCAAAGCAAGCCCCGGGCGCAGCACGTCGCCGTCCTCGGCCTCCTTGACACGAATGCGGCAAAGCTTGTCCAAACGATCGGCGAAGGCTTTGGTGAACGCGGCCGGCATGTGCTGGATGAGCACGATCGGCGCGGGGAAATTCGCCGGGAGCTGAGTGAGCACACGCTGCAGCG
>JGI25317J35169_1001079_pt1 | contig 17309 bp, 12 predicted proteins | sample AutmiccommunBRH5_FD_35169 | JGI IMG/M metagenome (IMG submission 35169) | reverse complement strand
CCTTCGCCGATGAACTTGGCAGCGATCACCACCGGTTTGGTCACGCCGTTGAGCGTCAGGTTGCCGGTGATGTCAGCAGTGCCGTCGCCGGTGGACTTCACTGAAGTCGACTCGAAGGTGGCTGCCGGGTGCTTGTCGACGTTGAGGAAGTCATCGCTGCGCAGGTGCTTGTCGCGCTCGGCGTGGTTGGTATCGACGCTGGCGGTCTTCAACGTGACGTTGACCTTGCTCGCTTCCGGCTTGTCCGCATCGAAGCTGAAGCTGCCATCGAAATCCTTGAACGTGCCCCATAGCCAGCTGTAGCCGAGGTGGCTGATCTTGAAATTGACGAAGGCGTGCTGGCCCTGCTTGTCGATGGCGTAGTCGGCAGCGAATGCCTGGCCACCGACCAGTGCGGAACCGAGGACCAGTGCGGCGAGGGTTTTCTTGAGCATCGATGGATTCTCCTATCGGGGGTGATTAACCGGCACTACGACCGAGCATGCGCTTGAGTGTCGCGTCGCGGTCGATGAAATGGTGTTTGAGCGCAGCCAGGGCGTGTACCACGGCGAAGATCACCAGCGCCCAGGCAGCGTATTCGTGAACAATCCCGGCGCTGTCGGCCTGATCGGGGATGGAAGTGATCAGCGCCGGCACCTCGAACAGGCCGAACACGCTGATCGGCCGGCCATCGGCGGTGGAGATCAGGTAACCCGAGATCATCACCAGGAACAGGCCGAGGTAGAGCAGGCTGTGACCAAGCCTGGCCGCGATCCGGGTCAGCCGCCCCTGACTCGCCAGCGGCGCCGGCGCAGGGCTGACGAAACGCCAGAGCACCCGCAGCAGCATGATCAGAAACAGCGCGATGCCAATGCTCTTGTGCAGGTCCGGCGCGGTGCGATACCAGCTGCTGTAGTAGTTCAGCCCAACCATCCAGAAGCCCAGGCCGAACAGACCGAATACGGCGATGGCCACCAACCAGTGCAAGGCAATGCTGGTCAGCCCATAGTTCGTTGAGGAGTTACGCCAGTGCATTGAATCTTCCTTCAAATTCAGGCCTAGAAGCCTAGCCGGTTACCTATCGGAATNGAGCGCATTTTTTCGCTTTGAAACATCGAGTAAATCGATGACTGATCGCATCAAGTCATGCCCCAGCGCTTCTGCTAGGCTTCGCGACTCATTGCGGAGGAGTAACGATGAGCCTGAACGACAGCTGGATGCAACGCGACCTTGCCGTACTCTGGCATCCCTGCACCCAGATGAAAGATCACGAGCAGCTGCCGCTGATTCCGATCCGCCGCGGCGAAGGCGTCTGGCTGGAGGATTTCGACGGCAAGCGATACCTNGATGCGGTCAGTTCCTGGTGGGTCAACGTCTTCGGCCATGCCAATCCGCGCATCAATCAGCGCATCAAGGATCAGGTCGACCAACTCGAGCACGTGATGCTGGCCGGCTTCAGTCATCAGCCGGTGGTGGAGCTGTCGGAGCGCCTGGTCGCCCTGACACCGGCCGGGCTGGACCGCGTCTTCTATACCGACAACGGTTCGACCGGTATCGAAGTGGCGCTGAAGATGAGCTTTCACTACTGGCGCAACAGCGGACGTGGCCAGAAGCAGCGCTTCGTCACCCTGACCAACAGCTATCACGGGGAAACCGTCGCCGCGATGTCGGTGGGTGATGTCGCCCTCTTCACCGACACCTACAAGCCGCTGCTGCTGGACACCTTCAAGGTTCCGAGCCCGGACTGCTACCTGCGACCCGAGGGTGTGAGCTGGGAAGAGCATTCGCGGCAGATGTTCGCGCACATGGAACAGACCCTTGCCGAGCACCACCAGGACATCGCCGCGGTCGTCGTCGAACCGCTGATTCAGGGCGCCGGCGGCATGCGCATGTACCACCCGATATATCTGAAGCTGCTGCGCGAGGCCTGCGACCGCTACGAAGTGCACCTCATCCACGACGAGATCGCGGTCGGCTTCGGCCGCACCGGCAGCATGTTCGCCTGCGAGCAGGCTGGCATCACGCCAGACTTCCTCTGCCTGTCCAAAGCCTTGACCGGCGGCTATCTGCCGATGGCCGCAGTGCTCACCACCGACCGGATGTACCGGGCGTTCTACGACGACTATTCGACGCTGCGCGCCTTCCTCCATTCGCACACCTACACCGGCAACCCACTGGCCTGCGCCGCGGCACTGGCGACCCTGGATATCTTCGCCGAAGACAACGTGATCGAAGCGAACAAGGCGCTGGCCGCGCGCATGGCCAGCGCCACCGCGCACCTGGTCGAGCATCCGCACGTGGCCGAGGTCCGCCAGACCGGCATGGCACTGGCTATCGAGATGGTTCAGGACAAGGCCAGCCGCACGGCCTATCCCTGGCAGGAGCGTCGCGGCCTGAAGGTCTATCAGCACGCGATGGAGCGCGGCGCGCTGTTGCGCCCGCTCGGCAGTGTGGTGTATTTCCTGCCGCCCTATTGCATCACCGAGGAACAGATCGACTTTCTCGCGGCAGTCGCCACCGAGGGAATCGACATCGCCACCCGAGATGCCTCCGGGGTATCGGTCCCGGTCGGTCCATACCCAGGCTTCAGAGACCCGGGTTGATGTGGAGCATCGGCAGCCTGCGAGCCAGGCTGCCGATGCTTTAGACTTGCCGCTTCCAACTCGCCGCCTGCAGCTGCCTCCATGCGCCTATCCCGTTTTTTCATCGACGCCCCCCTTTCCCTTGGCCAGCACCCACTGCCTGACGCATCGGCCCACTACATCAGCAGGGTGCTGCGGCTTTCGGCCGGCAGCGCGGTTCAGCTGTTCGATGGCAGCGGCAGTGAATTTCGCGGCGAACTGCTGGAAGTCGGCAAGAAGTCCGTCACCGTCGAACTGCACGAACGCCTGACGGGGATGCCAGAGTCACCTCTACAGATCCATCTAGGGCAGGGTCTTTCCCGCGGTGAACGGATGGATTGGGCCATTCAGAAGGCCACCGAGCTAGGCGTAACGCAGATCACCCCCATCATCAGCGAGCGTTGCGAAGTGCGCCTCAACGATGAGCGTGCCGACAAACGTCTGGCCCATTGGCGGCAGATCGCGATCAGCGCCTGCGAGCAATGCGGCCGGTCGGTGCTGCCGGTCATCCACCCGCCAATCAGCCTGCGTGACTGGTTGCCTGTCGAGGCAGACCTGAAGCTCGTGCTGCATCCAGTGGCCGCGCCGCTGACGAGCCATGCCAGACCGCAGACACTGGCTTTCCTGATCGGTCCGGAAGGAGGCTTGAGCGAGAGCGAAGTCGAACAAGCGGCCAATCAAGGGTTTCAGCCTGCTCGACTCGGCCCGCGAGTGCTGCGCACCGAGACCGCTCCGGTGGTGGCGCTGAGCGTGGCACAGCAGCTCTGGGGCGATTTCTGACGACGTACCGGGTGGCGGCCTCGATCAGATCAGGCCAGCATCGGCGAGCTTCTGCTCCAGACCGATCAGATCGGGGATTCGCGGCTGCACGTCGCCAAGGTTGACCGCATCCAGTTCGAGCGCGGCAAGCGTGACATCCGCGCGCGCGAGGCTGGCGTCGACCTTGATCGAGTGCGGGATGCCCTGCACCAGCAGCGCGATGAACTTGACGTGGTCGCGCCCACCAACCGCGTTGAGCACGGCAACCCGCGCCGAACTGCCAACCGGTTGTGCCTGGCCGCTGGACGCGGCCTCGAACGACAGCAGTGGTAGGCTCAGGTCACGCCACTGCACCTGCCCGAGAAACCATGCGGGCATGCCCTGCACCGCTTGCGGAGCGCGATAGGGAATCAGCTCGGCGACGGCCACGTTGGGCACCAGCAATACGCGATCGGCGAGCGGCATCAGCAGCCCGGTGAGGCTTTCCGCCTCCGGAGAAACGACCATTTGACTCATGAGTTATCCCGTTGAAAAGACGTGGCGGGCGTACCGACCTGGCTGACCAGATGATTGACCAAGGCTTGCGCCAGCTCGCGAGGGTCACCGCTGTAGGAGCTGTAGCCACCTTCGCGAAGATTGTCCGGCATACTTGAGCAGGCACAGGAGTCGGCGCGCTGCGTCCAGACCCTGCCACCCTGACGCAGCACATATGCGGCCGCCGCACTGCCGTCGCTGCCCATGCCACTGAAGGCAATGACACCGCAACGCTGGCCGAACTGCTGGGCCAGATTCAGCATCATCTGGTCGATCGACGGGCTATACGGTTCAGGCCAGCAACGACCGTTCAGGCGGGTGCTGCCATCGGACTCGAACCCGAGTTCCTCTCCGATCGGCGCGATGATCACCTCTCCGCAGCGCACCGGCTGGCCAGGGCGCACCTGTTGAACCTGCCACTGACTATGTCGGCCCACGGCCTGGGACAACGCGGACTCGAAGCTGGCTTCGATATGCTGGGCATAGATGAAACCGACTGGCAGGCCGCCAGGCAGCGCGTCCAGGAAGGCCTTCACGGCTTCCGGCCCACCGAGCGAAGCCGCCAGCAGCCATACCTGGGTCGCCGCTTCACCGGCATGCAGCGCGCTATCAGCCAGCAGCGGCGGTAGCGTCAGGCGCTCGGGGCGTTGTCCTTCACCCTGCAGTACGTCCAGACGCGGCCCCACTGCCCGTGATGGGTCACCGATCAGGCGCTTCAGCTTGCTGAACAGGCTGCGCTCCCAACGTGGGTAGAACTCCGAATGCCGCTCCGGCGCATGCCCCTCACCGAACAGCACCCGCGTGGTGTCGCGCTCAAGCAACGCATCCACAAGAGGCGAATCTTCGGTCTGCGCCAGATCGACCAGCCAGAGATCGGCCTCGGTGCTATCCAGGTCTGCCGGCTCGAGGCGCGCCGGGTCATTGTTCAATACCACCTGATAGCCACTGCCGGTCAAAGCCTGCTGCAGCACGTGACGCTGCAGCGAGGTGTCGGCGAGTACCGCAATGCGGGCGCAGAGAACGTCAGACATCGGCGTGAACCAAGCGCTGAATGGCCTCGAGCAACACCGATTCCTGATAGGGCTTGCCAAGGTATTCGTTGACGCCGATGGTCAGCGCGCGATCACGGTGCTTCTCGCCGGTACGCGAGGTGATCATGATGATCGGCAGATCCTTCAAACGCTCGTCGTGGCGAACCAGCGTGGCCACCTCGAAGCCGTCCATGCGCGGCATCTCGATATCCAGCAGCATGATGTCCGGCTTGCGCTCCTGCAGCTGAGTGATGGCATCCACCCCGTCCTTGGCGGTCAGAACATTCATGCCATTGCGCTCCAGCAGACGACTGGTGACCTTGCGCACGGTGACCGAATCGTCAACCACCATGACCAGTGTCGGCCGTTCGGTTTCGACCTCGACCGGCTCCTGCACCTGATCGATAAGGCGCGGCTGTTGCAGCTGAATGAGCTGGTGCGCATGGAGCACACGGATGGTCGCCAGCAGGTCCAGAATCACCACGACCCGGCCATCGCCGAGGATGGTCGCGCCGGAAATGCCATGTACGCCGGCGAACTGCAGCCCGAGGCTCTTCACCACGATTTCACGAGAACCGGCGAGGCTGTCGACCTGTACCGCAACGCTGTGCTCTTTCGAGCGCACCAGGATCACCGGCAGCGGCAGGCTCTGCCCCACCAGCTTGGGCTTCTGGCCGTTGTTCAAGAGATCGCCGAGGTAACGCAGCTCGTAAGCCTGACCGGCATATTCGAAGCGCGGCGCATCCGGCTGGTAATAAGCTTCCAGCTCGTATGGCGAGACACGCACGATACCTTCGATGGTATTCAGCGGGATCGCATACAGATCCTCGCCGGAGTAAACCATCAGCGCGCGGTTCACCGACACTGTGAACGGCAGGCGAATCAGGAAGCGCGTGCCCTGACCGAGCGTCGACTCGATGCTCATCGACCCGCCGAGCTGCTTCACTTCCGAGTGCACCACGTCCATGCCCACGCCGCGTCCGGAGATCTGCGTGACGCGCTCCGCGGTGGAGAACCCGGCTTCGAGGATGAACTGCAGGATTTCATGCTCGGACAGGTCGCTATCGGCGGACATCAGCCCGCGTTCGATGGCCTTGCGCCGCACCGCGTCCAGATTGATGCCACCACCGTCGTCGGCCAGCGTCAGCACGATATCGCCACCCTCACGGGCCAGATCCAGGCGTATCACGCCCTGCTCGGGCTTGCCGGCAGCACGACGACGCTCGACCGGCTCGATACCGTGATCGACGGCGTTGCGCAGCATGTGCTCCAGCGGCGCAACGATTCGCTCAAGCACGCTGCGGTCCATCTCACCGGTGGCGTTGCCGACCATGAACTCGACCTGTTTGCCGAGCTCGCCAGCGACCTGCCGCACGATTCTGCGCAGGCGCGGCACCAGGCGCTCGAAAGGAACCATGCGGGTACGCATGAGGCCTTCCTGTAGCTCGGTATTGACCCGAGCCTGCTGCAGCAGCAGCGTTTCAGCGTCGCGATTACGCGCAGCCAGGGTTTCCTTCAGATCGAGCAAGTCGGACGCTGACTCGAACAGTGCGCGCGAAAGCTGTTGCAGCTGCGAATGGCGGTCCATTTCCAGCGGGTCGAAATCGTCATAGCCGGCGCGCTCGGCTTCAGCCTGGTAACGGCTGAGAATCTGCGCCTGGGTTTCGGTATCCAATCGGCGCAGCTGGTCGCGCACCCGCTCGATGGTCGCTTCCATCTCGCCAAGGGTGAAGCCGACGTCGCTGACCTGCTGCTCGACTCGACCGCGGAAGATCGATGTTTCGCCCGCCAGGTTGACCAGACCCTCCAGCAGTTCTGCGGGAACCTTGACCAGCTCCTGCGGTGCCCGCCGCGCAGCGGCTTCCTGAGCGGCCAGCTGTGCGCGTCGAATGAATGGCAGCACCTTCGCCGGGCTGGTACTCGGCTTCGGCAAGGTACTGGCCGCGACGATCGGTTGTTCCAGAGTCACCGGCTCGCGCGGCAACTCTGGCTCGAGCTCCGCCGACTCAGGTTGCGAAGCGTCGCTTCCGTCGCTCGCCAGGCCCGCCCGAAGCAGCTCGACATCCTTCAGCAGCGCGTCGTAGCCGTGCTGCACATCGAGAAACAGGCTATCCGGCCAGGGGGCGCCCTGCTGCTGCGCCTCGCTCAACCGCTGCTCCAGATCGTGGGCCATGTTGCCCAGTGCGGTCTGCCCAGCCAGCCGCGCACCGCCTTTCAGCGTGTGCAGCACACGGAGCATGTCAGCCAACGGAGCGGCATCCTCACGGCCGGCATCCCAGCGACCGAGCGCTGATTCCATTTCCTCCAGCAGGTCGTCAGCTTCCTCGACAAAGATGTCGAGAATTTCGGCTTCGGCAGACTGCTGCGCATCTTCCTGAGCGGCCTTCAGCGACACGCTGCTGGGAATGCTCAGTTGCTCATCGGGGTTGTTGCGAAAGTGGCGAATCGTCTCGATCAGCGCATCGCCCGATGGCACCGGTTGACGGGCCCGCACCGCCTCGAGCATTTCCGCCAGGCGGTCCTGGCAGGCCTGCAGAAGGCCGAACAATTCCGGGCTGGCCCGGTAGCTACCGGCGCACAGGCCTTCGTAAAGAAACTCGAGCTCGTGGGAGAGATCACCGATTTCACGGATATCGGCCATCCGGGCCCCGCCCTTGAGGGTATGCAGATCGCGCTGCAATGCCTCGAGTTCGAAGCTGTTGTCGACATCCGCCATCCAGCGTTGCAAACCACCCGCAGCGCTCTCGATGAGGTCGAAACCCTCCTCGAGGAAGATCTCCACTAATTCGGGATCGCGCTCGACTGTGTCGTGCTCCTCGGCGGCCGGCACAGCTTCGAACGCTTCCGGCACCTCATCCAGCTCGGGAAGGCTGAGGTCGATCTCATCCAACTCTTCGCTGACCGGGATATCCGAAGCGCGGCTATCGTCCGCTGCAGTTTCGTTGTCGCCTTCATCCGCCTCGGCAGAAGTCTCATCGACATCGAGCAGCGGCAAATCAAACGCATCGGCGCTCAGCGGCTCATCCAGCGATTGNGCAGNATCGTTCTCCGGTCGGATCAGGTCAGGACCCGCATCCGCCTCGAGTAGGGANGCATCAGTCGAATCAACGCCGTCGAATGCCGGCAGNGCCCCCTGACGGAAGGCTTTCATCGACTCGATGAGTGCATCAGCACTGCTCATCGGCNTCTCNCNCTGCAGCTGCTCGAGCTGCAGCGCCAGATGATCGTGGCTACGCTGCAACAGCGCTGCAAGCGGGGCGGAATGGANGTAGCGACCGTCGGAGAGCCCCTCGTAAAGNGACTCCAGCTCATGGGCCAGGTCGCCGATCGGACGGATTGCTGCCATCCGGGCGCCGCCCTTGAGNGTGTGAAGGTCGCGCAGCAGAGCCGAGAGCGCCATCTGGTTCGCCGGATCAGCGAGCCAGCGATCNAGCGCATGGCCGGCGCTTTCCATCAGGTCGACGGCTTCGTCGAGAAAGATCTCAACCATTTCGTGATCGAGATCGTCCTGCGCCTCGTCTTGCGGGGCTTNTTCTTCGGGCCAGGCTTCGGCTTCGGCTTCGGCTTCGGCTTCGGCTTCGGCTTCGGCTTCGGCTTCGGCTTCGGCAATTCNGCTTCNGCNNAATCTCGCCAGGAGCAGCAACCGGCACGGGGTCGCCCGGCTGCTCCAGAACCAATGGGTCAATGGCTTCGGCGAGCAATGCTTCGAGCCGCGCCACCAACTCCGACTGCTCACTCACCTGCAGCGCGGCAGCTACCTGATCCATCATGCCGACCAGCGCTTCATGGCCCTGCTCGACGTCGTCGAAGAAGCGCTCGCTGACAGCCAGTCGCCCCTCCTCAACCACCGCGTACAAACGCAGCAGCACCTGGCACAACGCTTCCATCTGCGGCAGGTCGGCCATCTTCGCGCCCTGTCCGAGCGTGGTCAGCTCCTGCAGCAGAGCGGAGAGTTCCTGACGCTCGGCAGGATGCTCGCGCCAGCTGCGCAGCAAATCTTCGGCATCCAGCAGGATGTCCATGCCTTCAGAGAGGAACAGCGCGATCACGCTCGGATCGCGGGCCTCACCAGCATCGTTATGCTGGCGGGCGCCGGCTTCGACCAATCTGGCCTGATGCAGGGCGTGCACCTTGGCCAGGAACTCCGGGGCGCCTTCTATCGGCGCCAACGGTTCATGATCGAGATTGGCCAGCCCCTGACGTAACAACAGCTCGGCCTCATGCAGCAGCTCGGCTTCGGCCAGATCCATCTGGATCAGGTTGGTCTTGAATTCCTTGACCATCTTCTCCAGAGGCGTTGCGATTTCCGCCACCGGCAGGATGCCGGCCATGTGCGCACTACCCTTGAGCGTGTGCAAGGCACGTTGCAGTGCATCGGTCACCGGCTGCGGCAGTCGCTGGGCGCAATCGGCGAGAAAACTGACCAGCGTGGTCAGATGCGATTCGGCCTCGTTGCGAAAAATTTCCAGCAACTGGGGGTCCAGTGCGTCGTCATCGTCTTGCGGCGCTGCGGAGGGGGCAGGCTCGTCCGCAATCGCAGCAGGCGTCTCAGCAGGCTGCGAAAGCACCACTGACTGCCCCTTGGCCAGGGCATGCGCTGCTGCCGCAAGGTGATCGACGTCATCACGCTGGCGCTGGGCCTTGGCTGCGAACTCATCGACGAGGGCCGGCATCAGCGCAACGACATCGCACACGACCTGCCTCACCGAGTCGGTCGGCTGGATGCTGCGATCGAGAACCCGATTGAGCAGGTTCTCGATGGACCACGCCAACTCGCCGATGACCAGTGCACGCACCATCCGCCCACTGCCCTTGAGCGTGTGGAATGCACGTCGCACTTCGCCCAGGGCATCCTTGTTGTCACTGTCGGCAAGCCAGAGTGGCAACTGCTCGCCAATCGCCTCCAGAACTTCTGCCGCTTCCTCGATGAAGACTTCCAGCAGGTCCTCGTCGACCGGTTCTTCGTCGGCAGGAGGCGGCAGGAGGCTAGGCGGTACATCCTGAGCAGGCGGGTTGATGGCTGCGACCGGCGCCGCCATGACTTCCTCAAGGCTGAGTACAGGCTCGACTTCGACCTGCAGGCTTTCAGGTTCGGAATAATCTGGCAGGCTCACTTCCGGAAGATCGAGCTCGGCGACCTGCGCATCGCTCCATTCGCTCAGGTCCGACTCATCTTCAAGTGAGTCTGGAGGCGTTTCGGACGCCGGCATCTCTTCTGGCAGGTTGAAAATGATTTCTTCATCGCCGGACAGGTCTTCCAGCGTCCACTCGCTTTCCTCGGCCTCCGCCGCGATCTCCGCATCATGGCTCTCGAGTGGCGCTTGCGCCTCGCTCAAGAAATCAGGGTCCATCGGTGCCGGAGATTCTTCCTGGTCGACCGCAACGGAGTCGAATGCATCCAGACTTGCGTCCGGCTCCTCAGGCAGCACTTCGATCTCGTCCAGCGGATCGGCGAATTCGTTCTCGACCGCCGCGACCTTCATCGGTGCATTTGCATGTCCCAGCGAGTAGCCGAGGTTCTGCAGGCTTTCTTCGGCCACATCCAGAATCAGATCGCCCTGGGTGCCGCAATCCTCGGACAGTCGCTCGAGGTAATACTCGACGCTGGTGATCGCGTCAGCCAGGGTATCCAGGCTCTGCCAGTCCGGCACAGCCTGTCGCGCCAGAAGCTGATCCTGGATGTAGCCATTGCAGGCTTGCAGCAGGGACGCAGCACGCTCCAGGGGAATCATCGCCAGACCGCCGCGAACCTGAGTGAGCAGATCCGGCACCCGGGCCAGATGCTCGTGGTTCCATTGCGAGGCAATGAATTCGATGATTGCGTCCTTGGCCTGCTCCAGCCCGTTACGCGCTTCGCGAATGACCAACTGGTGAATCTGGGCAACATCGGTGGTCGGCAGGTGGCTTGCTTCGCTGCGCTCCTCCGCGGGACCGCCGACCATGCCGGCCAGCGTAGCCTCGACATAGAGCAACGCACCGGCGATATCCATCAGTATGGCGTCGTCGGGCGCCTGCTGCCCCTGCGCTACGGACTGGACGAGGACGATCTGATCGAGAATGATCTTGCGCGGTTGAGCGAAGCCGAGCACTGCCAAGGTATCGGCGATCTGCTTGAGCGGGACCTCGAGGCTGGACAGCTCGGCAATGACCTTGCGATCGCTGCGCACGAACAGGTCCAGGCTGTCCTTTACCCGCACCAGCTCTTCACAAAGGGCAGCGACCACCGAGCGCATCGCGCCACGGTCGGGACCAGCCAGCTGAGCACGCTCCTGATCGACCACGGCGCTGTCCGGCAGCGCTTCGTCGAGGCGGTAAAGCTGCTTTAACGCCTGGATACGGGGCGTCTGCCCCGGCGCCTTGGCGACGTAGAAGAGCAGGTTCTTGATCAGCTCATCGGGCGCAGCCTGATTTAGGCCATCAGCGCCTTCCTCGACCAACCGCTTGAGCTGCTTGTCTACCTGTCGCAACAANGTGCGGACGGAGGTGCCGTTGCTCACGCCGCCACTGGCCAGACCTTCGACCATGCCCGAGGCGATCTGCCATAGCGCCGCCAGTGGCGCATCCTTGCAGAGCATTTCCAGGCGGGCGAATACCCGCGCCATGTAGCCGAGATTGGTCGGCAGGTCCTGGTTGCGAATCACCCCAACCAGCGCAACCTGCAGCATCTGGCGCAGCTTGCGCAGCAGGGCCGGCAGCTCGTTCGTACGCAGACGCTCGACCGACTCCTGGGAAAGCGCCGGCGTGCGTCCGGACAGGTCGGGTGAAAATAGGCTGGTTTCAGAAAGCAGCTTCTCACCGCGAGCGGCGCGCAGATCGTTAAGCAGCGGCAGCACCACCATCGGCAGGTCGCGGCGCGCACTCTGAATGCGGTCCAGATAGGCAGGCAGCTGCAGGATGGCCTGCATCATCACCTCGAGCGCCTCGCCCTGATTGGCCACCCGCTCGTCGAGCAGGGCCCGCGCCAGCTGCTCCATTTCCTCGGCGAGCAATGCTGCGCCGAAGAACTCCACCATCTGCAGAGTGCCGTGGACCTGATGCACATAGGTCAGGCAAAAGCGCATCCGGGTCGAGTCCTGTGGGTTCTCGACGAACGCCTCCAGAGCCTGACGCGCCTGCTTAAGCGTCTCGGCAATCTCGCCTTTCACCCACTCCAGGGCGACATAATCGTGCCGATCACCCATAGCGACTCCGCTCATAAACTTTTCCGGGTAAAAGCCAGAACCTGATCGTTGGCCACCGGAAGCAATCCCGGNTGCTGCCANCCGANCACTTCACCTACACCGATCACCAACAATCCCCCCGGAGCCAGGCAATCTGCCAGGCGATTGAGGATTTCTCGGCGACGCCAGCGGCGGAAATAGATCAGCAGGTTCTGACAGAAAATAACGTCCATGCTGGAAACGGGCGAGTTCGCCAGTTCCAGCACATTGAGCCTTGCAAAGCACACACGTGCGGCCAGGCCGGGAATCACTTGAAAACGATCATCGGATAGCGACAGGAAATAACGCTCACGCAACGCCGGTTCGACCTGCTCCAGCTTGCGCGCGCTGTAGACCGCTGTTCGGGACTTGNCCAGCGCGCTCAGACTGATATCCGTACCGGTGACCCCGAAGCTGCCGTCGAATTCGCGTCCCGCCAGCGCCTCGGCGGTGGCCATGGCTAGCGAGTACGTCTCTTCACCACTTGCGCAACCAACGCTCCACAGCGCCAGGGGTCGCTTGATCGACTCCTGCTCCAGACGCTGGCGCAAGTAGGTTTCGAGCAGATCAAAAGAAGCGGGATGACGGAAGAAACGTGTTTCCTGAACGGTCAGCCTGTCCATGAGGGTCGACCACTCGACAGCACCACGGGGGCCGGAGGTGACCTGCCGATAGTAGCTGGCATAGTCGGGAGCACCGACCTCGCGCATGCGAGCGCTCAGATTGGTCTGCAGGAAGCTGCGCCTGCGTTCGCTGACGACCATGCCGGAGCGCTCTTCGAGGAGCGTCTGCCAGTCATGGAATTCCGCCGGCGACATATCGGCCAAGGGCTCCAATGCCCAGTCAAACCTCGGCTGCATGCCCTGCCCCTCGCTCATGATCATCGGCGGCAGCCATCAGATGACTGCCGCACTGCTCAAGTCAGGCCTGATCCGGAGCATCCGGCAGGGTAAAGCCGGAAACGGAATGGCGCATCTCGTTGGCCATCTTGGCCAAATTACCGATGCTCTTGGCCGTAGCGGTGGTACCCGACGAGGTCTGCGAGGTGATCTCCTGGATCACGTTCATGGTGTTGGAGATGTGGCCGGCCGAAGAAGCCTGCTGACGTGCCGCGTTGGAGATGTTCTGGATCAGCGCCGCAAGCGTCTTCGATACCTTCTCGATCTCTTCCAGTGCCACACCGGCGTCCTGCGCCAGACGCGCACCGCGCACCACTTCAGAGGTGGTCTGTTCCATCGAGATGACCGCCTCGTTGGTGTCGGTCTGAATGGTCTTTACCAGTGCCTCGATCTGCTTGGTCGCCGCGGAAGAGCGTTCAGCCAGGCGCTGTACTTCGTCCGCTACAACGGCGAAGCCGCGGCCTGCGTCGCCCGCCATGGATGCCTGGATCGCCGCGTTGAGTGCAAGGATGTTGGTCTGGTCGGCAATGTCGTTAATCAGGCTGACGATGTCACCGATCTCCTGGGACGACTCACCGAGACGCTTGATCCGCTTGGACGTGTCCTGGATCTGCTCGCGAATGTTGTCCATGCCGGTGATGGTGTTGTGCACCACCTCGTTGCCCTTGTTGGCAATGGCTACCGAACGTTCTGCTACCGCCGAGGATTCCGCGGCGTTGGCCGATACCTGGTCAATGGAAACCGCCATTTCGTTGATTGCAGCAGAAGCACCGGCAATTTCCTGGGCCTGGTGTTCGGAGGCCTCGGCGAGGTGCATNGCAGTCGCCTGGGTTTCCTGCGCAGCGCCCGATACCTGAACAGCGGTCTGGTTGATGGTGGCTACCAGTTCGCGCAGCTGGTCGATGGAGTAGTTGATCGAGTCGGCAATCGCACCGGTGAAGTCTTCGGTAACGGTCGCGGCCACCGTCAGGTCACCGTCTGCGAGGTCGCCGATTTCATCGAGCAGTCGCAGAATCGCAGCCTGGTTACGCTCGTTCTTCTCAGCGGTTTCGCTCAGGCGGCGGCGTGCTTCCTGAACCATTACCAGACCAATCAGGATGATCGAGGCCAGCGCAATGGCGCCCAGCACGTAACCGAGGATGGTGTTGAGATAACGGGCATCGGCGCGGCTCTGCAGGCCTTGCGACAGCGCGGAGGTCTTGTCGAGCAGGGTCTGCGAAACCTCGAAGATGCTGTTNGCCGACTCGCGCACCTGGAACAGTTCAGGCGACGTTTCGAGAATTTCGTCCACCGATCCGGATACGAACTGGAAGAGCTCAGCGATCTCCGAGAGACGATCCAGCGCCTCTTCGTCGGCCACCGCAGTGATACCCATGGCGACGTTGCCTTCGATCATCGCATTCAGGACTCGACCGAACAGACTGGCATCACGACCGAACATATCGGCCGCCTGTACCGAGTCCTGGTCACCGGACAGCACCTTGTTCACCGAACCGAGGATACGCTCGGCCAGCAGCGACTGGCGCTGGGCAACCGAAACCTGAGCTGCTGGCGCACCACTTTCCAGCAGGATGTCGACGACCTCCTCGTACTCGACCTGGAGCTGAGGAATGGTTTCGGCGAGGGTGCTGGCTACCTGGTGGAGCGACAGGACAGTCTGCTCACTGGCCAGGATGGCGTCGGTATCGCGACGCAGCGTGTTCCAGTCCTGCTCCACCGCGTTGACTTCATCGCGCAACGATTCGGGAACCGCCGGCAGACCGATGTCCTCGTTTCCTTGCGAGAGATAGGCCCAGCGCTGGTTGAACTCGTTCCGGGCCTGCTTCAGAGACGCGAACGCCTCCTGCGTGCCGGTCGCCGCTTCCACGGCATCCTTGGCGATCTGCTGGGACAGTACGCGCAGCTCTCCTGCGTGAGCGATGTATTCGTTATCGTGATCGGCCTGAGTGTTGACGTACGCGAAGTTCGCGAACAGCAGCACGATCGATACGATCAGCACGATAAACAAACCGGTGGTCAGCGTATTGCTGCGCACCCCGCTCAACAAAGCATTAGCATTCATTTTGATCATTATCCGGCCCCCGCCTGGACCCCCGTCGTTTCCATCCAAGAACCAAAAGGCCGACCTTGGTCGACCCACCTACAACTAAAACGCGACGTCCAGAAACGCCTGATGCGTAGCCAANGCGTGCGGGCTGAAGACCAGCCAGGGCTGCTCGCGCTGGAACACACCATGAATGAATGGCTGAATNGATGCCTCGATCGGAGGCAACTCCTCCGAGAAGGTTTCCACCGCGAAATGCTGCATGCCGAAGACTTCATCGACAGTCAGTCCGGCGAACACTTCCTGGTGATCCACCACCAGCACCCTGCGCTGCTTGCGCAGTGCCGAAAGCTCAAGCCCGAAATACCCACAAAGGTCCATCACAGGCAACAATCTGCCGCGCACGTTCGCCACGCCCTTTACCCAACTCTTGACGCCGGGAAGCAACGTATAGCGCGGCTCATGCAGGATTTCGCCAACCTCCCCCATTGGAGCGACGAACAAGCGCCCCCCCATCCGAAAGCCGATCCCTCCCCAGGTTTGNACGGCTTCCTGCTGAGAAGGCAGGCCTGCCGCGTACGTGCGGCAACGTTTATCTAGCTCCAGCAACTGCTGAAACGGCGTTTGCATGTCAGGCATGCTGGCCACGTCCCTTTGTCCGAGTGTTGGCTACCGCGGCNTCAGCCCGCCAGAACGGCATTCAGGGTCTTCAGCAATGTGGCTTCGTCCACCGGCTTGGTCAGGTAATCCTTGGCGCCTTGGCGTTTGCCCCAGACCTTATCGGTTTCCTGATCCTTGGTGGTGACGATGATCACCGGAATGTGACTGGTTTCAGAATCTTTGGTCAGTTGGCGCGTAGCCTGAAAACCATTCAGCCCGGGCATGACAATATCCATCAACACGGCATCCGGCTTTTCCTGACGAGCCAGCGCGACGCCGTCAGCGCCATTCTCTGCTTTAAGCACCACATGGCCATTCTTCTCAAGCATGGCGGTGAGCTTGTACATTTCGGTCGGCGAATCATCAACAATCAGAACGCGAGCCATGATTTCTCCATAGGAAGGCTTCAGCGGCAAACAATGCCGAACTTCAGGATGCTTGCTCCACCGGTGCGAAATCAGGGACATGCGCCTTGATCGCACCGAGCAGCTCTTCTTTGCTGAACGGCTTGGTNAGGTATTGATCGGATCCGACAATACGCCCTTTGGCCTTGTCGAACAGGCCATCTTTGGAAGACAGCATGATCACCGGCGTCGACTTGAAGGAACTGTTGTTCTTGATCAACGCACAGGTCTGATAACCGTCCAGCCTGGGCATCATAATATCGACAAAGATGATGCGGGGATGAGTATCCGCAATCTTGGCGAGCGCATCGAAACCGTCCACAGCGGTGATGACATCGCAACCTACTTTCTTCAGCAGGGTTTCAGCAGTGCGACGAATCGTTTTCGAATCGTCGATCACCATGACCTTCAAGCCCTCGGAGTGCTGTTCCATTTCGCCCTACCATCGCCTCGGTGAGTCGTAGTTTATCGTTATGTCAGTGCGCCGGAGGCCCTGCCACCGATGGGCTGCACCCAATCGCCGGACCTTTTTAGCACACTCCTCATGCACACGCTATCAACCGGAAAAGCATCCGGATTTTCCTTGACCCAGTGCACAACCACAGCCAATCTGCAGCGACATTTTGAGCCACTGGCGGCGCTTCGCCGCCCATTGCCGGAGAACACCCCATGACCGTTCGCGTCGGGATCATCATGGACCCTATCGCGCAGATCGCCTTCAAGAAGGACAGCTCGCTGGCCATGCTGCTGGCTGCCCAGGCGCGAGGCTGGACACTGTTCTACATGGAGCAGCGCGACCTATATCAGCTCGGCAATCAGGCCCGGGCGCGCATGTGCCCGCTGCGGGTATTCAACGACCCACAACATTGGTTCGAGAAGGATGGGGAGGTCGATGCGGCCCCTGACTGATCTGGACGTGATCCTCATGCGCAAGGACCCGCCTTTCAACAGCGAGTATGTCTACGCAACCTATCTGCTGGAACTGGCGGAAAAGGCCGGAACGCTGGTGGTCAATCGACCGCAGAGCCTGCGCGACTGCAACGAGAAGTTCTTCGCCACCCAGTTTCCACAATGCACTCCACCGACACTGGTCAGTCGGCGCGCGGACATTCTCCGCGAGTTCGCCCGCGAGCACCGTGACATCATTCTCAAACCCCTCGACGAGATGGGCGGTGCATC
>JGI25317J35169_1001071_pt1 | contig 17447 bp, 12 predicted proteins | sample AutmiccommunBRH5_FD_35169 | JGI IMG/M metagenome (IMG submission 35169) | reverse complement strand
ACGGTGGCTGCCTATTTCTGGGTGGCTTCGATGAGGAGTCGCCTGCGCTTTCCTTGGAGCAGCGGCTTTTGAGCTTGGATATCCAGTCGGAAATACGACGGGTAGATACCGAGGTCGGCGTGGATTATTGGGTGTATCTGCCGCCGCTCGCTTCCAGGCAGGCTTCCCTGCGGCAATTGCGCGAGTTGCAAAGCCGTAATATTGACAGCTACATCATTACCGTTGGTGACTTGGCTAATGGCATTTCACTGGGCATCTTCTCCCGAAAGGATTCGGCAGAGGGCGTAGTGGCGCGCTTAAGCGAGGTTGATTATTCGGCGCTGGTGCGTGAGTTGCCGAGAATGCACTCCAAATACTGGGTGCAGGTGAGCGCCGCTAGTCGTGATCAATTGGGTGATGGGGTCATGGAAAGCTTGAAAGCAGACATGCCTGCCCTGCAATTTCGCCATATGCCCTGCACTGGCATTGCATCTTCTCAATAGTTTAAATAGAATGGCGCCCGCTTCGCCGTGGGGAATCCAAGATTCCTTGGCAAGGCGGCTGTCAGTAAAGCTAACCTCAAGATTTTTATGAGGAAAAGCTTGACAGTAGGGTGGCAAGTGATGAAAATGCCGCCTCACTTTGGAGGGGTTCCCGAGCGGCCAAAGGGATCAGACTGTAAATCTGACGTCATAGACTTCGAAGGTTCGAATCCTTCCCCCTCCACCAGATTCAAGCGTAGGCTTCGGCGTTCGCGGGTATAGTTTAGTGGTAGAACCTCAGCCTTCCAAGCTGATGATGCGGGTTCGATTCCCGCTACCCGCTCCAGCTTCGGTGGTTGCGCAATGCGATTCGCTCATGTAGCTCAGTTGGTAGAGCACACCCTTGGTAAGGGTGAGGTCAGCGGTTCGAATCCGCTCATGAGCTCCAAACTCCAAAGGCAGATATGTATATATCTGCCTTTGTTTTAATGGTGGCGTGACTAGCTCAATTCAACGATGGGAGACGGTCTCGATGGCTAAAGAAAAGTTCGAACGTAACAAACCGCACGTCAACGTCGGCACCATTGGTCACGTCGACCATGGCAAGACCACTCTGACTGCCGCTCTGACTCGCGTGTGCTCCGAAGTTTTCGGCTCCGCTCGTGTCGACTTCGACAAGATCGATAGCGCGCCGGAAGAGAAGGCTCGCGGTATCACCATCAACACCGCTCACGTAGAGTACGACTCCAATGTCCGTCACTACGCGCATGTTGACTGCCCGGGTCACGCTGACTATGTGAAGAACATGATCACCGGTGCTGCCCAGATGGATGGTGCGATCCTGGTTTGCTCCGCTGCTGACGGCCCCATGCCGCAGACTCGCGAGCACATCCTGCTGTCCCGTCAGGTGGGTGTTCCGTACATCGTCGTGTTCCTGAACAAGGCCGACATGGTCGACGACGCCGAGCTGCTCGAGCTGGTCGAAATGGAAGTTCGTGATCTGCTGTCGACCTATGATTTCCCGGGTGACGACACGCCGATCATCATCGGTTCCGCGCTGATGGCGCTGAATGGCGAAGATGACAACGAGCTGGGCACTACTGCGGTCAAGAAGCTGGTCGAGACTCTGGATACCTACATCCCTGAGCCGGTTCGCGCCATCGACAAGCCGTTCCTGATGCCGATCGAAGACGTGTTCTCCATTTCCGGTCGCGGTACCGTTGTGACTGGTCGTGTTGAGCGCGGCATCGTCAAGGTTCAGGAAGAAATCGAGATCGTTGGTCTGCGTGATACCACCAAGACCACCTGTACCGGTGTCGAAATGTTCCGCAAGCTGCTCGACGAAGGTCGTGCCGGTGAGAACTGCGGCGTTCTGCTGCGTGGTACCAAGCGTGATGACGTCGAGCGTGGTCAGGTTCTGGCCAAGCCGGGCACCATCAAGCCGCACACCAAGTTCGAAGCCGAAGTGTACGTTCTGTCCAAGGAAGAGGGTGGTCGTCACACCCCGTTCTTCAAGGGCTATCGTCCGCAGTTCTACTTCCGTACCACCGACGTGACCGGTTCGTGCGAACTGCCGGAAGGCGTTGAGATGGTAATGCCGGGCGACAACGTGAAAATGGTTGTCACCCTGATCAAGCCGATCGCCATGGAAGACGGCCTGCGCTTCGCGATTCGCGAAGGTGGTCGTACCGTTGGTGCTGGCGTGGTTGCCAAGATCGTCGAATAACGATTGATCTGTTTGAAGCGGGTCGGCATAATAGTCGGCCTGACTCTTTCTAGGCCAGTAGCTCAATTGGCAGAGCGGCGGTCTCCAAAACCGCAGGTTGGGGGTTCGATTCCCTCCTGGCCTGCCATTTTCAATATCGAATTTGGCAGTCTTTACAAGGTTCTAGCAGATGAATATCAAAGCTGAAGCCAATGACGCGCGCTTCGATCTGGTGAAGTGGCTTGTTGTGGCTGCTTTGGTGGTGGTTGCTGTGGTTGGTAACCAATACTACTCCGCTGAGCCGATTCTCTATCGTGTCCTTGCAGTGCTGGCGATAGGCGTAATTGCTGCGTTTGTTGCTTTGCAGACGTCCAAAGGGCGTTCGTTCGCTGTGTTGCTGAAAGAAGCGCGTGGCGAGATTCGCAAGGTCGTCTGGCCGACCCGTCAAGAAACCACGCAGACAACGTTGATCGTTGTTGTTGTTGTTTTGGTGATGGCGCTGCTGTTGTGGGGGCTTGATTCCCTGCTCGGTTGGTTGGTCTCCATGGTTGTTGGTTAAGGGTGTCTCGTGGCTAAGCGTTGGTATGTTGTGCATGCTTACTCGGGTTACGAGAAGCACGTCATGCGCTCTCTTGTTGAGCGTGTCAAGCTTGCCGGCATGGAAGATGAGTTCGGCGAGATTCTCGTTCCCACTGAAGAGGTGGTCGAGATGCGTAACGGGCAGAAGCGCAAGAGTGAGCGAAAGTTCTTCCCTGGTTACGTTCTGGTTCAGATGGAAATGAGTGAGGGTACTTGGCACCTCGTCAAGGATACTCCTCGAGTAATGGGTTTCATTGGTGGTACGGCTGACAAGCCGGCACCCATTACCGATAAAGAGGCCGAGGCTATCCTTCGTCGCGTTGCTGACGGAAGTGACAAGCCGAAGCCGAAGACGCTCTTCGAGCCGGGTGAGGTGGTGCGGGTGGCGGATGGCCCCTTCGCTGACTTCAATGGTGTGGTTGAAGAGGTTAATTATGAGAAGAGTCGGATCCAGGTTGCGGTTCTGATCTTCGGTCGCTCTACGCCAGTAGAGCTGGAGTTCAGTCAGGTCGAGAAGGTTTAACTGAACGAAGCATCCCTCACCCCGCAGTTTCAGGCTGCGGGGTTTTGTCGTCACTGGGATAAATCAGTAATGGGGAGCCGAAAGGCGCTATAACCCGTAATGGAGTAACTATGGCTAAGAAAATTCAAGCTTACATCAAGCTTCAGGTAAAGGCCGGTCAGGCTAACCCGTCGCCGCCCGTTGGTCCTGCCTTGGGTCAGCACGGCGTAAACATCATGGAGTTCTGCAAGGCATTCAATGCCAGGACCCAGGGCCAGGAGCCCGGTCTGCCAACTCCAGTGATCATCACTGTATACAGCGATCGTAGCTTCACCTTTGAAACCAAGAGTACTCCGGCTGCGGTGCTGCTGAAGAAAGCTGCTGGTATCACCAGCGGTTCCGCTCGCCCCAACACCCAGAAGGTCGGCACCGTCACTCGTGCGCAGTTGGAAGAGATCGCCAAAACCAAGCAGGCTGATCTGACTGCTGCCGAAATGGAGGCTGCTGTTCGGACCATCGCTGGTTCCGCTCGCAGCATGGGCCTGAACGTGGAGGGTGTGTAATGGCTAAGTTGACCAAGCGCCAGAAGGCTATCGCCGAGAAAGTCGAAGCCGGCAAGCAGTACGCTTTCGAAGATGCCGCAAAGCTGTTGGCTGAGGTTTCGGCTGTTAAGTTCGCCGAGTCGTTCGATATCGCGATCAATCTGGGTGTTGATCCGCGTAAATCCGACCAGGTCGTTCGTGGCGCAACCGTTCTGCCGAATGGTACTGGCAAGAGCGTTCGTGTTGCCGTGTTCACCCAGGGTCCCGGTGCTGAAGCCGCACTGGCCGCTGGCGCAGACCGCGTTGGTATGGACGAGCTGGCTGCCGAAATGAAAGGTGGCGATCTGAACTATGACGTAGTCATCGCCTCGCCGGACGCCATGCGTGTTGTTGGTCAGTTGGGCCAGATTCTTGGTCCGCGTCTGATGCCGAACCCGAAGGTAGGCACCGTAACTCCAGATGTCGCTACCGCCGTCAAGAATGCCAAGGCTGGTCAGGTACGTTTCCGTACCGACAAGAACGGCATCATCCATACCTCGGTGGGTAAGGTTGGTTTCGAGGCTGGCCAGCTGAAGCAGAACGTCGAAGCGCTGCTTTCGGATCTTAAGCGTCTGAAGCCGTCGACTTCCAAAGGTATTTACGTCAAGCGCGTGACCCTGAGCACCACCATGGGTCCGGGACTGGTCATCGATCAGGCTTCCCTGGAAGCGTAAGGCGACGGCGCCCCTTCGNGGGCGCCTGCAAAGATTGGGGTCCCTGCCTGGCGGGGGCTATCCAAGACCGTAGGCGGCGAAAGCCTTAAACCGCAAGCCTACGCAGAGGTGCTCCCGATTCGTACCGAATCAGACACCAAATCCAGTCCGGTTTCGACCGGATGAAACGGTAACATCCAGGAGTGTAACCCGTGGCAATCAAACTCGAAGACAAGAAGGCCATCGTCGCTGAAGTCAACGAGGCTGCCAAAGCCGCCCTGTCCGCTGTCGTGGCTGATGCCCGTGGCGTGACCGTGGGGGCCATGACCGGACTCCGTAAAGAGGCCCGCGAAGCTGGTGTTTACGTGCGTGTTGTACGTAACACCCTGCTGCGCCGCGCTGTTGATGGCACGCAGTTCGAAGTGCTCAACGACGTGTTCAAAGGCCCGACCCTGATTGCGTTCTCCAACGAACATCCGGGCGCTGCTGCTCGTATCTTCAAGGAGTTCTCCAAGGGTCAGGACAAGTTCGAGATCAAGGCCGCTGCGTTCGAGGGGCAGTTCCTCGCAGCCAACCAGATCGACGTACTGGCAACTCTGCCGACCTACGACGAAGCCATTTCTCAGCTGATGAGCGTTATCCAAGGCGCCACCAGCAAGCTGGCTCGTACACTGGCGGCCGTTCGCGACCAGAAAGAAGCTGCTGCCGCGTAATAGCGTAGATTCTTTCGCAATCACTTTTTGAATTAGATGGCCGTAGGCCGTCACCTAATACAGGAACTAGAGTCATGGCTCTGACCAACGAAGATATCATCAACGCCGTTTCCGAAATGTCCGTGATGCAGGTTGTTGAACTGATCAAGGCAATGGAAGAGAAGTTCGGCGTGACCGCTGCTGCTGCCACCGTTGCTGCTGCTGGCCCGGCTGCTGCTGCTGTNGAAGAGCAAACCGAGTTCACCATCGTTCTGGCTGAAGCTGGCGAAAAGAAGGTCAACGTGATCAAGGCTGTTCGCGAGCTGACCGGTCTGGGCCTGAAAGAAGCCAAGGCTGTCGTTGACGGCGCCCCGGGCGTGGTCAAGGAAGGCGTTTCGAAAGAAGAAGCCGAAGCAGCCAAGAAGACTCTGGAAGAAGCAGGCGCCAAAGTCGAGCTCAAGTAAGCGACGACTTTGCGTCTACAGCCCGAGCGACTCGCGAAAGGCTGATGGCTGGTGGCTTTTGCCACCGGCCTTTTTCCGTTATGGAAAGTCAGCCCTGCTGGCTATTCCTCGGAAAGCCACTTTAGGGTGGTGCGAATCAAGGGATTCGCAAGATTTTCTGGCTGCTCCCGTCGGGAGAAGCCAACAAGCAGGTGACCAAGCTGGGGAACGCTGATGGCTTACTCATACACTGAGAAAAAACGTATCCGCAAGGACTTTAGCAAGTTACCGCACGTGATGGACGTGCCGTATCTTTTGGCCATCCAGCTGGATTCGTACCGCGAATTCCTGCAGGCGGGAGCGACCAAAGATCAGTTCCGCGACATTGGCTTGCATGCAGCCTTCAAATCCGTTTTCCCNATTATCAGCTATTCCGGCAATGCAGCGCTGGAATACGTCGGCTATCGCCTGGGCGAGCCGGCTTTCGATGTCAAGGAATGTGTCCTGCGCGGCGTGACCTTCGCCGTTCCGCTGCGCGTCAAGGTGCGCCTGATCATTTTCGACAAAGAGTCGTCGAACAAGGCCATCAAGGACATCAAGGAGCAGGAAGTCTACATGGGGGAAATCCCCCTGATGACCGAGAACGGTACCTTTATCATCAACGGTACCGAGCGCGTTATTGTCTCCCAGCTGCACCGCTCGCCGGGCGTGTTCTTCGATCACGACCGTGGCAAGACTCACAGCTCCGGTAAGCTTTTGTATTCTGCTCGTATCATTCCTTACCGTGGCTCTTGGCTGGACTTCGAATTCGATCCGAAGGATGCCGTATTCGTCCGTATCGATCGTCGCCGCAAGCTGCCCGCTTCGGTACTTCTGCGTGCTTTGAATTACAGCACCGAAGAAATTCTCGATGCCTTCTACGACACCAACATCTTCCATGTGAAGGGCGAAACCCTTGCGTTGGAGCTGGTGCCGCAGCGTCTGCGTGGCGAGATCGCCACGTTCGACATCAAGGATGAGAACGGCAAGGTCATCGTCGAGCAGGGGCGTCGCATCACGGCTCGTCACATCAATCAGCTCGATAAGTCCGGTATCAAAGAGCTTGAGATGCCGATGGACTACGTCTTGGGGCGCACCGTTGCCAAGGCGATCGTGCATCCGGCCACCGGCGAAATCATCGCGGAGTGCAACACCGAGCTGACGGTTGATGCCATGGCGAAGATCGTCAAGGCTCAGGTCGTTCGTTTCGAGACCCTGTACACCAACGATATCGACTGCGGTCCATTCATTTCCGATACGCTGAAGATCGACTCGACCACCAACCAGCTTGAAGCGCTGGTCGAGATCTATCGCATGATGCGCCCTGGCGAGCCGCCAACCAAGGATGCAGCCGAGACGTTGTTCAACAATCTGTTCTTCGCCTCGGAGCGCTACGACCTGTCCGCTGTGGGTCGGATGAAGTTCAACCGTCGTATCGGTCGTACCGAGATCGAGGGTTCGGGCGTTCTGAGCCGCGAAGACATCGTCGCCGTCCTCAAGACCCTGGTCGATATTCGTAACGGCAAGGGCATCGTTGACGACATCGATCACCTGGGTAACCGTCGTGTTCGTTGCGTTGGCGAGATGGCCGAGAACCAGTTCCGCGTTGGTCTGGTCCGTGTCGAGCGCGCCGTCAAGGAGCGTCTGTCGATGGCCGAAAGTGAAGGCCTGATGCCGCAGGACCTGATCAATGCCAAGCCGGTTGCGGCGGCGGTCAAGGAGTTCTTCGGTTCCAGCCAGCTTTCGCAGTTCATGGACCAGAACAACCCGCTGTCGGAAATCACCCACAAGCGCCGTGTCTCCGCACTTGGCCCGGGTGGTCTGACCCGTGAGCGCGCCGGCTTCGAAGTGCGTGACGTACACCCGACCCACTACGGTCGCGTATGCCCGATCGAGACTCCTGAAGGTCCGAACATCGGCCTGATCAACTCACTGGCTGCCTATGCTCGCACCAACCAGTACGGCTTCCTGGAAAGCCCGTACCGCGTGGTCAAGGAAGGCGAGGTCACTGATGAGATCGTGTTCCTCTCGGCGATCGAAGAAGCCGACCATGTTATCGCTCAGGCCAGCGCCAAGCTGGAAGGTCGCAAGCTGGTCGACGAACTGGTTGCTGTACGTCACTTGAACGAATTTACCGTCAAGGCTCCGGAAGACGTGACCCTGATGGACGTGTCGCCCAAGCAGGTCGTTTCCGTCGCTGCCTCGCTGATTCCGTTCCTCGAGCACGACGACGCCAACCGCGCTCTGATGGGCTCGAACATGCAGCGTCAGGCGGTGCCGACTCTGCGTTCGGACAAGCCGCTGGTCGGTACTGGTATGGAGCGCAACGTGGCGCGCGACTCCGGCGTTTGCGTGGTTGCCCGTCGTGGCGGTGTGATCGATTCAGTCGACGCGAGCCGTGTAGTCGTACGTGTTCATGATGGGGAGGTCGAGACCGGCGAAGCGGGTGTCGACATCTACAACCTGACCAAGTACACCCGTTCCAACCAGAACACCTGCATCAACCAGCGTCCGCTGGTTCGCAAGGGTGACGTGGTGGAGCGTGGCGACATCATGGCTGACGGCCCTTCCACTGATATGGGGGAGCTGGCGCTCGGGCAGAACATGCGCGTCGCGTTCATGCCTTGGAACGGCTACAACTTCGAAGACTCCATCCTCCTCTCGGAGCGTGTGGTTCAGGAAGATCGTTTCACCACTATCCATATCCAGGAACTGACCTGTGTGTCGCGTGACACCAAGCTCGGCCCAGAGGAAATCACCGCGGACATCCCGAACGTGGGCGAAGCGGCGCTGAACAAGCTGGACGAGGCGGGTATTGTCTACGTTGGTGCCGAAGTCGGCCCGGGCGATATCCTGGTCGGCAAGGTGACTCCGAAAGGCGAAACCCAGCTGACTCCGGAAGAGAAGCTGCTGCGCGCGATCTTCGGTGAGAAGGCGTCCGATGTGAAGGACACCTCCCTGCGTGTGCCGACTGGCACCAAAGGTACCGTTATCGACGTGCAGGTCTTCATCCGCGACGGTGTCGAGCGCGACTCCCGTGCGCTGGCTATCGAGAAGATGCAACTCGACGAGATCCGCAAGGACCTCAACGAGGAGTTCCGTATCGTCGAAGGCGCTACCTTCGAACGCCTGCGCTCGGCTCTGGTTGGCGCGACTGCCGAGGGCGGTGCCGGCCTCAAGAAAGGTGCTGTCATCACTGACGAGATCCTCGACGGGCTGGAGCATGGGCAGTGGTTCAAGCTGCGCATGGCCGAAGATGCGCTGAACGAGCAATTGGAAAAGGCTCAGGCCTACATCTCCGATCGCCGTCAGCTGCTCGACGACAAGTTCGAAGACAAGAAGCGCAAGTTGCAGCAGGGCGACGACCTAGCGCCGGGCGTACTGAAGATCGTCAAGGTCTACCTGGCGATCAAGCGTCGCATCCAGCCGGGCGACAAGATGGCTGGTCGTCACGGTAACAAGGGTGTCGTCTCGGTCATCATGCCGGTCGAAGACATGCCGCATGACGCCAACGGCACGCCGGTCGACATCGTGCTCAACCCGCTTGGCGTACCGTCGCGTATGAACGTCGGTCAGATCCTCGAAACCCACCTGGGCCTCGCCGCCAAGGGCCTGGGCGAGAAGATCAATCTGATGCTCGAAGAGCAGCGCAAGGTCGCCGAGCTGCGCAAGTTCCTGCACGAGATCTATAACGAGATCGGCGGCCGTCAGGAAAATCTGGACGACCTGAGCGATCAGGAAGTGCTGGACCTGGCCAACAACCTGCGCAAGGGCGTTCCGATGGCTACTCCGGTATTTGACGGAGCCAAGGAGCGCGAGATCAAGGCCATGCTGAAGCTGGCTGATCTGCCAGAAAGCGGTCAGATGCAGCTGTTCGACGGTCGTACCGGCAACAAATTCGAGCGCACCACCACGGTCGGCTACATGTACATGCTCAAGCTGAACCACCTGGTCGACGACAAGATGCACGCGCGTTCCACCGGTTCCTACAGCCTGGTTACCCAGCAGCCGCTGGGTGGTAAGGCGCAGTTCGGTGGTCAGCGCTTCGGGGAGATGGAGGTCTGGGCGCTGGAAGCCTATGGCGCCGCGTACACCCTGCAGGAAATGCTCACGGTCAAGTCGGACGACGTGAACGGGCGGACCAAGATGTACAAGAACATCGTGGACGGCGATCACCGTATGGAGGCCGGCATGCCGGAGTCCTTCAACGTGTTGATCAAAGAGATCCGCTCGCTCGGTATCGATATCGATCTGGAAACCGAATAACCACGCACCGCCTGCGCGGCGCCCGGCACTGGCCGGGTGTCGCAGGTCCGTGAGGAGGAAAGGCCTTGAAAGACTTGCTGAATCTGTTGAAAAACCAGGGTCAAATCGAAGAGTTCGATGCCATCAAGATTGCCCTGGCTTCGCCCGAGATGATCCGTTCCTGGTCCTTCGGTGAAGTAAAGAAGCCGGAAACCATCAACTACCGTACGTTCAAGCCGGAGCGCGACGGNCTGTTCTGCGCCAAGATCTTTGGTCCGGTAAAGGACTACGAGTGCCTGTGCGGTAAGTACAAGCGCCTCAAGCACCGCGGTGTCATCTGCGAGAAGTGTGGGGTGGAAGTCGCACTGGCCAAGGTACGCCGCGAGCGCATGGCGCACATCGAGCTGGCTTCGCCGGTCGCCCACATCTGGTTCCTGAAGTCGCTGCCGTCCCGTATCGGTCTGCTGCTGGACATGACTCTGCGCGACATCGAGCGCGTGCTCTATTTCGAAAGCTATGTCGTTATCGATCCGGGCATGACTACCCTGGAAAAGGGTCAGCTGCTTAATGACGAGCAGTACTTCGAAGCGCTGGAAGAGTTCGGTGACGACTTCGATGCCCGCATGGGTGCCGAGGCTGTGCGCGAGCTGTTGATCCAGATCGACCTGGAGCACGAAATCGGTCGCCTGCGCGAGGAAATCCCGCAGACCAACTCCGAAACCAAGATCAAGAAGCTCTCCAAGCGGCTGAAGCTGATGGAAGCGTTCCACGGCTCGGGCAACCTGCCGGAGTGGATGATCCTCACCGTGCTGCCAGTACTGCCGCCGGATCTGCGTCCGTTGGTTCCGCTGGATGGCGGTCGTTTCGCGACTTCGGATCTCAACGATCTGTATCGCCGCGTGATCAACCGTAACAACCGTTTGAAGCGTCTGCTCGACCTGTCGGCGCCGGACATCATCGTGCGCAACGAGAAGCGCATGCTGCAGGAAGCCGTCGATGCGTTGCTGGATAACGGCCGGCGCGGTCGAGCCATCACCGGCTCGAACAAGCGTCCGCTGAAGTCCCTGGCTGACATGATCAAGGGTAAGCAGGGTCGCTTCCGTCAGAACCTGCTCGGTAAGCGCGTGGACTACTCCGGTCGTTCCGTGATCACCGTGGGCCCGACTCTGCGTCTGCATCAGTGCGGTCTGCCGAAGAAGATGGCTCTCGAGCTATTCAAGCCGTTCATTTTCGGCAAGCTCGAAATGCGCGGCATGGCCACCACCATCAAGGCGGCCAAGAAGATGGTAGAGCGCGAGCTGCCCGAGGTCTGGGACGTTCTCGCCGAAGTCATTCGCGAACACCCTGTGCTGCTCAACCGCGCACCGACCCTGCACCGTCTGGGTATCCAGGCGTTTGAGCCGGTGCTGATCGAAGGCAAGGCGATTCAGCTGCACCCGCTGGTCTGCGCCGCGTACAACGCCGACTTCGACGGTGACCAGATGGCCGTGCACGTGCCGCTGACCCTGGAAGCCCAGCTCGAAGCGCGCGCGCTGATGATGTCGACCAACAACATCCTTTCGCCAGCGAACGGCGAGCCGATCATCGTTCCGTCGCAGGACGTGGTTCTGGGTCTGTACTACATGACCCGTGAAGCCATCAACGCGAAGGGTGAAGGCCGGGTCTTCGCGGATCTGCAGGAAGTCGACCGTGTCTTCCGCGCCGGCGAAGCGTCGCTGCACGCCCGGGTGAAGGTGCGCATCAACGAAACCATCAAGGATCGTGACGGCAGCATCACCAAGAACACCCGTATCGTCGACACCACTGTGGGTCGCGCGCTGCTGTTCCAGATCGTGCCGGCCGGCCTGTCGTTCGACGTGGTCAACCAGCCGATGAAGAAGAAGGCAATCTCCAAGCTGATCAACCTGTGCTACCGCACTGTTGGCCTGAAGGACACTGTGATCTTCGCCGACCAGCTGATGTACACCGGTTTCGCCTACTCGACTATCTCCGGTGTTTCCATCGGCGTGAATGACTTCGTCATTCCGGATGAGAAAGCACGCATCATCGATGCGGCAACCGAGGAAGTTAAGGAGATCGAAAGCCAGTACGCTTCCGGCCTGGTAACCCAGGGCGAGAAGTACAACAAGGTGATCGACCTTTGGTCCAAGGCCAACGATGAAGTCTCCAAGGCGATGATGGCCAACCTCTCCAAGGAGAAGGTCATTGATCGTGATGGTAACGAAGCCGAGCAGGACTCGTTCAACTCGATGTACATGATGGCCGACTCGGGCGCGCGGGGTTCCGCTGCGCAGATTCGTCAGCTCGCCGGTATGCGTGGTCTGATGGCCAAGCCGGACGGCTCGATCATCGAAACGCCGATTACCGCGAATTTCCGTGAAGGTCTGAACGTACTCCAGTACTTCATCTCCACTCACGGTGCGCGTAAAGGTCTGGCGGATACCGCCCTGAAAACCGCGAACTCTGGTTACCTGACCCGTCGTCTGGTCGATGTCGCGCAGGATCTGGTCGTTACCGAAGTGGATTGCGGTACCGAGCAGGGCCTGTTCATGACCCCGCACATTGAAGGCGGTGACGTCGTCGAACCGCTGGGTGAGCGCGTACTTGGCCGCGTGATCGCGCGTGACGTGCTCAAGCCGGGCACCGATGATGTACTGGTACCGGCTGGTACGTTGGTCGACGAGCAGTGGGTCGACTTCATCGAGCTGAACAGCATCGACGAAGTGGTCGTGCGTTCGCCGATTTCCTGCGAAACCCGCTACGGTATCTGCGCCAAGTGCTACGGCCGCGACCTGGCCCGTGGGCATCAGGTGAACATCGGTGAGGCAGTGGGCGTTATCGCTGCGCAGTCCATCGGTGAGCCGGGTACTCAGCTGACCATGCGTACGTTCCACATCGGTGGTGCGGCCAGCCGTACTTCTGCTGTCGACAACGTCATGGTGAAGAANGGCGGCACCATTCGTCTGCATAACCTGAAGCACGTNGANCGTGCCGATGGTGCGCTGGTGGCGGTATCCCGCTCCGGTGAGCTGGCGGTGGCNGACGACTTCGGNCGTGAGCGCGAGCGCTACAAGCTGCCGTACGGCGCGGTGATTTCCGTCAAGGAAGGCGACAAGGTCGATGCGGGTGCTGTGGTCGCCAAGTGGGACCCGCACACTCACCCGATCGTGACCGAGATGAAGGGTGTCGTGACCTTCGTCGGCATGGAAGAGAACATCACCATCAAGCGCCAGACCGACGAGTTGACCGGTCTGACCAACATCGAAGTGATGGATCCGAAGGACCGTCCGGCATCGGGCAAAGACATTCGCCCAGCGATCAAGATGGTCGACGCCAATGGTAAGGAACTGCTGCTGCCGGGTACCGATGTGCCTGCTCAGTACTTCCTGCCGGCTAACGCCCTGGTGGGTGTGGCTGACGGTGCCGAGATCAACGTGGGTGACGTCATCGCACGTATCCCGCAGGAAACTTCGAAGACCCGCGATATCACCGGTGGTCTGCCGCGCGTTGCTGACTTGTTCGAAGCACGTCGTCCGAAGGAGCCGTCCATCCTGGCGGAAATCAGCGGTACGATTTCCTTCGGTAAGGAAACCAAGGGCAAGCGCCGCCTGGTGATCACGCCTACAGACGGCAGCGATCCGTACGAGGAACTGATTCCGAAGTGGCGTCACCTGAACGTCTTCGAAGGCGAGCAGGTGAACAAGGGCGAGGTCATCTCTGATGGCCCGAGCAACCCGCATGACATCCTTCGTCTCTTGGGTGTCAGTGCGCTGGCCAAGTACATCGTCAATGAAATTCAGGACGTGTACCGTCTGCAAGGCGTGAAGATCAACGACAAGCACATCGAGACCATCCTGCGGCAAATGCTGCGCAAGGTTGAGATCAGTGAGTCGGGCGATTCCAGCTTCATCAAGGGTGACCAGATGGAGCTGACCCAGGTATTGGAAGAAAACGAGCGTTTGAGCGACGACGACAAGTTCGTCTCCAAGTACGTCCGCGTTCTTCTGGGTATCACCAAGGCATCGTTGTCGACCGAGTCGTTCATTTCTGCGGCGTCGTTCCAGGAAACAACGCGTGTTCTGACCGAGGCTGCCGTTACTGGCAAGCGCGATTATCTGCGCGGTCTCAAGGAGAACGTAGTCGTGGGTCGCCTGATTCCAGCTGGTACGGGCCTGCAGTATCACAGCGAGCGTAAGCGCAAGCGTGAAGCCGACAAGCCCGTTCGTGTGAGCGCCGATGAGGTCGAAGCAGCTCTGACCGAGGCGTTGAACTCCAGCGGTAACTAAAGTGCTTGGCCTCGGTTACAAGCCGGGGCCTGCCTTGACGGTGGGCGAGAAGCTCTTTAGACTCTCGTACCCCTAATTTGGCGGGGCTCCGTGCCCTGCCATTTTTCGTTTGTGTCGAAAGACAACAGTGGAGCTAGTAGATGGCAACTATCAACCAGCTGGTACGTCAGCCGCGTAAGCGGGTCGTCGAGAAAAGCGACGTCCCTGCGCTGCAAAACTGCCCGCAACGTCGTGGCGTGTGCACTCGTGTGTACACCACCACGCCGAAGAAACCGAACTCCGCACTGCGTAAAGTGTGCCGTGTTCGTCTGACCAATGGCTATGAAGTCGCCTCGTACATCGGCGGTGAAGGTCACAACCTGCAAGAGCACAGCGTAGTGCTGATCCGTGGCGGTCGTGTAAAAGACCTTCCGGGTGTGCGTTACCACACCGTGCGCGGCTCGCTGGATACTTCCGGCGTGAAAGACCGTAAGCAGGGTCGTTCCAAGTACGGCGCCAAGCGTCCGAAGTAAGCAGCATTTTCTATTTATTTGAGTCGATAAGAGTAAGGTCGGACGTAGCCTGCGCGTTACCGTTCCGAGCTAACCTGAAGACCGTTTGAGGGCTTATCAATGCCAAGACGTCGTGTAGCAGCCAAGCGCGAGATCCTTGACGATCCGAAATACGGAAGTCTGATCCTGGCCAAGTTCATGAACCACGTGATGGAAAGCGGCAAGAAAGCCGTTGCCGAACGTATCGTTTATGGTGCCTTGGACAAGGTGAAGGAGCGCAAGAACAGCGATCCCCTGGAAATCTTCGAAAAAGCACTCGATGCCATCGCTCCGCTGGTCGAAGTCAAGTCCCGCCGTGTTGGCGGTGCTACCTATCAGGTTCCGGTCGAAGTTCGTCCGTCCCGTCGCAATGCGCTGGCCATGCGCTGGCTGGTAGATGCCGCGCGTAAGCGTGGCGAGAAATCCATGGCGCTGCGCCTTGCTGGCGAGTTGATGGATGCTTTTGAAGGTAAAGGCGCTGCAGTCAAGAAGCGCGAAGATGTCCACCGTATGGCTGAAGCCAACAAGGCCTTCTCGCACTACCGCTTCTAAATCAAGCGCAACTTTTACGAGGACCTTATTGTGGCCCGTACTACCCCTATCAACCGCTACCGTAACATCGGTATCTGTGCCCACGTAGACGCGGGCAAGACCACCACCACGGAGCGGATTCTGTTCTATACCGGCCTCAGCCATAAGATGGGTGAAGTGCACGACGGCGCAGCGACTACCGACTGGATGGTTCAGGAGCAGGAGCGTGGTATTACCATTACCTCTGCTGCTGTAACGACCTTCTGGCAGGGTTCGCGCGGTCAGTACGACAAGTACCGCGTCAACGTCATCGATACCCCTGGTCACGTTGACTTCACCATCGAGGTGGAGCGCTCGCTCCGCGTTCTCGATGGTGCTGTGGTTGTGTTCTGTGGTACCTCCGGCGTTGAGCCGCAGTCCGAAACCGTATGGCGTCAGGCCAACAAGTACGGTGTGCCGCGTATCGTTTACGTGAACAAGATGGACCGTCAGGGCGCCAACTTCCTGCGTGTCGTCGGCCAGATCAAGCAGCGCCTGGGTCACACTCCGGTGCCGGTTCAGCTCGCCATTGGTTCCGAAGAGAACTTCGAAGGTCAGATCGATCTGATCAAGATGAAGGCCATCTACTGGAACGATGAGGACAAGGGCACCAGCTACCGTGAGGAAGAAATTCCGGCAGAGCTGATGGATCTCGCCGAAGAGTATCGCTCGAACATGATCGAGGCTGCGGCCGAGGCCAATGAAGAGCTGATGAACAAGTATCTCGAAGGTGGTGAGTTGACCGTCGAAGAGATCAAGGCTGGTCTGCGTCAGCGCACCATTGCTTGTGAAATCGTTCCTGCGGTCTGTGGCTCCTCGTTCAAGAACAAGGGCGTGCCTCTGGTTCTCGATGCCGTTATCGACTTCCTGCCTGCGCCGACTGAAATTCCCGCAATCCAGGGCGTGAACCCGGATAACGAAGAGCTGACCGATGAGCGTTACGCCAACGATGAAGAGCCTTTCTCCGCTCTGGCGTTCAAGATCGCTACCGACCCCTTCGTCGGTACCTTGACCTTCGCTCGCGTCTACTCCGGCGTTCTCTCTTCCGGTGACTCGGTGATGAACTCGGTCAAGGGCAAGAAGGAGCGCGTGGGTCGGATGGTGCAGATGCACGCCAACCAGCGTGAAGAGATCAAGGAGTGTCGCGCGGGTGATATCGCTGCTCTGATCGGCATGAAGGATGTCACCACTGGTGACACGCTCTGCTCGATCGACAAGCCGATCATTCTCGAGCGCATGGACTTCCCTGAGCCGGTAATTTCGGTAGCCGTTGAGCCGAAGACCAAGGCTGACCAGGAGAAGATGGGTATCGCGCTGGGCAAGCTGGCTCAGGAAGATCCATCGTTCCGTGTTCAGACCGACGAAGAAACCGGTCAGACCATCATCTCGGGCATGGGTGAGCTTCACCTCGACATCCTTGTCGATCGTATGCGTCGCGAGTTCAACGTCGAAGCCAACATCGGCAAGCCGCAGGTGTCTTACCGCGAAACTATCACCAAGGACAATGTCGAGATCGAAGGTAAGTTCGTTCGTCAGTCCGGTGGTCGCGGCCAGTTCGGTCATTGCTGGATCCGTTTCTCCACTCCAGACGTGGATGAAAAGGGCAATATCACTGAAGGCTTGGTGTTCACCAACGAAGTGGTGGGTGGTGTGGTTCCGAAGGAATACATCCCGGCGATCCAGAAGGGTATCGAAGAGCAGATGAAGAACGGCGTTGTCGCCGGCTATCCGCTGATCGGCCTGAAGGCTACTGTGTTCGATGGTTCCTACCATGACGTCGACTCTAACGAGATGGCGTTCAAGGTTGCAGCTTCCATGGCGACCAAGCAGCTGGCCGGTAAGGGCGGCGGTAAAGTGCTTGAGCCGATCATGAAGGTTGAAGTAGTGACCCCTGAAGACTACATGGGCGATGTAATGGGTGACCTGAACCGTCGTCGTGGTCTGATCCAGGGTATGGAAGACTCGGTCTCTGGCAAGGTTATCCGTGCCGAGGTTCCGCTTGGGGAAATGTTCGGTTATGCAACCGACGTTCGTTCCATGTCTCAGGGTCGCGCGAGCTACTCCATGGAATTCTCCAAATACGCTGAGGCGCCGGCGAATATCGTCGAGACGCTCGTCAAAAAACAAGGTTGATTCAGCCCTTTAAGTAAGAGGTTTACTG
>JGI25317J35169_1001070_pt1 | contig 17451 bp, 16 predicted proteins | sample AutmiccommunBRH5_FD_35169 | JGI IMG/M metagenome (IMG submission 35169) | reverse complement strand
CCCACGAAGGGCAGAATCGCATCCGCCACGGGCTGCAGTTGCCGCGTTACATAGTGGTCGTAGTCGACGGCCGATGACCGTGTTTCCAGCGGCTCGGGCCCGGCGACCGTCATCAGGTAGCTGATCCAGCCACCGTTCTGATACTGCCGAGGCCGCCCCTGACGGTCGTTGTAGTCATCCGCCAAACGCGCCGCACGCACATGGGGTGGCACATTGCGCTGGTAGTCATCGAGCCTGCGGCGCAAGCGCTTGCGATAGATCAGCAGCTCATCCAGCTCACCGGCCAGCGTGCGCCGTACGTAGTCGCGCACGTACTCCCCNTGCGGCTGGCGGTGGAANATGCGTTGGTAGAGCTCCTGCTGAAAGCGTTGGGCCAATGGCGACCAGTCGGTACGCACGGTTTCCANNCCCTTGAANACCATACCGTCGCTGCCATCGGGCCGGGTGATCAGTCCGGCATAACGNTTNTTGCTGCCCTCCTCCGCGCCACGAATGGTCGGCATCAAAAAGCGCCGGAAATGGGTTTCGTATTGCAGCTCCAGCGCACTACCCAGCCCGTACTCGGACTGCAGATACACTCGCCACCAATCATTGATGTGCTGTACCAGCTGACGACCGATCAGCGCCGCCTCGTCATCCGAATGCGCTTTGCGCAGCCAGACGAACGTGGAATCGGTATCGCCATAGATGACGGCATGCCCCTGCGCCTCGATCAGCTCCCGTGTGCGCCGCATGATCTCGTGACCGCGCAGGGTGATGGACGAGGCCAGGCGCGTATCGAAGAAACGGCAGCCACTGGAACCGAGCACGCCGTAGAAGGCATTCATGATGATTTTCAGCGCCTGCGACAACGGCTTGTTGTGCTCGCGTTTCGCCGTTTCGCGCCCCTCCCAGACGCGCTCCACGATTGCCGGCAGACAGTGCCGAGTCCGCGAGAAGCGCGCACCGCGGAAGCCGGGAATCGATTGTTCGTCATCCGGCTGGCGCAGCCCGTCGATCAACCCCACCGGGTCGATGAGAAAGGTTCGTATGATCGACGGATAGAGGCTCTTGTAATCGAGCACCAGTACTGATTCGTAAAGCCCCGGCTGCGAATTCATCACGAAGCCACCCGGGCTGGCCTCCGGCTGCCGCTCGCCAAGATTCGGCGCGACGAAGCCCTGGCGATGCATCAGCGGCAGGTACAGATGCTCGAAGGCCGCGACCGAACCGCCACTGCGATCCGCAGCCAGTCCGGTCACCGTGGCGCGCTCGAGAAGGAAGGTCAGCAGTTCGGTGCGGGCGAAGATGCGTGTTACCAGCTCGCAATCCTTGAGGTTGTAGCGCGCCAGAGCCGGTTTGTCCTCGGCGAACATGCGATCGATTTCCGCCATGCGCTGGTAGGGATTGTCGATGGCCTTGCCTTCACCCAGAAGGGTCTGGGCGACGTTCTCCAGGCTAAAGGAGGGGAAGCTCCAGGTCGCCGAGCGAAGCGCCTCGATGCCATCGATAATCAAGCGCCCGGCGGCCGCGGCGAAATAATGATTGCCGCGACCGCCGTGCTCGCGCCACTCCATCTCCGCACCACCGCGCCCCAGACGCAATGGCACTTGCAGGCGCTGCGAATGATCGCGCAGCACGCGCAGATCGAACTGCACCAGATTCCAGCCGATGATCGCATCCGGGTCATGCTCGGCGACCCAGTCGTTCAGCCGCTCGAGCAACTCGCGTCGGCTATCGCAATACCGCAGAGAAAAATCGACGGTCTTGCCCTGCCCGTTTTCCGGCCCGAGCATGTAGACCTGACGCTGGCCACAGCCCTCCAGGGCAATCGAATAGAGCTCGCCGCGGGCGGTAGTTTCAATATCCAGCGAAACCAGTCTTAGCTTCGGCCGGTAGTCAGGCGCCGGTTTGAGCTGCGCATCGATCGACGCACCGTCACCGCCAGACGCATCTGAAAAGGACACCGGCGCGGTGATGAAACGCTCCATCAGGTAGCGCTCGGGCGGACGGATATCGGACTCATAGACGTCCACCCCGGCCTCACGCAGCAACCGCGCGCAATCCAGCAAGCGACGGTACGAACGGCTGTACAACCCCATCACTGGCCGATGGCGGAAGTCGCACAAGGCCAGCGGTCGCAATTCCACGTCGCGCTCGCGACGTAGCAGCGCTTCAGCAAGAGGACGCTGCTCTTCGGGGATGAACGCGACGGAATCTTGATGCGGGACACGTAGCTGCCGTGCGCCAGCGTCGGTGGCCAGCCAGAAACTGACCTCCGTACCCTCCGGCGCATCCCGCCAGTGCCGGGTCAGGATAAAGCCCCGCCGTAGCTGCGACATCACCCTCCCCTCGCTTCGCACAACACTGTGATGGCCATGCAGCAGACTGCACCTGCCGTTGAAGCGTAGCCATCATCAGACAAACCCGGCCGCCGCATACCGAGGCCACAAAAAGCAAAAACCCCCGGACTCTGTCGAGTTCAGGGGCTTAGGCTATATGTAATGGCGGAGAGATAGGGATTTGAACCCTAGGTACCCGCGAGGGTACAACGGATTTCGAATCCGTCCCGTTCGGCCACTCCGGCATCTCTCCAGCGGCGCGCATCATAGCAGCTGGAGCAGGTTTGTCGAACCCCAACTGCATAGATTTTTTACCGTTTTCAGTCTCTTGCGTCCCACCATGAGCGGACGCAGGGCGAGCCTGGTCATGCAGTTCGGTCAGGCCGTCAGACGGGTCAGCGCCTCGCGGTACTTGTCGGCAGTTCGCTGCGCAACGTCGGCCGGAACAGCTGGAGCCGGCGGCTGCTTGTTCCAGCCGGTGGATTCGAGCCAGTCACGGACGAACTGCTTGTCGAAGCTCGGCGGGTTCTTGCCTTCCTCGTAGCTATCGGCTGGCCAGAAGCGGCTCGAGTCGGGTGTGAGCACTTCGTCCATCAGTGTCAGCGTGCCGTCTTCGTCGAGCCCGAACTCGAACTTGGTGTCGGCGATGATGATGCCGCGCGTGGCTGCGTACTCGACTGCCGCGCTATAGAGCGCGATGGACACGTCGCGCACCTGGGCAGCAAGCTCCTTGCCGATGATAGCCTCGCACTGCTCGAACGAGATGTTCTCGTCGTGATCGCCCACTGCCGCCTTGGTCGAAGGTGTGAAGATCGGCTGCGGCAGCTTGGCAGCTTCTTTCAAACCAACCGGGAGCTGGATGCCGCAAACCGTGCCGCTCTTTTGGTATTCCTTCCAGCCGGAGCCGACGATATAGCCACGCACAATCGCCTCCACTGCTACCGGCTTTAGACGCTTGGCGACCACGGCACGGCCTTCTACCAGCGGCAACTCGGCTGCCGGCACAACGTCTTCGACCTTGTCACCGGTGAAGTGGTTGGGGATNAGGCCGTTGAGCTTGTCGAACCAGAAGTTGGAGATCGCGGTGAGTATCTTGCCTTTCTCCGGAATCGGTTCGGCGAGAATCACGTCGAACGCCGATAGACGATCGGTGGCGACCATGAGCATGCGTTTGTCGTCGATCTCGTAGAGATCACGAACCTTGCCCGAATAGATCTTCTTCAGGCTGAGGGCGGTGGGAGTGGTCATACGAAACTTCCGCGGTTGGCAGGTCGGCAGAAACGAAACAGGCGAAACCGAGGGTTTCGCCTATCCGTGTCGTGTTGCAAGGGCAGCTCTCGCTTAGCCCAGGTTGTCCTTGAGCAGACTGAGCACCCGGCGTGCGACATCGGCCGGTGCGACGGTGTCGACGCTCTTGTCGAGCGAGACCTGAACGCCATTGCCGACACGAGTCAGACGTACCTGATAACGCTCAGCCCGCGCCTCGATCTCTTCCTTGTCCGGTGCACCACCGAACAGACGGCTGAAGAAGCCGGGCTTGTCATCCGGATCGTCGGCACGCTCGCTCAGATTCACGTAATACACGCCNAGGCTGCGGTCCAGATCGTCAACGCGTACGTCCGCCGCCTGAAGGGCTCGACCGATACTGGACCAGGCGCGATCGAAATCGCTATCCAGCTGCAGCAGAGGATTGCCGCTGCCGTCCTCGGTCAGATTCACCCGACTCGGCGCATCGAAATCACGCTCTGCCAGCAACGATACCGATCCGCCTTGCTTGGCGCTCTGGGTAAGGCTGGCTTGCAACTCGTCGAGCAGTACCCGATCGAGTTCCTTGTTGCTGGAAATCTCCGGCCAGGCCACGTCGGCGGTGCTGCCGGCTGGACGCTTGACGCTGACCACGAAGATCTCGCTGGTATTGCGCTGTACACCCGGCTCGACGCGAACACGTACCCGCGTTTCGCCATCCTGAATGCCCAGATTGCGTACCAACGCNTCGTTCAGCCCCGCGGNGCCTTGCCAGGCCGTGGTGAACTCGCCGGTCTGGCGGCGCTCTTCAGCAATGCTGAAGCCGTTGTCGGTGAAGAACTGCCGCGCGGCGGTCCAGACCTGTGACGGTGTGTACTGTGCCACNAGCCAGCGAGANTCCTCGGACGACTGCACNCTGAAATCACTGAGCTCTGCCGCCACTTGCAAACGCTGGGGGCGCGGCACTTCGTACTNGCCAGGAACGCCAGTGCTGTCAGCAACCTGCTGCGGAATCGGCAGCAGCGGGTCGAGCGGGCGGGTCTCGCCATCGACTGCAACCTGCATCGGTGCGGTCTGACGCGCCGAAAGGTAGTCACTACCGCGGTCACGGAAATATCCATCATCGCCCCACAGCCAGCCGCAGCCACTGGTTGCAGAGATCATCAGGGCAAGGGTCGAAAGTCCGGCCAGTCGCTTCATGCGTATTCCTTTGTTATTAAGCCAGTACGCCGGTTTGGCGCATTGCCTGGCGTAGCGGTTCCTGGAAGCTCTGACTCAGCCAGGTCAGCGGCAGNCGGATGCCATTACCCATCAGGCCCATCTCGTGCAGTGCCCACTTGACTGGGATCGGGTTGGCTTCCAGAAACAGAGCGCGATGCAGCGGCATCAAACGCTCGTTGATTGCCCGAGCAGTGGTGGCATCACCGGCCATCGCAGCGGCGCAGAGATCACTCATGGCGCGTGGCGCCACGTTTGCGGTCACGGAGATATTGCCCTTGCCGCCCATCAGCATCAGCTCGACGGCAGTGGGGTCATCACCGGAGTACACGAGGAAATCCTTGCTGACGCGATCCAGCACTTCCTGGCCGCGCTTGAGGTCGCCCGTGGCCTCCTTGATCCCGATGATGTTGGATATCTTGGACAACCGCTCGACGGTATNCGGCAGCATGTCGCAAACGGTACGACCGGGCACGTTGTAGAGAATCTGCGGAATCGCCACGGCCTCGGCGATGTGTTTGAAGTGCAGGTAGAGGCCTTCCTGGGTCGGCTTGTTGTAGTACGGGGTCACCANCAGGCAGGCATCGGCGCCTGCGGACTTGGCGTTCTCGGTCAGCTCGACGGCTTCGCTGGTGGAGTTGGCGCCCGTACCGGCGATGACCGGAATCCGGCCATTGACCTGGTCGACGACGCGCCGGATCACTTCGATGTGCTCGGCGACGCTAAGCGTGGCCGACTCACCGGTAGTCCCGACAGCAACGATTGCATTGGTGCCTTCCTGCAAGTGGAAGTCCACCAGTTTGCTCAGGCTGTCCCAGTCCAGACCGCCCTGCGCATCCATGGGCGTGACCAGCGCCACCATACTGCCCGCAATCATGCAACCACTCCTGCCGGAATAATAAAAAGAGGCGTAATGGTACAAGGCTCCCCAGCGCTTTGCGAGTAGCCTGAAGCACGCTGCACAAAGCCGATGGGGACCAGGCGCCGAGCCCTCGCCACGGGGGCCATTTGGCAGTGCGCATTCCCTCTGCCCTCGGTTTTCGCTACCCTTAGCCGTTTTCGGCTTGGCTGGCCGACCGATTCACCACCGCCAGGAATGCTGCATGTCCACCCCCCCTCTACCCCGCGAACAATTTCTCGTCATCAGCGCGCTCGGCGCCAACCCGATGGAGCTGACCAACGTGCTCTGCCGGGCCGCCAACGAGAATCGCTGCGCGGTTGTCAGCACACGGCTGACCCGCCACGGCGAATGCAGTGCACTGGTTCTGGAAGTCACTGGCAGCTGGGACGCATTGGCCCGGATGGAAACGACCCTGCCGGGGCTTGCGAAGAAGCACGCCTTCACCGCCAACGTGGTGCGCAGCGAGGCGCTGGAAAACCGCCCGCAGGCACTGCCCTACGTCGCTTATGTGAGCGCCGCCTTTCGTCCCGACATCCTCAATGAGCTGTGCCAGTTCTTCATCGACCATCGCGTCGAACTGGAAAGCCTGACCTGCGACACCTACCAGGCCCCACAGACCGGCGGAACCATGCTCAACGCCACACTGACCGTCACGCTCCCGGCGGGTACGCAGATCAGCTGGCTGCGCGACCAGTTCCTCGATTTCGCCGACGCACTGAACCTCGACGCACTGATCGAGCCCTGGCGTCCGCAGAACCCTTGAGATCAGTAACCAGGAGCCCACAATGGCCGTTGAAATCGACCGCCCCGTCCCGCCCTTTCAGGCTCAGGCCACCAGTGGTCAGCTGATCGAACTCGAGTCGCTGGCAGGCAAGCAGGTCGTGTTGTACTTCTACCCGAAGGACAACACACCCGGCTGTACAACCGAAGGCCAGGGCTTTCGCGATCACCACCAGGCTTTTATGGCGGCGAACACCCTGGTATTCGGCGTTTCCCGTGACAGCCTGAAGACCCATGAGAACTTTCGCGCCAAGCAGGGCTTCCCGTTCGAGCTGATCAGTGACAAAGAAGAGCAGCAGCTCTGCCAGCTGTTCGACGTGATCAAACTGAAAAAGCTCTACGGCAAGGAATACCTCGGCGTGGATCGCAGCACCTTTCTCATCGACCGCAACGGCGTGTTGCGGCAGGAGTGGCGTACGGTCAAGGTGCCGGGCCACGTAGAGGCGGTCCTTCAAGCCGCGCAAGCACTGAACGCCGAATGAAAAAGGCTGGCCACAGCGCCAGCCCTTCCCGCGTCATTCAGCCGCTTCGACCAAACCCGCCTTAGGCTCGCCTGGCCACGCATTGAGAACGGCCTTGAACAAGGTCGCCAACGGAATGGCAAAGAACACGCCCCAGAAGCCCCACAACCCTCCAAACAGCAGTACCGCGCAGATGATCGCCACCGGGTGCAGATTCACCGCCTCGGAGAACAGCAGGGGTACCAGCACGTTGCCATCCAGCGTCTGGATGATCGCGTAAGCCACCATCAGGTAGAAGAACTGGTCGCCCAGCCCCCACTGGAATATTCCGATCAGCGCGATCGGAATGGTCACGACCGTCGCGCCGATATAGGGCACCACGACCGAGACGCCGACCAGCATCGCCATCAGCGCGGCATAGTTAAGCCCCAGCGCGGCGAAGACTGCATACGACACCACGGCACAGATCAGAATCTCGATCGCCTTGCCACGGATGTAGTTGGCGATCTGCAGATTCATTTCCTGCGAGACCTGAGTGATCAGCCCGCGCTCGCGCGGCAGATAGCTCTTGATCCAGTCGCTGATCTGCTGCCGGTCCTTGAGGAAAAAGAACACCAGGATCGGCACCAGGACCAGNTANATCATCAGTCCGATCAGCAGCGGCAGGCTGGACAGCGACGATGTCAGCACCAATTGGCCATAACGGCCGATNTCGCTTCGAATAAAGTCGATGCCGCGCAGCACCTGCTCCTCGGTCACCAGCTGCGGGTAGCGCTCCGGCAGCAATAGCAGCAACGACTGCCACTCGACCAGCATGCGCGGCAGCTCGTTGAACAGGGTCAGAACCTGCTGCCAGAGCAAGGGCACGATGAACAGCGTGCAGACCACCATCACACCGATGAACATCAGAAATACCAGCCACACCGCGAGCAGATGCGGCACTCGCAGCCGTTCCAGCGCNCCCACCAACCCCTGCATCAGGAACGCCAGCACCAATCCCGCCAGTACCGGCGCCAGCATCCGACCAAAAATCAGGACGGCGGCGAAAGCCAGAAACAATAAGACTGCAAGAACCACTGCCTCCTCATGGGAGAAGTAACGCTGCATCCAGCCGCGTAATACCTTGAGCATTTCATTCCTCGAAGCGAATCGTCAGGCCTTGCGCAGCCAGTAGCGATAAAGACCACCTTCGACCTCTTCATGCAGCAATGCATGACCGGCCAGTTTGGCGAAGCTGCGGAAGTCCCTTTGCGAACCCGGATCGCTGGCAATGACCTTGAGCACTGCACCGCTGGACATTCGGTTCAGCTCCAGCTTGGCCTTGAGCAGAGGCATCGGGCAGTCGAGCCCAACAGCATCCAGTTCGGCATCGCATTCAAGCGATTGCGGTCGCGCTTCGGTCATGGTTCGCCTCCACAGAAAAGCCTCGCAGCATACCTAGCACAGCGGGCCTCTGGCCAGCCGGCCAAGGTCAAGGCTACAGTAGCCGCTCTCAACTCAACGAGCCTGTCTGGATGAAATTGCTGCGCCCCGCCCTGCTCACGCTCGCCTGCCTGAGTGCACTGCCAGCATTGGCCAACGACCTGCCTTCGCTCGGCGATGCCAGCTCCTCCATCGTTTCACCTGAACAGGAGCACCAGCTCGGCCGGGCATGGCTCAGCCTGCTGCGCGGGCAGGTAAGCCAGCTCTCGGACCCACAGCTCAAGGACTATGTAGAAAGCAGTGTCTATCGCCTGGCAGAAACCAGTCAGCTGCAGGATCGTCGCCTTGAATTCGTCCTGCTGGACAGCCCGCAGCTGAATGCCTTCGCAGCTCCAGGCGGGATCATTGGTGTCAACGGGGGCCTGTTCATCTATGCCCAGACCGAAGCCGAATATGCCTCGGTGATGGCTCACGAACTGGCGCACCTTTCCCAGCGCCATTTCGCCCGCGGACTGGAAGCGCAACAGCGCATGCAACTGCCTCTGATGGCCGCCATGCTGGCCGGCGTCGTCGCAGCCGCAGCCGGCGCAGGTGATGCCGGCATCGCCGCCATCGTGTCTACCCAGGCCGCTGCCATCCAGGCCCAGCGCCGCTTTTCCCGGCAGAACGAACAGGAGGCCGACCGCATCGGCATCGTCAACCTCGAGCGGGCCGGTTACGACCCGCGTGCGATGCCCTCAATGTTCGGTCGCCTCATGCGCCAGTATCGTTACGATCAGAAGCCACCGGAATTCCTGCTGACGCACCCGGTCAGCGAATCACGCATCGCCGATACCACAAACCGAGCGGAACAGTATCCACAGGGTGGAGCACAGGACAGCCTGCGCTACCAGCTGATGCGCGCTCGAACGCAATTGAAGTTCGAAAGAACACCGGGCGTCGAGGCCAAGCGATTCCGCGCGATGCTCAGCGAAAATCCAGAGATGGATGCCGCACGCTATGGCCTTGCGCTCGCGCAAGTCAAAGCTGGGCAACTCGACGAAGCGAACAGCAGCCTTGCTCCGCTGCTAACCAAGGCACCGGACGACATCACCTACAACCTCGCGCAGATCGAACTCGACATCACCGCCAACCGCCTGCAACAGGCGCAGACCCGTTTACAGCGGTTGCTGCAGCTATATCCGGGCAACTACCCGGTGCGCCAGATGCACATTGACCTTCTGATGGAGAAGGGCGAGACACAGCAAGCCGAGCGCGAGCTGGACAAGCTGGTGGAGCAGCGCCGCCAGGATCCCGATATCTGGTATCAGGTCGCCGAAGTGCGCGGGCTCAGCGGCAACATCGTTGGCCTGCATCAAGCACGCGCGGAGTACTTCGCCCTGGTAGGCGACTATGACCAGGGCATCGAGCAGCTCGACCTCGCCAAGCGTCGTGCCAGCAACTTCCAGATCGCATCACGGATCGACGCGCGCCAGAAACAGCTGATCGAAGAAAAGCGAATGGTCGAGGAAATGCTGCGCTGAGTTGAAAACGGCGCTGAACGTTCAGCGCCGATGCAAAGGCTCAGGCGTTGCCGGCCTGTTTCAGCCGCGCGGCCTGGGTGAAATCGAGCATCCGCTTGAGGGGCTTGACCGCACGCGGAATGATCGCCGGATCGACGAAGATTTCATTGCTGCCAGCGCGCAGGCATTCCAGGGTCCGCTCCAGCGTGTTCATCGCCATCCAGGGGCAATGCGCACAGCTTCGGCAGGCTGCACCCTGGCCGGCGGTCGGCGCTTCGATGAACGTTTTTTCAGGGCACAACTGCTGCATCTTGTAAAAGATGCCCCGATCCGTCGCAACGATCAGCGTCTGCTGCGGCAAGGTCTGCGCAGCCTTGATCAGCTGACTGGTCGAACCTACCGCATCGGCGAGTTCGACCACCGCCTGCGGGGACTCCGGATGCACCAGAATCGCGGCATCCGGGTAAAGAGCCTTCATGTCAGCCAATTGCTTGGCCTTGAACTCTTCGTGGACGATACAGGCGCCGTCCCAGAGCAGGATGTCGGCACCAGTCTCGCGCTGTACGTAGTTGCCCAGATGCTTGTCCGGCGCCCAGATGATCTTTTCGCCGTTATCCATCAGGCTTTCGACGATTTCCAGCGCACAACTGGATGTCACCACCCAGTCAGCCCGTGCCTTTACCGCCGCCGAAGTGTTGGCATAGACGACCACGGTGCGCTCCGGATGCTGATCGCAGAACGCTGAAAACTCTTCGACAGGGCAGCCCAGATCAAGGGAACAGGTCGCCTCGAGCGTGGGCATGAGCACGCGCTTCTCAGGATTGAGTATCTTCGCCGTTTCGCCCATGAACTTGACGCCGGCTACCAGCACGGTCTGGGCCGGGTGCTCGTTGCCGAAGCGCGCCATTTCCAGGGAGTCCGAGACGCAGCCGCCGGTTTCCTCGGCCAATGCCTGGATCACCGGATCGGTGTAGTAATGCGCCACCAGCACCGCATTCTGGCGCTTCAACTCGGCGGCTATCTCACTGCGCAGCCGCGCTTCCTGCTCAGGCGTAAGCGGCTTGGGCTGCTTGGCTGCCAGGTGAGCCTGCACGAGAATGCGTTCGGGTATCTGCGTCATGGACGGGTCCTGCCAGCACGGGATTGCACGAAGCGCCGAGTATAACGGCCCAGGCCGGGAATTCGGGCTTGTCGGTAGAGAGGAGGCGCGCAGGATTCAGACACGCCTCCTGCCTTTCAACGGGGCAGGAATACTAGCCGAAGCCTCTACAAAAGGGAAAGCACGGTAAAAAAGCGTGAAAAGCCGGGCATTGCACCCCGCCAAACGAAAACCGCCGGCATCAGCCAGCGGTTCTTTTCTTCTGGATCACTCGCCCTTGAGCATGTGTCCACGTTCCTCCAGGTTGATGTGCCACTGCATCGCTTCACCCAGCAGGTGCGGCGTCTGGCCGCCCTTCTTGCAGGCGTCGTCGAAGTACTTGTTCAGCGCATCGCGGTAGGAAGGGTGCACGCAGTTGTCGATGATGGCGCGGGCGCGCTCGCGCGGAGCGAGGCCACGCAGGTCAGCCAGGCCTTGCTCGGTAACCAGAATCTCGACGTCATGCTCGGTGTGGTCAACGTGAGCAACCATCGGCACGACGCTGGAGATGTTGCCACCCTTGGCGATCGACTTGGTCACGAAGATGGCCATGTGAGCGTTACGCGCGAAATCGCCCGAACCGCCAATGCCGTTCATCATCTTGGTGCCGCCCACGTGAGTGGAGTTGACGTTGCCATAGATGTCGAACTCGAGCGCGGTGTTGATACCGATGATGCCAAGACGGCGCACAAGCTCAGGATGGTTGGAGATTTCCTGAGGACGCAGGATCAGCTTGTCCTTGTACTTCTCCAGGTTGCCGAACACGCGATCATTGCAACGCTCGGACAGGGTGATGGAGCAACCGGAAGCAAAGGTCATCTTGCCCGCATCGATCAGCTCGAAGGTGCAGTCCTGCAGTACTTCGGAGTACATCACCAGGTCTTCGAACGGCGAATCGATCAAACCGCACATCACTGCGTTGGCGATGTTGCCGATACCAACCTGCATCGGGCCGAGGTTCTTCGCCATACGGCCGGCTTCGACTTCGCTCTTGAAGAACTCGACCAGATGGTTGGCGATGGCCTGGGTTTCTTCGTCCGGCGGAGTGACCGTGGAGTAGGAATCCGGCTGATTGGTGATGACGATGGCGGCAATCTTGGCCGGATCGACCGGGATCGAAGTCGCGCCAAGACGATCATCGACCTTGGTCAGCGGGATCGGGCCGCGGTTCGGGCGCTCACCCGGGAAGTAGATGTCGTGCAGACCTTCCAGGTTCAGGTTGTGTGCCAGGTTCAGCTCGATGATCACCTGGTCGGCGAACATGGCCAGGTTGGCCGAGTTGCCTACTGAAGTGGTCGGTACGATGTGGCCCTGCTCGGTGATGCACAACGCTTCGACGATGGTGACGTCGGGACGCTTGATCTGATGATTGCGCATCTGCTCGACGGTATGCGACAGGTGCTGGTCGATGAACATGACCTCACCGGCGTTAATCGCCTTGCGCAGTACCGGATCGGCCTGGAACGGCATGCGACGGGCCAGTAGACCCGCGGAAGCCATCTTGCCATCGAGATCGTTACCCAGGCTGGCGCCAGTGACCAGGCTGATCTGCAGCTTCTCGTCCTTGGCACGGTCGATCAGCGCGAGGGGCACGGCCTTGGCTTCGCCCGCACGGGTGAAGCCGCTCATGCCAACGGTCATGCCGTCGCGAATAAGGGCAGCTGCCTCGTGGGCACTCATGACCTTGTTCTGCAGAGAGGACAAGCGGATACGATCAGAATACATTTGAGCCTCGAACCAACGGTAATCGGAAGGGGCCGCAGTCTATTACGTTTAAAAACGCTTGAGCCACCTACTAAGGTCGTAGAGAAAAACGCTTCTTATGACCGAACGTAGCAGCCTGCAGCAACGCAAAATCGCGGCCATTAAAAAAGCCGGATAACCCTGACAGGCCTCCGGCTTCTTGTGCTCCCTCGAGAGCGATATGGTGGGTCGTGTAGGATTCGAACCTACGACCAATTGGTTAAAAGCCAACTGCTCTACCAACTGAGCTAACGACCCAATGCGGGGCGCATGATACTGATTTGATTGATGAAAACAAACTTTTTTTTGAAAAAGTTCGCGATCGCCTTCGTTTGACGGCACCCCTCCAGTACTGGCGCAGGCCGCTCAGAAATAGCGAGTGGGGTCAGCCAGCCCCGCTTCGGCAAAACCGGCGGCGCGCAATCGACAGCTGTCGCACTTGCCACAGGCACGCCCATCCGTGTCGGCCTGATAGCAGGAAACCGTCGCCGCATAGTCCACGCCCAGACGAGTCCCCTCCTGCACGATCCGCGCCTTGCTCATCTCCTGCAGTGGTGCCTGGATGCGAAACCCCAGCCCTTCTACGCCTGCCTTGGTGGCCAGATTGGCCATTCGCTCGAATGCCGCAACGAACTCCGGTCGACAATCCGGGTAGCCCGAGTAGTCGACCGCATTGACGCCGATAAAGATGTCACGGGCACCCAGCACCTCAGCCCAGCCAAGGGCCAACGAGAGAAACACCGTATTGCGCGCCGGGACGTATGTGACCGGAATACCCTCACCAGGCACCTCAGGCACATCGATGCTGTCGTCGGTCAATGCCGAGCCCCCGATACCATTGAGGTCCAGGCCGATCACCTTGTGTTCGACCACACCCAGTTGTTGGGCAACACGTTCGGCCGCCTGCAGTTCGGCGCGATGACGCTGGCCGTAGTCAAAGCTCATGGTGTAGCAGGCGTAGCCCTGAGCACGGGCCATGGCGACCACCGTAGCCGAATCAAGCCCGCCGGACAGCAGGATGACTGCTTTCTTCTCGTTCATTTCGCGATACCTTCAAAACGGATGAGCACGACCAGCCAGGGACGAGCCGCCAATGCCAGCGACTCAGTGGCCGGGCGCGTCGTTCCAGATAATCTTGTGCAACTGAAGCTGCAAGCGCACCGGCAGATTGTCGGCAACGATCCAGTCCGCAAGGGCACGAACATCGACCTGACCGTGACTCGGCGAGAACAACACCTCTCCGGCACGTCGATCCAGCCCGTACTCGATCAGCTTGCTGACAGCCCAGTCATAATCCTCGCGGGAACAGATGACGAACTTGACCTGATCGTTGCGCGTTATGCAGGCGATGTTCTCGTAGCGGTTACGCGCGACCTCGGCGGAACCCGGTGTTTTCAGGTCCACTACACGACTGACACGCTCATCCACCACGGAGATATCGAGTGCACCACTGGTCTCCAGTGAAACCTCATATCCCGCATCGCACAATCGCTGCAGCAAAGGCACGCAGTTGGGCTGCGCCAGCGGCTCTCCCCCGGTCACGCAGACGTAACGGGGATTGTAGGAGGCAACCCGCTCGACGATCGCGTCGAGCGTCATCAACTCTCCGCCGCTGAATGCGTAGGCGGTATCGCAATATTGACAGCGCAGGGGACAGCCGGTCAGGCGAACGAACACAGTAGGCAATCCACTGGTCCGCGTCTCCCCCTGCAGCGAGTAGAAAATCTCGGTAATTCGCAGGGTCATATCAGCCACGGGCGTGACGGCTAAACAGGCCATCCGCCTCCGTTGCGGGAAATAGGGGCGGCGATTCTAACGAAAAAACCCGCGCGATGGGCGGGTTTCGTTCGTCTCGCCAGTGTGCCTCAGCGATTGAGCTGACGCTGAGCCAATTGTGCAGCCGATGTATTCGGATACTGGGCAATGACCTCACGCAGAATGCCCTGCGCCTTGTCCCGATTACCCAGACGGATCTCAACATCTGCCAGCTTGTAGAGGGAATCCGGCACCTTGTTGTGCTGCGGATACGCCTGGCTCACTCGAGCGAACGCCTGACCGGCCCCTTGCAGGTCGCCCTTTGCCAGGTTGACCTCGCCAAGCCAGTACTGGGCGTTGCCAGCGTACTGACTGTCAGGGTACTTGCGCAGGAATGCAGCGAAAGCCTGGCTGGCCTTGTCGAAATCCTTCGCCTTGATCAGGTCGAAAGCAGCGTCGTAATAGAGCTTTTCCTTTGCAGGATCGCCCGATGCGCTTTGCGACTGGCCCTGCTGGCAGCGGCGGGTGCCGAACTTCCAGCTGACGCCGCCGTATTACTGGACGGAGCAGGCTGATTGCCTGCCGCGGATCCGCTGGACAGACGGCGATCCAGGTCCTGATAGCGTTCCAGCCCCTCTTGTTGCAGGCGCTGGATCTGATTCTGTTGTTCCTCAAGCATGCCGCGCAGTTGCGCGATCTCTTCCTGCATCTGCTGTAGCTGCATGAAGAGCATGCCCTGTGCCGAAGATGGAGCGGTGGCTCCACCTCCGGCATAGGCACCGTCACCGCTCGGCGCAGCGGTGGAGTAACCCGAGTTGCCACTAGCGGCACCTTCTTCGTAATCCACCACCGGCACTTGAGCCACCGCCATCAGCGGCAGCGCGAGCACTGTAAGAGTCAGAGCATGACGGTACTTACGCATGACGAATTACTTGCGCAGTTCGACGCGACGGTTCTGGGCCCAGGACTGCTCGTCGTTACCCATGGCAACTGGACGCTCTTCGCCGTAGGAAACCAGCTCCAGCTGAGCCGGGGAAACGCCCTGCAGTACCAGGTAACGCTGTACGGCCTTGGAGCGACGCTCGCCCAGAGCCATGTTGTACTCACGGGTACCACGCTCGTCGGTGTGGCCTTCCAGAACGACGCGAGCGCCGTTGCCTTTCAGGTCCTTGGCGTGAACGTCCAGAGCGCGCATGGCTTCCGGCTTCAGGTCGGAGCTGTCGTACTCGAAGTAGAAGGTAGTGATGGCGCGCAGAGCGGCTTCTTCGCTCATGCTGCTATCGACNGAACCGGAATCAGCACCGTANCCAGCATTCGGATCGATCGCGCCCGAACCTTCGCCCGAATCGTCGCCGCCTTTGGAGGAACAACCGACAGCAACAGCCATGGCCAGAGCCAGAGCGGTGAACTTACCGAATTTCAGCATTTCCATTTGTAACAACCCCAGGTGTGTTTTGGTTAAAAGCGTTGATACCGCATCAGTTCAGGTAAGGGGACCAGGACGGCTCTCGGACTTCGCCTTGAGCTGTAGGAAGCGGGAGCCTAACGCGTCCATTGATGGACACGAGCATCAAGACTCCCCGGCCCTGCTGGCGGGTGGCGTAGATTAGCATGGTGCCATTAGGCGCAACAGTGGGCGATTCATCCAGACTGGTATCCGAGAGTATTCGCAGATTGCCACGCTGCAGATCCTGCGCAGCAACCTTGAAGTTTGTGTAACCGTCCTGGCGATGGATCATGACCAGCGTCTTCTCGTCGGCCGACAGCTTCGGGTTGGCGTTGTAGTTGCCAACGAACGTCACACGCTCAGCTGAATTGCTGCCCAACCGCTGCTTGTAGACCTGAGGCTTGCCAGCACGGTCAGAGGTGTAATAAATGGTCTGACCATCAGCACCCCAGAAGGGTTCGGTATCGATCGCGTAGTGATTGGTCAGGCGCTGCAACTGCCGCGAGCCGAGGTCCATCACATAGATTTCCGGATTGCCATCTTTCGACAGTACGAACGCCAGGCGATTGCCATCTGGCGAGAATGCCGGCGCACCGTTCAAACCTTCGAAGTTGGTGACCTGTTCGCGGCGACCCGTGTCGATGTGCTGAATGAAAATACGTGGACGCTTCTGCTCGAAGGACACATAGGCAATACGGCGTCCGTCCGGTGAATAACGCGGGGAGAGGATGGGCTCGCGCGATTGCAGCAGAGTCACCGCCCGAGCGCCGTCATAATCCGAACGCTGCAGCGTGTAGCGCGTGTTGGCGCCACCCAGCCGCTCAACCGTCACATACAGCAGACGCGTGGAAAACGCGCCCTTGATGCCGGTGAGTTTCTCGAAGGACTGATCCGCCGCATGGTGCGCCATGTCGCGCAACTGATCCGGGGAACCACCAACGGTTCCAGTCATCACCTGCTGTTCGGTCGTTACGTTGAACACTTCGTAACGGACCTGAAGGCGGCCACCGGCCGGCTCGATATTGCCGACCATCACGTACTGGGCGCCCAGAGCCTTCCAGTCGCGATAGATGATCTCGCTGCCGCGGGTCGGCATGCTGATCATGTTCTGCCGCGGAATGGGCTGGAAAATACCGGAATTGCGCAGGTCGTTGCCGACGATTTCCGCCATGTCCTCAGGCAGTACGGTGCCGCCCTGCCAACCGAATGGAACGACCGCGATCGGGATCGCACGGTCGGCACCACTGGTGACGACGATGTTTTTTTCCTGCGCCACCGCCATTCCCGCCAGGCAGCAGAGCAGGACAAGTAGACCTCGAAGGGAGTTGATCACAACGCAAGATCCTCAGGCGTAAATGTCATTTTGAAGGACCGGTAAGGCTGGAAGTCCTGCGGGCTCAGGCCCTGCATTTCCGTNAGCCGACCGATGTTCTTTACTGCGGCAACCGCAGAATTGTCGAATGGCACATCTCCGCTCGATCTGGAGACGCTGACGTTGGTGATGGTGCCATCCGGAAG
>JGI25317J35169_1001058_pt1 | contig 17724 bp, 16 predicted proteins | sample AutmiccommunBRH5_FD_35169 | JGI IMG/M metagenome (IMG submission 35169) | reverse complement strand
GAGGCCTGCAATACAAACCCGCCAATCGCATCGGAATATGGCCCGAGCCGATGGCGGTGAAGGGACAGGCTTGCGGCGGAATCTGCCGGCATGGGTTGAGCGCCCCCGAGCGCTGCAGCCCGGGCGGACCGATATCGGCCTGTTGCCCGCCAGGGAAGCATGGCTTTTCGCGCGACCGGCAAGAGCGACCCCGACGACCCTCTTGTCTCCGGTTTCGCCGCGTGAAGTGCCGGGTGGCCATCGATCACGACTGCAGGATGCAACGCGATACCGGCCGGACTGTGCCACGAGACCAGCCGGACCAATATCCAGATTGCCGCCACGCTCGCCATTGCCCGCAACGGCGCACCGGCAGCGGTTCCCAGCACGCGATCAGCCTTGCTCTTCCGCGGAATATTGCGGTCTGAGTTGTTTCACATTCCGAGCTTCGGGATAGAAATGGCTGGTTTTTTCCCAACGGGCGGGTTGACCGCCAAGTTCCCCGACATAATGGGTGAGCGCCCGCCAGACCGCCATGATATTGATCAGATTGGCGACCACAGTTCTGGGAATCGACAGGATTGCTTCGCGCAAGCCGTAAAGGGAAAAGACGAAACAGGCCTTCACCATCAGCCGCCACAGGAGAAAACCGCCATTGAGGAGCAGCAATATCTTCAGAAATGGCGAAACCGGCTGGAGATGGTAGCCGCCGACCCATGCGGCGAGCAGCAGCAGGCCTGTCAGGATGATGGCAATATAGGCGATCGCCAAGGCTATGGCGGCAAAGCTGGCCTTGCGGTCGCGCAGACGCATCCAGTTTTCCCGCCAGCTATTTTGCCAGCCCAGCCGGTCCCAGCCGGAAAGGGAAATCCCCGCCATCCACCGGCTCTTTTGCCGAATGGCATCTTCCAGTTTTTCCGGGAAGAATTCCTGCGTGGCGACCCATTGCCCGCGCCTGTCCCGCAACCGGGCGAAAATGCCGCGACTCTCTCCCCCGGTCAGATGGAGTCCCAGCTCATAATCTTCGGTCATGCTCCGGGCATCAAACGGTTTGCCCTGCGTCCGGGCGGCGAGCTTTTGCAGGGCATCCCGGGCAAAAGCACAGCCGACTCCGGCCGAGGGGATCGAAGCACCCAGCGCCTCGCGCAGCACCATTTGCTTGCCATGCAGTTCGGCAAATTCATCCCCATAATGGCCCGCCACCCAGCGCGATCGCTTGGCGCGACGCGGAATCACGGGAAGCTGCACAAGAGCGGCCTTGCCGATCAGATGAGCGAATAGCGTCAGCGCTTCGGGATGGACGATATCCTCGGCATCGTGCAGAATGATCGCGGCAAAATTGGCCTGCTCCTCGATTTCGTCGCGACACAGGGCATCCCAGAGATGGTTCAGGCAATCGGCCTTGGTGGTGGGCCCGTCTCGCTGACAGATGACAAGCCGTATCCTGTCGCTGCCGGTGGACGCTGCCGCCACCGCAGCTATGGTTTCGGCATCATTGGGATAGCAGCCGACATAGATGCGATATCCTTTCGTGCTCCACTGCTGCAGGCAGCGGCGTAGCATGGCGCCGATCACTGGCGCCTCTTTCCAGGCCGGCACGAATATCGCCATGCGGCGTTCGGATGCCACAGGATGCAGGCTTTCCACGGTCACCCTCTGGTAACGGGAATATACCAGCAGCTCGCGGCGCAGGCGGTGAAAAATCCATAATCCGTCGAACAGCAGATCGTCGATCGCCCCGATCAGGAAGGCCAGGCTGGCGAACAGTAGCAGTTCCTTCTGCAGAAAATCGAGAGCCGGCAAAATTTGGTCGCTTGCCATGGACATACTCCGCGGATTCGCAAAAGCGTGGCTTCTGCGATGTTCGGAAACAACGGTGGTGCAAGAGATGTGCGCGGGGCTGGCGCTATCCGGATTCGATCTTGCGACTGGGCTTCGCGGCGACATGTTCAAGGGAACCAATCGCCAGCGCCAGCAGCATCGGATAAGCCCAGAATACCGCACCAGTGCCAAAAGCCCATGGGGTTACCTGTGGTGTCATCATCATCGCCGTGTGGATGGCAACTGCGAGAAGCTGAAAGGCGGATGCCCAGATTGGCCAGAAGCGATCAGATGTAAGAGCCAACCAGATAAATGCCACCAGGACGACAATATCAATGGCAAATATGCCTACTTCCACTTGGGTCCAAGAGGTCCCGAACAAACGCGCAGCAGCCAACGTACAAAATGATCCGATTATCATAATTGCTGCCCCCAGATATTCTGAGCCCCCACCCCGAAAAATCGCATATCCGCAGCAGGCGAAGAGAAATACATAATAGACATTGCCCCATATTGTATTGAGAACCACCTTTTATATCCTGCTCTGATACATGTTAATCAGCATCCGGAACTTCCAATGAGGTTAATCGCTAAGCGACCTTACCAACCATTGTAACTATCTTTTCGTCCTTCTCCCTTGCGTGCAGCGGCGGTTTCATGTCTGTGCTTCCCATCGCCATCGCCTGTAACCCGATCTGATCGCGCACATCAGCCAGCCGGTGATGCGTCGCCATCAGATGTCCGCGCGCTGCGACCATCGCGGACAATGTTGCCGCCGCCTCGGAAATTGCGTCCTGGCCGACGACAGCCGACAGATGGGCATTCATCCTTGCCACCGGCATAAATCCGATCAGTTCGCCCGTCTTCTGGATAGCCTCATCAAGAGCCCGCTCCGCCGCATATAGTTTTCTGGCCAGATTCTCGGCTGCATTTCGTCGCTCTTTCAGCATCATTGCTCCTTTCCCAGGTTCCGCCTTCATCACGTTCCAATCCGGTCCAATCCGGCGTGGAAAATCTACAAGGGTTGGCCGATCAGGCTCAGCCCTTGAGCCGGGACAGCGCCTCCAGTCCGGATATCAGCCCCCCGAAGGACAAGGCCGCCCCGATCGCGATCGCCAATATCCAGCCCAGACGTTCGACCGCAGCAAGCCGGTTCTTCTCGCCACGGAAGCGCGGAACGGGAAGCGGACGGTGCCGGAATTCAGATCGCTCCGAAGCCTTGAGCGCACCGCCGCTTTCCGCATTCGCGCTATCATCCTTTGTCTCGGCCGTTTCGCTTCTGCTTCTTCCGGATGACGGGTCCTGATTCCCGCTTTTGCTGACTCGCTCAACAAGCGGCGCTTGATATATCAAGGGTTGATATGCCTGTTCGCGATCGAGCGCCGCGAAAATGCGCGCGGCCTCAAAGCGGGAATGGGCGTCCAGAACGCGCATCGCGGTGCGCAGCCGCTGATCCACCGTGTGCGGCGACACGCCAAGTTCCCGAGCGATTTCCTTGGACGTGAGATGCGCCAGCACCAGCCGCAGGCAATCCCGCTGCCCATCATTGAGCCTGTCCACCGCCGCAACGGTCATGCCGGAAAAAGTCCTTCGATGGGAATGTTCGGAATATCGGTCGGATTCGATAGCGGCGCAAAAAGGCAGCCTATCGCTGACGAAAATTGCAGGCATCGCGCTCCATGCATCATATCTGGCCCCTGACTGCCCTATATTGACCGACTGATACGAGCGCTTACTCTAGCAGAACAAGGCCGTTTCGTGAAATCATTCATTTGGGTCGCCCTCGCGCCCCGGATAATATTTGGAGGGCGGATTGCTGTAAAGTCCGCTGGACTTGCGGCCGGGTTCAGGCCATCAACCTGAAAAAAGGAGAGAGCATGAGCGCAACACAGGCAGAGCCCCTGACCAATACCGGGCTGGCATATCGGTCCGGCGGCTATCGGAACTATGTCATCATTTCGCTGATGCTTCTTTACACGCTGAATTTCATCGATCGCATATTGATCGGCGTCGTCGCGCAACCCATTATCGAAGAGTTCCGGTTGCAGGATTGGCAATTCGGCCTGCTGTCCGGCTTCGGCTTCGCCCTGATGTACACGGTCATGGGCATTCCGATTGCCCGGCTTGCCGAGCACATGAACCGGGTCAGGATCATTGCCGCCAGTGTCATCCTATGGTCGCTGATGACTGCATTGTGCGGAATTGCCGGCAGCTTCCTCGCACTCCTCGTGTTCCGCATCGGCGTCGGCATAGGGGAAGCGGGCCTGACGCCTGCCGCCAATTCGATCATTTCGGATTATTTCCCGCCGCGCAGCCGCGCCCGGGCAATCGCCATCTATACCATGGGAATCACCCTGGGCGGCGTGCTGGCCAACGCCTTTGGCGGCCCGATCGCAGAGATGTTTTCGTGGCGGGAGGCGTTTCTGGCGCTGGGCATACCCGGAATAATTTTCGGTCTGATTTTCCTGTTCACCGTTGAGGAGCCTCCCCGCGGCTATGCCGATCCCCCCACCGCAACCAAGCCTCGGAAAATGGGCATCGGAGAGACAGTCCGGGAATTGTCGGCCAAGCGCAGCTTCTGGATCAACATGATCGCGGCCGCTCTGGTTGCCTTTGTCGGCTATGGCGTCAGCAATTTTCAGGTCGCCTTTTTCCAGCGCGTGCATGAACTGTCGATCTCGGAAGTCACGCTGCAGATAGCCGTTCCGCTCGGCCTGGCCGCCTCCTTCGGGGCTTTTTTTACCGGCTATCTGACCGAGAAAATGAGCGGTCGCTATCCCAATGTGGTCGCCTGGCTCCCGGGCGTAATGCTGATCGCATGCGTGCCCTTCTACTGGATCGGCTTTACCACCGAGAGCGTGCCCCTGGCGCTGATCGTGCTGCTGTTCGCCGCCATCCTGCATTACGGTTATCTGGGTGCCCAATATACGATCTGCCAGGGGGTTGCGAGCGCGCAATCGCGGGCAACCGCCGTCGCGCTGTTCCTGTTCATCGTCAACCTCATCGGCTATGGCTGCGGTCCTCTCGTCATGGGGATTGCCAGTGACATGCTGATGACCGCTCATCTGGCGGGTTCCCAGTTTGCCGCCGAACTGACCGGCCAGATGTGCAAGGGCCGCCCGGAAGATCTGGTTGCAACGCTGGGTGCGGCCAGGGCCGGGGCCTGCCTGACTGCAAGCGCGGAAGGCCTGCGCTGGGCGATGATCTATATCGTCAACATCTTCCTGATCGCCGGTGCCATGTATGTCTATATGTGCAAGACGCTGCAGGAAGACCTTGTTGCGAAGATGAACTGACCGCCATGTCTCGTCCGGAAGCCTGGAAGCTGATCGCCGAAAATTATCCCGTGTCCGTAGTCACCCAGACGCGGTTCCAGGATATCGATCCGAACCGGCATCTCAACAATGTCGCCTTTGCGTCAATGTTCGAGAATGCCCGGGTACGGCTGAACCGCAACCTGCGACCCTGGGCCGACCGGCCGCGGAACGAGCGGAGCATGGTGGCGGCGGTGACGATCAACTATTTGCGCGAGGGCCACTATCCCGATGATGTCGAGATCAGCTCCGGAGTGAGCAGGATCGGGACGTCGAGCTATGTCATCAGCCAGGCGATGTTCCAGAACGGCCAGTGCATCGCCACCTGCGATTCGGTGATCGTCTGCCGCACCGATGGCGAGGGCAAGCCGCTGCGACCAGAGGTCCTGGCCGAACTGGAGAAGATGCGGACAACCGGTTAGCGCCTTCGGATCCAACGGTCCGTTCGCACTGAGCCTGTCGAAGTGCCTAAGGCCTAAGCAGGTCCTTCGACAAGCTCAGGACCAACGGCATTCAACTACAAACCCCGATTCAGTCGGTGAAATTCGCGGCCCGCTTCTGCATGAAGGCCATCACCGCCTCGACCTGATTGGGCGTACGGCTGACCTGTTCCTGGCCGACCGATTCCATCATCAGGATTTCGTCCTCGTTCATGTCGGGGAGCTTGTTGATCAGATCCTTGGCCAGTTGCACCGCCTGCGGATGCTTGCTGGCAATCTCGGTCGCGATTTCCATGGCCTTGGCACGGGGATCATCCGAAAGATGGGTGACGAAACCCAGTTCCTTGCCTTCCTCCCCGGTGAATATCCGGTTGGTATAGGTCAGTTCGCGCAGGATATCGTCGCGGACAAAACTGCGCCAGGTGGTGAAGCTGCCCATGTCGGGGATCAGGCCCCAGCGCATCTCCATGATCGACATCTTGGCATCGGGGGCGACGACGCGGATATCGGCGGCGCTGGCGAATTGCAGACCGCCGCCGAGGCACGGTCCGTGGATCGCGGCAATCACCGGAGCCTTCAGCTTGCGCCAGAGCAGCACGATATGCTGATATTTGTTGGCATTGCCGAATGTGCGTTCGGTCAGGGTGCTGGCCAGCGGCGATTTGTCGCCATCCTTGCTCGCTTCGGTGGCGGCGGCAGCGGACGCGGCAAAGGCACCCATGTCGAGTCCGGCGCAAAAGGCCCTGCCCTCGCCGGACAGGACGATGGCTCTTATGCCGTCCATCGCCGCCAGCTTCTCGCCCGCCGCGACGATCGCGTCGATCTGCTCGGCGTCCAGCGCGTTCATCTTGTCCGGCCGGTTGAAGCGGACATCGGCGATATGATCCTTGACGGAAATGGTGACGCGTTCTGACATATTACATCCTTTGCTCTTTCCCGTTCGCTTCGAGCGAAGCCGGGATGCCTGATTGTCCCCAGCGTGTCTCGACTGCGCTCGACACGAACGGAAATGAAGATTCGATCCTTGATCAGCCCTGTTTAATCGCCCAATTAACAAGCGGCAACTGGTCATTGCCAAAATACATCCGTTCACCGTCGCCGAAAGGCACGAAAATGCTAGGCGAGCCATAGGCACCGCGGGCAATTGCCTCTTCGGTATTGGCGCGCAGCCGGTCCTTGATCGCCTGCTGCTGCGTCTGCTCGGCGAGTGCCGGACCGTCGAGACCGACTTCATTGGCAATCGCTATCAGGACTTGCGGGTCATCCAGATTGCGCTGCTCGCCATAATAGGCGTTGAAGGCCGCGGTTGCGAACTTGTGCAGCGCCGGCTGGTTCTCCTCCAGCGCGCAGCAGATCCGCATCGCATGCACCGACTTGACCGGATGATGTTCGCTCGGAAAATTCATCGGCAGGCCGGCCAGCGCCGCCCAGTCCTTGAGCACGCGAAAGCTGTGGACGAATTTGCGATTGTCGGGATTTTCCCGCGCGGCATAGACGTCCTGGTTGACGGCGTTGAAGACGCCGCCAACCAGAAACGGCTTCCAGACGATGGCCGCACCATTGTCCCTGATGATCGGCTGGATATTGTGGAATGCCAGGCAGGTCCAGGGGGACGAGAGGTCGAAATAGAAGTCGATTGTTTTCATAGGTCAGTTCCCTTTGTTCATTGCCGTGTTCCGCACTGGATGCGGAACCCTGGCGGTGAGCGCCTTGCCTCCGGAGCTCCGCATCAAGTGCGGAGCACATCTCGCCAGTATTACTCCTCCAGCCCGAACAGGGTCTTGCGCACCTGCGCATCGTCCTGCGGGTTACGATTGATCCTGTCGCGGCCGAGCGCCATCCCGCGGCGCAGGCCTTCGCGCTGCTTGAGCGTCTCGTACCAGCGTTTGAGGTCGGAAAAATCGTCAAGATAGATTTCCTGCCGCCTGTAGGTCTGTACCCAGGGGAAGCAGGCCATGTCGGCGATGCTATAATCCTCTCCTGCCAGATAGTCATTATCCGCCAGCCGCCGATCCATCACGCCGAACAGGCGCAGCACTTCCTTGCGATAGCGCTCGGTGGCATAGGCGATCCGCTCCGGTGCGTAGAGCTTGAAATGACCATGCTGGCCCATCATCGGCCCAAGCCCGCCCATCTGCCACATCAGCCATTCGGTCGCGGCAATCCGGGCGCGCAGGTCATGGGGCAGAAATTGCTCCGCCTTGTCGGCCAGATAGAGCAGGATCGCGCCGGTCTCGAACACGCTGACAGGCTCGCCGCCATCAGCGGGATCATGGTCGACAATTGCCGGGATTCGGTTGTTCGGGCTGATCGCCAGAAATTCCGGCGTGAATTGCTCCCCTGCCCCGATGTTGACCCATCTGACATTATAGTCGAGCCCGCACTCCTCGAGCATCACGGAGATTTTCCAGCCATTGGGGGTCGGAGCGAAATAGAGATCGATCATGCCTGCCTGCCATTCTCGACAAACTTTACAAACTTGACAGGGTTATGATCTGAAATCCGGTCCGGGGCGATTATCGGCCCACTCGCCGTGAAAAACGGGTATAGCTGGTTGTTCATCATCGTGACCCAACTTGGCATAAAAGCATGGCTGTAGGACAGCAAAATATGACAGTGGCTGCATTCGACAGGGCTCCACAACCTGCCCCAAAAGGCAGATGTGCAGAGCCCGCTGCCGGTCTATTGCCATCCGATCGCCGTTCGGAATGGAAAGCGTGCATCCGATCGGCAGGAACGGGAAGGCCCTATATGCGCAAGACATTTGTGGACCTGCGGATACTGCCTTCCCTGCCGCACTGGCTCATCCCCTCTGCCCTGGCCCGAATATCTATCCTGTACCTGTGGCGGCATCGCCGTTGGCCAAACTTGCTTGATCCCAGCCGTTTTTCCGAGCTCGTCCAGCTGCGCAAGCTGAACGACCGCGACCCGATGATGCCGCTGATGGCGGACAAAATCGCGGCCAAGCAGCATGTCGCCGAGAAGCTGGGTCAGGAATGGATCATCCCGACATACTGGAGCGGCCGGGTCCTGCCCGAGCATCCGTCATGGCCCTATCCCTTCATCCTCAAGGCGAGTCATGGCTGCAACCAGAATATCATCTGCCGCAATCCGGCGGACTGGAAAAAAGCGCGGCGGCGGTCGGCGAAATGGCTGCGCAGGCCCTATGGCCTGTGGCTGGACGAATGGGCCTATCGCAACATTCCGCGCAGCTATATCGTGGAGCCCTATCTGGGCACCGATAGCGCGGTGCCAGTCGACTATAAAATATATGTGTTCAACGGCATCGCCACGCTGATCCAGGTCCACCTGAACCGCTATTGCGATCACCGCTGGATCCTGTTCGACCGGCAATGGAAGCAGGTGTCACGACTCGGCGACGCCAATCCGCCTCCGGCCCCGGCCAATCTGGTGAAAATACTGGATAGCGCGGAGAAGGTCGCCGCCGAGTTCGATTTCGCGCGGATTGATTTCTATGAAATTGCCGGAGAGCCGAAATTTGGCGAAGTCACCTTCTATCCCGGGTCCGGGCTTGATCCGTTTGACCCGCCGGAACTCGATTCCACGATTGGCGCGCTGTGGTTGGCCGGGTCCGCCAGCCCCCCGCAACGCCAGTATTCCGCCGGTCAGTGGCAGCCGAAAACGGCCTGACCGCACGACGCGCTCGTCATGCCGTTCAACGGCGTTCAACCCGGAAAGTCGATCAGCCCTTGCTGAGGAATTTCTTGATATTGCGCGCGGCCTGGCGGATGCGCTGTTCATTCTCGACCAAAGCGAGCCGGACAAAGCCTTCGCCTTCATCGCCAAATCCTGGACCCGGCGCCACCGCGACGCCCGCTTCGGCGATCAGCCGCTTGGAAAATTCCATCGAGCCCAGATGCCTGAACTGTTCCGGAATCGGTGCCCAGGCGAACATGCTCGCTTCCGGCGGCGGGATGTCCCAGCCGGCACGGCCAAAGCTTTCCACCATGATATCGCGCCGTTTCTTGTAGAGGGCGCGATTTTCATCGATAATATCCTGCGGTCCGTTGAGCGCGGCCGTTGCTGCCACCTGGATCGGGGTGAAGGCACCATAGTCCAGATAGGATTTCACCCGCGTCAGTGCGCCGATCAGCTGCTGGTTGCCGACCGCGAAGCCCATCCGCCAGCCGGGCATGGAATAGGTCTTGGACATGCTGGTAAACTCGACCACGCAATCCTTCGCGCCCTCGATCTGCAGCATGGACGGAGTCGGCGTATCGCCGAAATAGATCTCGGCATAGGCGAGATCGCTGATCACCCACAGCTTGTGCTCGCGCGCAAAGTCGACGACCTTCTGATAGAAATCGAGATCGGCGACATAGGCGGTCGGGTTGCTCGGATAGCCCATTACCAGCACCGAGGGCTTTGGCACGCTGTAGCTCATCGCATATTCCAGCCGGGTGAAGAAATCCGGGCCCGGTGCAGCGGGAATCGAGCGGATCGCGGCCCCGGCAATGATGAAGCCGAAGGTATGGATCGGATAGGAGGGATTGGGTGCCAGCACGACATCGCCGGGCGCGGTGATTGCCTGGGCGAGATTGGCCAGCCCCTCCTTCGAGCCGAGCGTCACGATCACTTCGCTTTCCGGGTCCAGATCCACGTCAAAGCGGCGCTTGTAATAGGCGGCCTGCGCCTTGCGCAGCCCCTTGATGCCTTTCGATGCCGAATAGCGGTGTGCGGTCGGATCATGGGCCGTCTCGCACAGCTTGTCGATCACATGTTTCGCCGGCATGCCGTCGGGATTGCCCATGCCGAGATCGATGATGTCCTCCCCGCGCGCGCGCGCTTCCGCCTTCATCGCATTCACTTCAGCGAAGACATAGGGCGGCAGGCGTTTGATGCGGTAAAATTCTTCGGACATTATCGGTCGTTTCTTGCATTAAGTTATCAGGAGCGGTCGCTTTGCGTAATTTTAATGCGAATGTCGAGACCTTGTGTGTCCTGGCAAGGCTTGCGAGGCGATTTCAGATCAACCGGTTCGTCCCTCGCAAAACCGTCTGGCTGGCGCTGCCGCGCAAGGCGGTTGACCTGGCGCGGATCGTGTCGAGGAAATGCCATGTCGAAACGGCTTTCTCGGGGGTCAGTGCCACGCTCATATAGCCGCGGTTGGACGGGTCGGTCCACTGCAGCTGGCTGTTGGTTTCCCGCAACGCCCGGGCGGCGACCTCAGGGCTGGCTCCCGACAGGTAGGATTCGAGACCCGGTGAGGTCACGCTGTGCCCGCCAAATTCGACACCCGCCTGGCCATCACCGGTTGCCAGATTGAATGCCCAGCCATTGTGGCTGTCGCCCGACAGGACGATCAGGTCGGCATCGGCTGCCTGCGCGCCCTTCAGGGCGCGCTCGCGCGCCCGCGGATAACCGTCCCAGCTGTCGAAATTGATCGGCAGACCCATTTCTGCGGCCAGGGCGCCCACGGCCAGCCGCTCCTTCGCAAAGGCCGGTGCCTCGGGGGCAATCCAGTTGATCGCCTCCTGCGGCAGCTTCAGCTCGCCCATCACGCATTGCTGCGACCAGACCTGCCATTTGGTACCCGACGCCTTTGACCGGCGCATCGCCGAGAATAGCCAGGCCTGCTGCTCGCCGCCGATCATTTCGCGGGCCGGATCCTGCCAGACAGTGTCGCGGAAGGTCTCGATCACCTTCTGGATATCTTCCCGCCCCTTGAGCGCCGCACCCAGATCGAGCTGCTTGTCCCGCGCGCCGATTCGGCTTTCAGTCACGAACAGGGTCGCGAGATCGCCGATCTGATATTCGCTCCAGCGCGGCAAGCCATAATCCTTGTCGCTGACCGGCATCCATTCCCGGTAGACGCGCTCGGCGATCCGCTTGCGCGCCTCCCAGTCGCCTTCGCTGGCATCGTGATTTTCGGCACCATTCTCATAGGCGTCGTTGGCAAATTCATGATCGTCCCACATCGTGATCATCGGCAGCACCTGGTGCAGCCGCTGCAGGTCGGGATCCTTGCGATAGGCCGCATAGCGCAGCCGATAATCGGCAAGCCGAATGATTTCCGAGGACGGGCTAATCATTCTCCCGGCCAGAGCCTGCTCCTTCGATGGATAGGTTCCGACCGGATATTCATATATATAATCGCCGGTATGCACCATCAGGTCCAGCTCGCGATTCTGGGCGGCGTGGGCATAGGCGTTGAAATAGCCGAATGGCAGGTTGGAACAGCCGACCACGCCGATATTGAATTGCGCCGTCGACCCTTCCGGCAGGGTCCGGGTGCGACCGACCATTGACCTGGAACCGTCGGGCCCGATGAAGCGATAGAAATACCAGCTGTTCGGGTCGAGGCCATGGGCGGTGATCTTGGCGATATGGTCGCGATCGGCCAGCGCCTCGACTTCGCCGGCAATCTTTGCACCGGAAAAGTCTCCGTTCGCGGAGATTTCCGCCGTCAGCTTCACATCGCCATTGCCGACATAGCGGGTCCAGAGCAGTATCGAGTCCTGCGAGGGCTCGCCGCTGGCGACGCCATGGGTAAAGCCCTTTGCGCCGATCAGCGCCGCCGATGCCGGGACCCCGAGCGCACCGAGGCCGAAAGTTCCCAGCGCCATCAATTGGCGGCGATCGATGTTCATGGTCATGTGTTTATCCCAAAATGCCTAGAGCCAGCAAAATAACGAAGAATAAAGTCAGGCTGATGACGGTGAAGGTCAGCAGGAAGGACACCCGGACCAATGCTTCCGGCCGGGACATCTGATAGGCGTGGCGCAGCTGCCGGTACATGTGAAAGACCGGATAAATCAGCAGCAACCATCCCCAGACAGTGACGCTGACACCCAGAGCCGCAAGAATCGCGCAACTGATGAACAAAAGCGACATGAAGCTGATCGAATAGGTGGTGAAGACGGCATGATCGTAAAAATGATAGCCCCGCCGCCCGATGGTGGTCAGCCAGACAAAGGGCAGGGAAATCGGGATCAGCAGCCAGGCAAATTTATAACCATTGGCTTTCAGTTTGTAGATCAGCAAGCTGGGATTGCTGTTCGCCTGCTCTATTCCGCTCATCAACTTGCGACCGAATGCCGATTGCTTCCATCCCTCCCAATTCCGAAAATTGTCGCCGGTCTGGATGATATTGCCAGCACCATTGCTGTCGGGCAAATTGCCGGACATATCGGAGCCATTATCCATTCCCACTTCAGGGTAAGGCAGCTCGTCAAGCGTCATCGATGCCATGACATTGCGGGCACGCTTATTGTCGAGAATTTCCTCGCGCAAGGCTGCTGCTTCCGCTGAGCTCTCTGGCTTGGTCGCCAGTTCGGCCTCGGCGGCCTGTATCTTTTTCTCCAGCTCGCCGGATTCGACCGCAACCGTTTCCGGAAAACTGCCAACGCCATTGGCCCCGGCCAGATTGCCGGCACCCGAAAATGGCGTTCCAATGAAGGAAAACACGGCAAACATCATGAAGACCGAAAACAGGAACAGCGCCATGGGCGAGATGAATTTTGCCCGTTCGCCGTGGATGTAACGCCGGGTCAGTTCCCCGGGCTTCCAGGCGAGCATCGGCAGCGTCCGCCAGAATTTTCCTTCAAAATGCAATACGCCGTGCAGGATGTCGTGCCAGAAGGCCCCGATTGAGCGGTGGACATGCAGCGGCTGTCCGCAGTTGCCGCAAAAACGACCGATGACCGGCGCGCCGCAATTCAGACATTTGCCGGCGACCGCGCCCTCGGCCCGGACCAGCCGACCTTCCGCGTCCACTGCCCTGGCGATCAGACCACCCTCGACAGCAGTTCCCAGTGCTTCCAGTTCCTCAGACATTGATGCAGTTTTGGCCTATTCGATTGATAAGGCAAGCGGGTTTTTCGGCATGATCGCAAAAGGATAACGGCAATTGCAATCTCCTCGCACGCCCGGGCCTGCAACCCGGATAGCCACTGGCATTTTTCGCCCTGTACATCGGCGGCTGGTTTCGCCAGATATCGGCCCATGGAACTGAATCTGAAAAACAGGATCGTGCTGGTTACGGCCGGCAGCAAGGGCATCGGACTGGCAACCGCAGCGGGATTTCATGCCTGTGGCGCGAAAGTGGCAATCTGCGGGAGATCGCAGGACAGGCTGGATGCCGCGGCTGCGCAAATGCCGGGTTGCCTGGCGCTGACCGGGGATGTGTCCGTGTCGCAGGATATCGAGCGGGTCGTCCAGGCCGTGACAGCAGAATGGGGCAATATCGACATTTTGGTGAACAATGCCGGCGGGCCACCGCCCGGCCTATTCGCGGATCTGGCGGACGAGGACTGGGACAAGGCGATAGAATTGACCCTGATGTCCGTCATCCGGGCGACGCGGCTGGTGCTGCCGCATATGCGGGCCCAGAAATGGGGCCGGATCATCAATATCTCGTCCTCCGGTGTCAAGCAGCCGGTTCCCGGACTCACGCTTTCCAACAGCATCCGCATGGCGGTCCTCGGCTGGGCCAAGACCCTCGCCAATCAGGTGGCGGCCGACAATGTGCTGGTGAATACGGTCTGCCCCGGCTTCACCCAGACCGATCGGGTCGCACAAATCCTCGAGCAGCAATCGGCCGCTTCCGGCAAGAGCATTGACGAAATCGCCGCTGCGCTCGCGGCGCAGATCCCGATGCAGCGGATCGGCCAGCCGGAAGAAATCGCCAATCTGGCGGTGTTTCTGGGATCGGATGCCGCCAGCTACATCACCGGCACCGCGATCCAGGTGGATGGCGGTTCGGTGCAGGGCTACTGAACAAATCGCATGCCAGAAAGCGGGCGTTTGCTTCCCGCGGCACAACTGATCTTTCCCGCCGGCCAAAAGCCCGCTAGGGGGCGCGGATGACCGCAGAAAAACCAAAACTCATCATCCGCATGGCGGAACTGGAAGATGCCAGAAAAATCTCCGCCCTGTCCCGCAAGGTCTATGGCAAGGGCGAGAATTACACGACCGAGGAAGTGCGCGGCCAGATCAACAATTTTGCCGAGGGGCAGCTGGTCGCGGAATATGAAGGCAAGATTGTCGGCCATTGCGCCACCTTCCAGATTTCCGAGAAAACCGCACGCCGGGCCCATAGCTGGTCCGAAATTACCGGAGGCGGCTTTGCCGCTCGCCATGATCCCAATGGCCAGATTCTCTACGGCATGGAAGTCAGCGTCGACCCGGATTACCGTCGGCTGCGTATCGGCCTGCGTTTCTACAAGGTCCGCCGGGAATTGTGCCAGCATCTCGGGCTGAAAGGGATCATTTTTGGCGGACGGATGCCCGGCTATGCGCGCCGCAAGCGCAAATATCCCGACCCGGCGGACTATCTGGCTGCCGTGGTCGACAAGCAGTTTCGGGATCCGGTGATCAATTTTCAGCTGAACCAGGGATTCGTTCCGATCGGCGTGCTGAAGGACTATATGCCGAGCGACACCCCGTCGGGTGGCCATGCGGTGCATATGTTCTGGGAAAATCCGCTCGCCGCCGATGCCAAGCTGCTCACCCAGACGCCGCATGACCGGCTGCCGCAATCGGTGCGCGTGGCGACCGTCCAGTTCCAGATGCGCAAGATCGCCTCGCAGACCGAATTCGAGGAACAGGTCGAATATTTTGTCGACGTGGCGGCTGATTATGGCGCCGACTTCGTGACATTTCCGGAACTGTTCACCCTGCAGCTGCTCTCGCTGGAAGGCGAGAAGCTGGAGCCGGCGCAGGCGATCGAGAAGATCGCCGAATATACCGACCGGTTCAAGGAGTTTATGGAGAAGCTGGCGGTTTCCTATCATATCAACATCATCGGCGGCTCCCACCCGACGCGCATGGAAAATGGCGATATCCGCAACATATCCTATGTCTTCCTGCGCAGCGGTGCGATCTATACGCAGGACAAATTGCACCCGACGCCCAGCGAAGTGCGTTGGTGGAACATCAAGGGAGGCTTTGGCGCCGAGGCGATTCCCACCGACTGCGGGCCGATCGGAGTGATGATCTGCTATGACAGCGAATTTCCGGAAATGGCGCGGCATCTGGTCGATCAGGGCGCGATGATCCTGTTCGTTCCCTTCTGCACCGACGAACGGCGCGGCTATTTGCGGGTGCGCTACTGCTGCCAGGCGCGGGCGGTGGAAAACCAGTGCTATGTCGTGATGTCCGGCGTCGTCGGCAATCTGCCCAATGTCGAGAATATGGACATCCACTATGCCGAAAGCGCGATCCTGACGCCATCAGACTTCCCGTTCGCGCGCGACGGTGTCGCCGCGGACACGGCCCCCAATACCGAAACCATCGCCCTTGCCGATCTGTCGATGACCAGCCTGCTGACCAGCCGGCAATCCGGTGCAGTACAGAATCTGAAGGACCGCCGCTTTGACCTCTATCGGGTATTGTGGAAGGGCTAGACCCGTCCGCCAGCATTCTCGGGCGGCCGCAAGGCGAAGCACCCTTTCCCTGTGCAAGACGATCGGGAAAGGCAGGATTTCTCTCGGCAGCGCCTTGGGAACAGGCTTCTGCGCGGAGCAGGACGGGGCTTTCGAACGCCGGCCAGAATCGCTGGACTGCGATGCAACGATCGCCGCGGCCATATGCTAGTCCGGATCGACAGTTTTGCACCAACAGGGCCGCTGGCGTGATTTAATCGCGCGATTGACATGCGGCATGTCTTCTGTTCTGCATCAGGAAAATATTCTGCAGGAGAGAAAAATGTCGGTCGTCACTACGGAAAAGCAGCACAATGTCCTGGTCATCGTCTCGAACAATCCTCCGGTGAATGCGCTCGGCGCGGCCGTGCGCCAGGGACTGGTAGACGGGATCGATCAGGCGCTGTCGGACGACGAGATCGAAGCGGTGGTCATCCGCTGTGAAGGACGGACATTTTTTGCCGGAGCGGATATCACGGAATTCGGCAAGCCGATGACCGGCCCCAATCTTGCAGATGCGCTCGACCGGCTAGAGGCCAGCAGCAAGCCGGTCGTGGCGGCGATCCATGGGACGGCCCTGGGCGGCGGTTGCGAGGTGGCCCTAGCCTGCCATTACCGGGTCGCCGTGCCGTCAGCGAAAATGGGCCTGCCCGAGGTCAAGCTGGGCCTGATCCCCGGCGCTGCCGGAACCCAGCGCCTGCCGCGGGTGGTTGGCGCAGAAGCCGCCTTGCCGATGGTGGTGATCGGCAATCCGATTTCGGCGGCCAAAGCGCATGCCATCGGATTGGTCGACAAGATCGTTGGTGAAGACAGTCTCGCCGAGGATGCCATTGCCTTTGCCCGCGAACAGATCGGCAAGGCGCCGCCGCGCTCTTCCGAGGGCACCGCCAACCGCGATGGCGTAGAAAATCCCGCAATATTCGACGAATTCCGGCAAAAGAACGGTCGCAAGCTTCGCGGGTTCGAGGCGCCGGAAGCAGCGATTCAGGCGGTGAAGGCGGCAGGTGAGCTGTCCTATGCCGAAGGCGTGAAAATGGAGCGCGAACTGTTCACCAAGCTGATGACCGGTACCCAGTCGGCGGCCATGCGCCACTATTTCTTTGCCGAACGGGCCGCCAACAAGATTGACGGCATCGATCCGAAGATCGACCTTATCCCGATCAACAAGGTCGGCATATTGGGTGCCGGGACGATGGGCGGCGGCATCGCGATGAACTTCCTGTCGGCTGGCATTCCGGTGACGATCGTCGAACTGAAGGAGGATGCGCTGGACCGCGGTGGCGGCGTGATCCGGAAAAATTACGAAAACACGTCAAAGCGCGGCCGGATGACGGAGCAGCAGGTCGAGGATGCAATGGGAATATTGACCCCCAGCCTGTCCTACGACGATCTCGCCGATTGCGATCTGGTGATCGAGGCGGTGTTCGAGAATATGGATGTCAAAAAGGAAGTCTTCACCAAGCTAGATTCCATTGTCAAACAGGGTGCGATCCTTGCCAGCAACACCAGCTATCTGAATATCGACGAGATCGCGGCGGTGACCGGTCGCCCCGAATATGTCCTCGGGCTGCATTTTTTCTCGCCGGCCAATGTGATGAAATTGCTGGAAATCGTGCGCGGCGAAAAGACCGCCGACGACGTGCTGATGACGGCGATGAAATTGTCCAAGAAAATCGGCAAGGTGGCAGCGGTTTCGGGTGTCTGCCCCGGCTTTATCGGCAACCGGATGCTCAGCCCGCGCCAGCAACAGGCCAATCTGATGATCATGGAAGGCGCCAATTACTG
>JGI25317J35169_1001043_pt1 | contig 17894 bp, 13 predicted proteins | sample AutmiccommunBRH5_FD_35169 | JGI IMG/M metagenome (IMG submission 35169) | reverse complement strand
CCTTCGCTGTTGTACTTTTCGACCAGGGCCGGGATGTCGGCCGGGTCGTTCTGGCCGTCGCCGTCCAGGGTCGCGATCAGCGGGGCGCGGGCCGCCCGCACGCCGGTCCAGATGGCGGCACTCTGGCCGCAGCANGCGACATGGCGGAGCACGCGAAGCTCCGGAATCTTATCCGCAAGATCCTTGAGCATGTCCAAGGTCGCGTCGGTGCTGCCGTCGTCCACATAGATGATTTCGTACGCCGGACCGCCGCCCAGCGCCGCCCGAATCTCGTCGATCAGCGGAGCCAGGTTCTCGGTCTCGTTGTGTACGGGCACAACCACGGCCAGGGCCGGTGCAGCGGTGTCTGAAGAGATGCCGGTCATGAGGGAACTTCGCGCTTTTCCATCGTCGCGGCGCCACCCGCCCAGGGGGCGGCGCGGCACGCGCGACCGCTTATTGCACCCGTGCCGTCAAAGGTCAAATATCTTGCATTCTGCGGCAAGCCCCGCCATGGCTGACTTGCGGGGGCCTGACGGCACCCGTGGCGACCACTTCATCCCGAGGAGCCCCCCGATGACCCTTGGCCCGACCGGNGACGCGCCGGAAATCCTCCCCATCCTGCACCGCGAAACGGTCCGGCCCGATTGGATCGACTATAACGGCCATATGAACCTGGCCTACTACGTTCTGGTGTTCGACCACGCGACCGACGCCCTGCAGGATGTCGTCGGGCTGGACGCCGCCTACCGCAGGGCGGCCGGCGGGTCGGTGTTCGTGGTCGAGGCGCATTTGACCTACGGCAGCGAGGTCCGGCTGGGCGAGGAAATGCGGGTGCGCCCGCGCGTGCTGGATGTCGACGAAAAGCGTCTGCATCTGTTTCATGAGATGTTCGCCGGGGACGATGACCGGCTGGCCGCGACCAACGAGTTGATGATTCTGCATGTCGACCTGAAAAGCCGCCGCGCGGCGCCGTTTCCGGCCCCCGTCCTGGCGCATCTGCAACGCCTGAAGGCGGCCCANGGAACCCTGCCCGAACCCGCCCAGGCAGGCCGTCGTATCACTATAAAGAAAAAGGTATGAATCCTCTGTGCGGGTTATGTTAGAAAATAGCCTTATAATTTGCCGGCGCCCAATGACCGGCACTTAATGGTTCTTGGAAGGTGAGAACGGCGACCCCAAAACCTTAAAAGGAAGGCAGGCCCGTTGTCCGACGAAACTGAACTTCGGAGCACCCCCAGCGCCTATGCCAAATCGGCGCTCCAGATGATGGAGAAAAAGGGGATTCCGCCGAAACCAAACAACTTCGCTGTTTGGTATCGATACTTTTCGGGCGCATACCCGGAACTGGCGCGGACCCTGGACGTGATCCTGGAGGCCGGCCTGCCGTTCACCGAAGAGCGCAACGCGGAAATCTACGACCGCTTTCTCGGCGTGACCCTGGACGAGGATTTCCTGAACGACGCGACCCTGCGCGTCGAAACCGAACTCAAGAAACTGATGACCTACCTGGAAGAGGCCGGCACCGACGCCCAGGCCTACGGCGACACCCTGTCCGTGGTGTCGGGCGAACTGGCGCGGGACGACGGCCGCAAGGACATCCGGGCCATCCTTGAGCAGGTGATTGCCGCGACCCGCACCATGGAGGAGCACAACCGGACACTCGAAACGCGGCTGAAGGAATCCGCGGGCGAGATCCGCAGCCTGAAGGAAGACGTCGAATCCCTGCGCCACGAGGCCATGACCGACGCGTTGACAGGGGTCGCCAACCGCAAACTGTTCGACGAGGAAATCCGCATCGGCGCCGCCGAGGCCATGGACCGGGGCCAGCCCCTGACCCTGCTGATGATCGACATCGACCATTTCAAGAATTTCAACGACACCCATGGCCACCAGGTCGGCGATCAGGTGCTGCGGTTCGTCGCCCGCATCTTGAAAAGCTGCGTGCGCGGCGAGGACCTGACCGCGCGCTATGGCGGCGAGGAATTTTCCATCGTGCTGCCCAACACGACGCTGAAGAACGGCGCCAAGGTCGGCGAGCATGTCTGCACCCAGGTCTCGAAGAAAGCCGTCATCAACCGCGCCACGGGCAAGAGCCTGGGCACCATCACGGTATCCGTGGGGGCGGCTGAATTTCAGCCGGGCGAAAGCGTGGAAAGCCTGATCGAACGCGCCGACGAAGCGCTGTATCTGGCCAAGCACAACGGCCGCAACCGGGTCGAAATGGGGCTCACCACACCCCCGGGCGGGCGCGGCACGCGCCAGGCCCANCCCTGATTATCCGGTGAATTTCCGATGCCGCGGCGCCAAGACCGGGGCCGGCGGCGGCAATCNGGCCCCGGGTGTCGTAAAACCGTTTCTTGACAAATTCCCCCAGAGACGGTCATCAGGCCCGGGTAGAGCCCGCGGCCCCGATGTGGACAGCGTCCGCACGGGCCCACGATGCGGGAACGGACAATCAGGCGGGACACCAGGCAGATGGTCCCTTTGACCGACCGCATTCTTGACCATTTTCCCGACCCGACGGTTCTGTTGGACGGTCGGCGGTCCGTCATCTACGCCAACGGCGCCGCGCGCGAGCTTTTGGACATCACCCGCGTCGGCCAGGATCTGTCGATGTCGCTGCGCCACCCCCGGGTGCTGGACGCCGTCGATCAGGTGCTCGGCCGGGGCGAGACCCGCACGGTCGAGGTCATCCTGCCGGGCAATACCACCCGCAATTTCGAAATGTACGTCGCCGGGGTGCCGCCGGCCCCGGATACGAAGGGGGTCGGCGCGGTCCTGGTCCTGCGTGACATGACGACCGCGCGGCGCGCCGAACAGATGCGCGCCGATTTCGTCGCCAACGCGTCGCACGAACTGCGCTCGCCGCTGGCGGCCCTGCTCGGCTTCATCGAGACCCTGGAAGGCCCCGCCGGCAGCGACGAGGACACCCGTGTGCGGTTCCTCGGCATCATGCTGCGCGAGGCCAAGCGCATGGCGCTGCTGATCGACGACCTGCTGTCCCTGTCCAGGGTCGAAATCAACGAGCATGTCCGGCCCACCGCCCCCGTCGACATCGCTGGCGTGCTGTTGAACGTGACCGAGGCGCTGAGCGTCCAGGCCAAGGCCGCCAACGTGCCGATCCGCGTCAATTACGGCAGCAACCTGCCGACAGTCCATGGCGAGGCCGACCAGTTGTTCCAGGTGTTCCGCAACCTGATCGAGAACGCCATCCGCTACGGCGCCAAGGGTGAGGCCGTTGACGTCCGGGTGGAGGCGGCCCAGCGAATCCCCGGATCGGGACGTTCGGGCATCGCCATCAAGGTCACGGACCACGGCGAGGGCATCCCCGAGGAGGCGATCCCGCGCCTGACGGAGCGATTCTATCGGGTCGACAAGGCGCGTTCGAAAAGCGTCGGCGGCACGGGCCTGGGCCTTGCCATCGTCAAACACATCGTCAACCGCCACCGCGGCCATTTGGCCGTGGAAAGCACCCTGGGCAAGGGATCGACCTTCACGGTCTATCTGCCGGCGGAAACGCCCCGCCAGGGTCTGCTGCCCGGCGACGGCGGGAATGTAGCCATCCCCTCCTCGGACGTGTCATAAATCCGTAACATTATGATTGCCCCCGCCTGCGGTTCCGGCCTATGCCCTTGGCGGCCGTGGCCCACGGCCTGCGCGTTTCTGCGCCCGACCCATCCGCAAAAAGTGGCGACCCCCCGACATGTATAAAGAGACCCTAAGCAAAGACCTGAGCAAGCTGGCCGCCGTCGAATACGCGACCCAGGCGCTGTCGCGCCGGTTCTCGCGCATCGGCTGGGCGCTGCTGTTCCTTGCCATCACATCGAANGTCGCCATGATCGCGACGGTCGGCATGGACCATCAGCTGTTCATCGTTGCCGCCGGGGTGATCGGCGGCTACATGGCGCTGAACATCGGCGCCAACGACGTCGCCAACAACGTCGGCCCCGCCGTCGGCTCGCGGGCCCTGCCCATGTTCGGGGCGCTGATCATCGCGGCGGTGTTCGAATCGCTGGGCGCCGTGGTCGCCGGCGGCGACGTGGTCAAGACGATCTCCAAGGGCATCGTCGATCCGAACCAGATCGGCGATCCCGACATCTTCATCTGGGCCATGATGTCGGCGCTGCTCGCCGCCGCACTTTGGGTCAACCTGGCGACCTGGTTGAGCGCGCCCGTATCGACCACCCATGCCGTCGTCGGCGGCGTCATGGGGGCGGGAATTTCCGCCGCCGGGTTCGGCGTCGTCGATTGGAGCGTGATGGGGGCGATCGCCGCAAGCTGGGTGATCTCGCCGCTGTTGGGGGGCGTCATCGCCGCCGCGTTCCTGGCCTTCATCAAGTTCAACGTGATCTACCGCAAGGACAAGATCGCCGGCGCCAAGCGTTGGGTGCCGGTGCTGGTCGCCCTCATGGCCGGGGTGTTTTCCGCCTATCTGTTGATGAAGGGCCTGAAGAACCTGTGGCGGCCGGGCCCCGAAACCATCGCCGCCATCGGCATCGGCATCGGCGTTCTGACCTACGCCATGGTCCGCCCCCTGATCCACCGCAAGGCGGCGGGCATGGATAACCGCAACAGGTCCGTGCGGTCGNTGTTCACGCTGCCGCTGATCTGCGCCGCCGCCCTTTTGTCCTTCGCGCATGGCGCCAACGACGTNGCCAACGCGGTGGGGCCGCTTGCCGCCGTCGTCGACACGGCNNCCACNGGCNGCACCCACGGCAAGGTCGGCATCCCAAGCTGGGTGCTGTTCGTCGGTGCTGCCGGGATCACCATGGGGCTGCTGCTGTTCGGGCCCAAGCTGATCCGCACCGTGGGCGCCGAGATCACCAAGATGAATCCCATGCGCGCCTATTGCGTGGCCCTGGCCGCCGCGATCACGGTGATCGTCGCCTCGGCGTTGGGGCTTCCCGTGTCGTCGACCCATATCGCCGTCGGCGCCGTGTTCGGNGTCGGATTTTTCCGCGAATGGGTGACCGGCCGCAAGTCCCACATCAACCACGGCCGCGTCGGCAAGNACCCGGAACCGGCGGCCGCCGACGGCGACACGGAGCGGACCCGCCGGCGCAAGCTGGTGCGGCGCCAGCATTTCATGACCATCGTGGCCGCCTGGGTCGTCACGGTGCCGTCGGCGGCGCTCATGGGCGCGGCCCTGTTCCAGGTGTTCGCCTGGGCCTTTTCCTGATCGTCCGGGGCCGCCGCCGGCCGGCGGGGAACCCCCTCACCGCCCCTCCCATAGACGTATCTGATGTGACATCCGCATGGTTGTCATTTTTCAGAAACGCGAAAATCGTTGAATTTCCGCCGTTTTTTATCATCGGTTGTCATAAAACTGCAACATCNATGTCATAAATACGACGTGTGGCGGTCTTAGTTTGGGCGGCGATGAAATTCGGGGGCGAGCGCTTTCCGAAAGAACGAATAACCCAGTATCCCTTCAAGACACGTAGGAGCTACCCATGTTTCGCAAGTCACTTGCAGTCGTCGCCGTTGCCGGCATGGCCGTCGCGATGGCCAACGCCGCCGAAGCGCGCGATCAGATCCGGATCGTCGGCTCGTCGACGGTATTCCCGTTCTCGACCGCCGTCGCCGAACAGTTCGGCAAAACCACCAAATTCAAGACCCCGGTCGTCGAAAGCACCGGTTCCGGCGGCGGCCTGAAGCTGTTCTGCGCCGGCATCGGCGCCCAGCACCCGGACATGACCAACGCGTCGCGCCGGATCAAGAAGTCCGAAGTCGAGAATTGCGCGAAAAACGGCGTTACCGACATCGTCGAAGTGAAGGTCGGCTATGACGGCATCGTGGTCGCCAATTCCAAGGCGTCGCCGCAGATGAAGCTGACCCGCAAGCATCTGTTCCTGGCCCTGGCCAAGGACATCCCGGGCGAAGGCGGCAAGCTGATCCCGAACCCGCACAAGACCTGGAAGGACGTCGACGCCTCCCTGCCCGACGTGAAGATCGAAGTTCTCGGCCCGCCGCCGACGTCCGGCACCCGCGACGCCTTCGCCGAACTGGGCCTGGAAGGCGGCTGCAAGACCTTCAAGGACATCGCCGCCATGAAGAAGAAGGACAAGAAGAAGTACAAGGCGATCTGCCACTCGATCCGCGAAGACGGCGCCTATGTGGAAGCCGGCGAAAACGACGTGCTGATCGTGCGCAAGCTGGAAGCCAACCCGAAGGCCTTCGGCGTGTTCGGCTATTCCTTCCTCGACCAGAACGCCGACAAGATCCAAGGCAGCATCATGGACGGCAANGCGCCGACCTTCGAAGCGATCTCCGACGGCTCCTACCCGGTGTCGCGCCCGCTGTACTTCTACGTCAAGAAGGCGCACGTCGGCTCGATCCCCGGCATGAAGGAATACGTCGCCGAGTTCACCTCGGAAAAGGCCTTCGGCCCCGACGGCTATCTGACTGACAAGGGTCTGATCCCGATGGGCGACAAGGAACGCAAGAAGTTCCGTGAAGACGGTGCTGCGCTCCGCAACAACATCGACCTCTAAGTCACCCGGCTTAATCGTCCCCGGAAGGTTTCGGCCTTCCGGGGATCGCCCGGCCCCGGGCGACCCCACCGACCCTTTATTCGTTTTTTCATATTGTTTTCCAGCCCGTATTTCGGGTGCCGNAACCAAGGACCAGAAGCGTCATGAGCTTCCCCGTTTTGTTTGGCGTCCTCGCCCTTCTGACCATCTTCGGATATTACCTGGGCCGGTCCCGCGCCCTGTCGACCGCCGGCGGTCACGTCCGCAACCTGCATTCGCTGCCCAACTACTACGGCTATTACATCGGCTTGTGGTGCGCGGTGCCCGGGTTCCTGCTGCTGGTCGGCTGGATGGGTCTTGAAAACACCATCTTGGACAGCATGCTGATCGCCAATCTGCCGGACANCATGCAATCCTTGCCCAAGGACGAACTGTCCCTGTTGCTGAACGACGTCAAGAACCTGGCCAACGGCGACATCGTCAGCCGCGAGGTCATCGAAACCGACCTCAAGGACGCCGCCGCCTTCTACGCCCAATTGCTGGCCACGTCGAAGATGCTGCTGACGGCGATCCTCGTCGCCGTGACCTGCGGCGGGATCCTGGTGGCCCGCGGCCGCATCGCCCCCGACCTGCGCGCCCGCAACAGCGTCGAGCGCGCGGCCATGGTGATCATGATCATCTGCTCGACCATCGCCGTGCTGACCACGCTGGGCATCATCCTGTCGCTGCTGTTCGAATCCCTGCGCTTCTTCCAGAANGTTCATCCGCTCGACTTCGTGTTCGGGCTGGAATGGAGCCCGCAGACGGCGCTGCGCAAGGATCAGGTGGGNGCGACCGGCCTGTTCGGCGCGGTCCCGCTGCTGGCCGGCACGATGCTGATTTCCCTTATCGCCATGTGCGTGGCCGCCCCGGTCGGGCTGATGGCCGCCATTTACATGTCCGAATACGCGCCCAGCAAGGTGCGCGGCACCGTCAAGCCGCTGCTGGAAATCCTGGCCGGCATCCCGACCGTGGTCTACGGCTTCTTCGCCGCCCTGACGGTGGCCCCCTTCTTCCGCGAATGGGGGCTCGATTTCGGCCTGACCATTTCATCGGAAAGTGCGCTGGCGGCCGGCATCGTGATGGGGATCATGATCATCCCCTTCGTCTCGTCCCTGTCCGACGACGTGATGTCGGCGGTGCCGCAGTCGCTGCGCGAAGGTTCCTACGGCCTGGGCGCCACCAAATCGGAAACCATCAAGCAGGTGATCCTGCCGGCAGCATTGCCGGGCATCGTCGGCTCGCTTCTGCTCGGCGTGTCCCGCGCCATCGGNGAAACCATGATCGTCGTCATGGCCGCCGGCCTGGCCGCCAATTTGACCGCCAACCCCTTCGAAGCGGTGACCACGGTCACGGTGCAGATCGTCACCCTGCTGGTCGGCGACCAGGAGTTCGACAGCGCCAAGACCCTCGCCGCCTTCGCCCTCGGCCTGATCCTGTTCTGCGTCACCCTGGTGCTGAACATCATCGCCCTCACCATCGTCAACAAGTATCGAGAGCAATATGACTGACGCGGCACCGACCATGAACGGCCCGACAAACGGGGGCCTTGCGACCCGCAGTTCCAACGACGCCGTCACCAGGGGCCTGAAGCGCCGCTACGCCGCGGAACGCCGGTTCAAGGCCTACGGCATCCTCGCGATCGCCTTTGCCATGGGCATGCTGGGCCTGTTGTTCACGACCATCGTATCCAAGGCGATCCCCGCCTTCACGCAGACCATGATCAACCTGGAGATCACTCTGTATCCCCAGGACATNGATCCCCAGGGCACNCGGGACCGGCAGGCGCTGTCGTCGGCCAATTACCGGGCGGTGATCCGCCAGGCCTTCTACGACCTGTTCCCCGACGTTACCAACCGCCGCGACCGCCGCGCCCTGTTCGACATGATCAGCCCCGGCGCCGTGTACGAAATCCGCGACATGGTGATGGCCAACCCCAATCTGATCGGCGAACGGGTGATCGTGCAGATGCCCATGTCCGACGACATCGATCAATTGAACAAGGGCCAGATCCGCAAGGACAGCCCCGAAGCCGAACGCCGCGTCAAGGACAAGCAGATCGCCTGGTTCGAACGGCTGGAAAATCGCGGCATGATCGAGACCGTATTCAACACCACCTTNTTCACCGCCGGCGACAGCCGCGAACCGGAACTGGCCGGCATCTTCGGCGCCGCCATGGGNTCGCTGTTCACCATGCTGGTGACCTTGCTGGTGTCCTTCCCGCTGGCCGTGGCCTCCGCCATCTATCTGGAGGAATTCGCCCCGGTCAACAAATGGACCCAGACCATCGAGGTCAACATCAACAACCTGGCCGCGGTGCCGTCCATCGTGTTCGGGCTGCTGGGACTGGCCGTGTTCATCAACTTCTTCGGCATGCCGCGCTCGGCCCCCGTGGTCGGCGGCCTGGTGCTGGCGCTGATGACCCTACCGACCATCATCATCGCCGCCCGCTCGGCGCTGAAATCAGTGCCGCCGTCGATCCGCGAAGCCGCCTACGGCCTGGGCGCCTCGCCGCTTCAGGTCATCACCCACCATGTGCTGCCGCTGGCCATGCCGGGCATTCTGACCGGGACCATCATCGGCATGGCCCAGGCCCTGGGCGAGACGGCGCCGCTGCTGATGATCGGCATGGTGGCCTTCATCGTCGANGTGCCGCACGGCGCCCTNGACCCGGCGACCGTGCTGCCGGTGCAGATCTATCTGTGGGCGGATTCGCCGGAACGCGCCTTCGTGGAACGCACCTCGGCCGCGATCTGCGTGCTGCTGGCCTTCTTGGTAATCATGAACGTGGGCGCGGTATTTCTGCGCAAGCGTTTCGAGAGGAAATGGTAAGGATGACCCCCGACATGAATCAGAGCATTCCCCAGGACACCGCCGGAGACAGCCCCGTGACGCAATCTCAAGCCGACGCGGTCAAGCTCAAGGCCCGCAACGTCAAGGTGTTCTATGGCGAGAAACAGGCCCTGTTCGACGTCAACCTGGACATCAAGGCGAACGAAGTGACGTCGCTGATCGGCCCGTCGGGCTGCGGCAAGTCGACCTTCCTGCGCTCACTCAACCGCATGAACGACACCATCGACATCTGCCGGGTCGAGGGCGAAATCGCCCTCGACGGGCAGGACATCTATGACAAGACCATCGACGTCGTGCACCTGCGTGCCCGGGTCGGCATGGTGTTCCAGAAGCCCAATCCCTTTCCCAAGACGATCTTCGACAACGTCGCCTACGGCCCGCGCATTCACGGCCTGACCGATTCCAAGTCCGAACTGGACGGCATCGTCCAGACGGCGCTGGAAAAGGCCGGCCTGTGGAACGAGGTCAAGGACCGCCTGGACCAGCCCGGCACCGGGTTGTCCGGCGGCCAGCAGCAGCGCCTGTGCATCGCCCGCGCCGTCGCCGTGTCGCCCGAAGTGATCCTGATGGATGAGCCCTGCTCGGCGCTCGACCCCATCGCCACGGCCAANATCGAGGAACTGATCGACGAGTTGCGGGAAAACTTCACGATCGTGATCGTCACCCATTCCATGCAGCAGGCGGCCCGCGTGTCGCAGCGCACCGCCTTCTTCCATCTAGGCTATCTGGTCGAGGTCGACGATACGGAAAAGATGTTCACCAATCCGTCCGACGAGCGCACCCAGGGTTACATTACGGGCCGCTTCGGCTGAGGCATTGGGGCGACACACCGGGAGATCACGAGACATGACCACAGACCACATCGTCAAGTCCTTCGACGAGGACCTGAAGAAACTGGACAACATCATCGCCGAAATGGGCGGCTTGGCTGAGGTTCAGTTGGCCGACGCCGTGGAGGCGCTGATCAAGCGCGACACCGAACTGGCCGACCGGGTGATCGCCGGCGACAAGAAGATCGACGCCCTGGAAGCCGAACTCGACGCTCAGGCGACCACGACCCTGGCCCTGCGCCAGCCCGTGGCCGACGACCTGCGCGTCACCATCACGGCTCTGCGCACGGCCAGCCTGATCGAACGCATCGGCGATTACGCCAAGAACATCGCCAAGCGGTCGGTGGTGCTGGCCCAGTCGCCGCCCCTCGGCCCGACCAAAAGCATCGCCCGCATGGCGACCCTGGTTCAGGGCATGACCAAGGACGTGCTGGACGCCTATGTGGCGCGTGACGTGGACAAGGCGGAGGCCGTGCGCGCGCGCGACGCCGATGCCGACCTGCTGCACACCAGCCTGTTCCGCGAAATTCTGACCTACATGATGGAAGATCCGCGCACGATCACGTCCTGCACGCATCTTCTGTTCGTCTCGAAGAACCTGGAACGGATCGGCGACCATGCGACCAACATCGCCGAGTTGGTGTACTATCTTGTGAAAGGCGTGCCGCCTACGGACGAGCGCGAAAAAAGCGATGCATCAAGCTTCACTGTCGTCGATCCCGACCGCGACTAAGCCTAAGGACACGGGCTTCATGAGCAAAAGCATTCTCATCGTCGAGGACGACCCCTCGTTGGCCGAACTGGTCCGCTACAACCTCACCAAGGAGGGGTTCAACGCGGTCGTCGTCGGCGACGGGGAAACGGCCGTTGTCGCGGTCGAGGAGGAAGATCCCTCGCTGGTCATCCTCGACTGGATGCTGCCCAACCTGTCGGGCATCGAGGTCTGCCGCCAATTGCGCCGCAAGCCCGAAAACAAGAACCTGCCGATCATCATGCTGACCGCCCGCGGCGAGGAGGCGGACCGCATCCGCGGCCTCGATTCCGGGGCCGACGACTATGTGGTGAAGCCGTTTTCGCCGAGCGAGCTGATCGCCCGCGTGCGGGCGGTCCTGCGCCGCGCCAATCCGGAACGGGCGACCGAGGTTCTGACCTACGCCGANCTGAGCATGGACCTGGAGGAACACCGGGTCTACCGGGGGGACGAACTGGTCCGCCTGGGGCCGACGGAATTCCGCCTGCTCCGCGTGTTCCTGGAAAAACCGGGCCGCGTCTATTCCCGGGAACAGCTTCTCGACCGGGTCTGGGGCCGCGACATCTACGTCGAATCCAGGACCGTCGACGTGCACATCCGCCGCCTGCGCAAGGCGCTCAACACCGAAGGCCGCCCGGACCTCATCCGCACCGTGCGCTCAGCCGGCTACGCGCTCGATTCCTCGCCCGATTGAGGCTCTTAAGATCCGCACGTAACGTATTGTTGTAGAGACCTGATTAACCTTCTCGCCCTAACATGCGGGCGGGAAGGCTATGGTCATTTCACGCTTCAAATACGCCCGGCTGCTGCTGGCGGTCCGACGGGTCATCCGCAACGACCATCTGATCCTGATGGTCCTGGCGCTTGTCGTCGGCTGCGCGTCGGGGGCCGCGGTCGTCGCGTTCCGCGAGACCATCGAAATCTTCCAATCCCTGTTNTACGGCAGCGGCCACGAACGCCTGTCGCACCACGTCACCGGGCTGGCCTGGTGGCATGTCCTGCTGGCTCCCGCCGCCGGCGGTCTTATCGTCGGCCTGTTCATNTACCGGTTCCTGCCGAACCGCAAGCCCCAGGGGGTCGCCGACGTGATCGAGGCGGAACAGTTGCACGGCGGCTGGATGTCGTCCCGGGTCGGCCTGTATTCGGCCATCGCCAGCGCGCTGTCGATCGGCGCCGGGGCGTCGGTCGGGCGCGAAGGCCCGGCCGTGCACCTGGGGGCGTCGCTCGGCGCCTGGCTGGCGCGCCGCCTGCAACTGACCCGCTCGCTNAACCGCACGCTGCTGGGCTGCGGGGTCGCCGCCGCCGTCGCCGCGTCGTTCAACGCACCGCTGGCCGGGGCGCTGTTCGCCAACGAGGTGGTGATCGGCCATTACGCGCTGAAGGCCTTTGCGCCGGTGGTCGTNGCCTCCGTCGCGGGGACCGCCATCTCACGGCACTGGTTCGGCAATTTTCCGGCCTTCGCCCTGGTCGACAATCCCTTGGCCTCGTTCTGGGAATTTCCCGCCTTCGTCGGCCTGGGCATCGCCAGCGCCGCCTGCGCCATTCTGATGATGCATTCCATTGTCGTCGCCTCCGACCTGTCCAAGCGCACCCCCCTGCCGTCCTGGCTGAAGCCGGCGGTGGCGGGCCTCGCGGTCGGCGCCATGGCGCTGATGGTGCCGCAGGTTCTGGGCGTCGGCTACGGCGTGACCGAGGACGCCATGCTGAACGTCTACGGCTTCGGCACGCTTTTGATCATTCTGGCGGCCAAGATCATCGCCACGGCGATCAGTCACGGATACGGCTTTTCCGGCGGCGTGTTTTCCCCGGCCCTGGTCGTCGGCGCCGTCGCCGGCGGNGCCTACGGCATCGTCGCCACCGCGATCTTCCCCGACCTGTCGTCGGGCGTGCCCGCCTATACGGTGGTCGGCATGGGCGCGGTCGCCGCCGCCGTCCTGGGAGCCCCCATTTCGACCACCCTGATCATCTTCGAGATGACGTCCGACTACACTCTGACCCTCGCGGTGATGATCGCCGTCGTGGTGTCGTCGGAAATCTCGCACCATTTCTACGACCGGTCCTACTTCGTGCGCCAATTGCGCGAGCGCGGCATCGACCTGAGGGAAGGCATCGAGTCCGAGGTCATGCAGACCATCACCGTCAACGCGGTGATGCGCCGCAACCTCAGCACCGTGTCCATGAGCACGGACCTGGAAACCCTGCGACACCTGTTGCAGGATTCGACCGTGGGCGAGGTCTTCGTGGTGGACGGCGACGGCGTGCTGCACGGCACCATCACGCTGCCGGACCTCAGCGAATTCGCCTTCGACCACGACCTGGACGGCTTGGTCAACGCCGGCGACGTGGCCCGCACCCATCCCCCCATGCTGACCCGCCACGACGACATCGAAACGGCGGTCACCCTCATGGACACCAGCGGCGAAACCGTGATTCCGGTAACGGAAAACGAGCGCGACCGCACCCTGATCGGCGCCGTAACCCATGACGACGTGATGACCGAATTCAACCGCGTGCTGATGGAGCGCCGCCGCGAGGAACTGGGCCACGAATAACCAGCCCAGGCCGCTCCCGCGATAGCATCGCCCGTCCGGGACGGGTATAAGATGGGTATGTCCGGTCCCACCCAAACNCCCCCCGCGCCGCCGCCGGCGCCCACCGCCCCCTACCTTGCCGGCCTGAACGACACCCAGGCCGAGGCCGTGGCGGCCGTGGACGGCCCCGTGCTGGTCCTGGCCGGCGCCGGCACGGGCAAGACGCGGGTGCTGACCACGCGGCTCGCCCATATCCTGATGCAGCGCAAGGCGCGGCCCTGGGAGGTTCTGGCCGTGACCTTCACCAACAAGGCCGCNCGCGAGATGAAGGAGCGGGTCGGCAAGCTGGTCGGCGCCCCGGTCGAGGGCTGGTGGGTCGGCACCTTCCATGCCGTTGGGGCCCGCATCCTGCGCGCCAACGCCGAACTGGTGGGCCGTCAGCCCAACTTCACCATCCTGGATGCCGACGATCAGGTGCGCCTGGTCAANCAGCTTCTGGACGCCCTGGAAATCGACCAGAAGCGCTGGCCGCCCCGCGTCGTCTCGGGCACCCTCCAGCGCTTCAAGGACCGCGGTCTGATGCCGGCGGCCCTGCCCGAGGAAGAGGCGCAGAGCCTGTGCGACGGCAAGGGGCAGGAAATCTACAAGGCCTATCAGGACCGGCTGGAGGCGCTGAACGCCTGCGACTTCGGCGANCTGCTGCTGTTGTGCCTGGAGCTGTTCCGCAACGCGCCCGAGGTTCTCGCCAAGTACCAGCGGCAGTTCCGCTACATCATGGTCGACGAATATCAGGACACCAACGTGGCCCAGTATCTGTGGCTGCGCCTGCTCGCCCAGGCCCACAAGAACATCTGCTGCGTCGGCGACGACGACCAATCCATCTATTCCTGGCGCGGCGCCGAGGTCGGCAACATNCTGCGCTTCGAAAAGGACTTCCCCGGCGCCACCGTGGTCCGGCTGGAGCGCAACTACCGCTCGACCTCGCACATCCTGGCCGCCGCCTCGGGCCTGATCGCGCATAACGACGGCCGCCTCGGCAAGACCCTGTGGACCGAGCAGAACGACGGCGACCCGGTGGTCGTGCGCGGTGTGTGGGACGGCGACGAGGAAGCGCGGGTGATCGGCGACGAGATCGAAAGCCTGCACGGCGGCGGCCACAAGCTGAACGAGATCGCCGTCCTGGTGCGCGCCGGCTTCCAGACCCGCGAGTTCGAGGAACGCCTGATCACCCTCGGCGTGCCCTACCGCGTGGTCGGCGGCCANCGGTTTTACGAACGCCAGGAAATCCGCGACGCCATCGCCTATCTGCGCGTGATCGCGCAGCCCGCCGACGATCTGGCGTTCGAACGCATCGTCAACCTGCCCAAGCGCGGGCTCGGCGACGCGACAATGCAGGCCGTGCACCTGCATGCCCGCGCGCGCGGCCTGCCNCTGGTCGCGGCGGCGCGGGAGATTTGCGGCACGGACGAGCTGAAATCCAAGGCNCGCCAGACCCTGACCAGCCTGCTCGACGATTTCGACCGCTGGCGGGCGCTGGCTTCCGTGACCGACCATGTCGACGTGGTGAAAACCGTGCTGGACGAAAGCGGCTATACGGACATGTGGCGGGAGTCGAAGGCGCCGGAGGCCCAGGGACGGCTGGAAAACCTGAAGGAACTGGTTGTCGCCTTGGAAGACTTCGACAACCTGGCCGGCTTTCTTGAGCACGTCAGCCTGGTCATGGAGAACGANGAGAATGCGACGGACGACAAGGTCTCGCTGATGACCCTGCACGGCGCCAAGGGTCTGGAGTTCGAGACCGTGTTCCTGCCCGGCTGGGAGGAAGGCCTGTTTCCCCACCAACGCGCCCTGGACGAGGGCGGCTTGGCGGCGTTGGAGGAGGAACGCCGGCTGGCCTATGTCGGACTGACCCGGGCGCGNAAGCGCGCCGCCATTTCGTTCGCCGCCAACCGCCGGGTCTACGGTCAGTGGCAGACGGCCCTGCCGTCGCGCTTCGTCGACGAACTGCCGAACGACAACATCAGCCGCCAGCAGGAACAGGGCCTGTATTCCGGGTCGGGCTACGGCGGCCTGGGTAGCGGCGGGTATGACGGCGGCACCCAGTTTCCTGGCGCACTGCGGCGCAGCGGCCCCCGGGCGTCGCGCTTCGCCGGCGGCGGCAACGCGGGCGGTGGCGGCGACTGGCGCGCGGCCGACCGNGGCGGCGCCGACGCCGGCCTGACCGTGGGCACCCGGGTGTTCCACCAAAAATTCGGTTACGGCCGTATCAAAGCCAAGGACGGCGACAAGTTGGAAATCGAATTCGAGAAGGCCGGGCGCAAGAAGGTCATGGGCAGTTTCGTGGAAAGCGTGTCGTGACCATGTCGGCGCAGCGCTTCCTGTGGTCCATTTCGTTCCGCACGACGGCCGCCGAAGTCCCGTTCCTTGAGGCCTGCCTGGAGCCCCTGTGCGAAAGCGTTTCGTCCTTCGGCGACGAGGACGGCGGCCCCTGGCGGGTCGAGGGCATCGCCGTGGACGAACCGGACCGCGCCCGCCTCAAGGCGGCCTTGAACGCCGCCTTCCCGGATGGCGGAGCACCCGTGCCGGTCATCGACCTGATCCCACCCCGGGACTGGCTGACGGAAAATATCTTCGAGTTCCCGCCCTTGACCGTCGGCCGCTTCTTCATCCACGGNTCGCATTACGACGGTCCGGTGCCGGGCGGGCGGATCCCCCTGCTGCTGGACGCCGGCACGGCCTTCGGCTCGGGCGAACATGGATCGACCGCCGGCTGCCTCGCCTGCATCGGCGATCTGGCGCGCAAACATCGCCCGGGCCGCGTGCTCGACATGGGCTGCGGGTCCGGCATTCTGGGNATCGCCGCGGCCAAATTGTGGAACGTGCCCGTGGTCGCCACGGACATCGACGCCGAGGCCACCCGGGTCACCGCCCTGAACGCCGCGCAGAACGGCGTCGGCCACCTGGTCACCGCCGTCGCCGCCCCCGGCTACCGNGCCCCCATCGTGCGTCAGGCCGCCCCTTACGGCCTGATCGTGGAAAACATCCTGGCCCGGCCGATCCGCCGGCTGTCCCGCGATCTGGCGCAACATCTCGCCCCCGGCGGGGTCTGCGTGCTGTCCGGCCTGGTGGTGCGCGACGCGCAACTGGTCATCACCGCCCATCGCCGCCAGGGCCTGCGTCTGGTCCGCCACATGACCATCAACGGCTGGCGGACCCTGGTGATGCAGAAACCCCGCTAACCACGATTCAGTGACTTAAACGCCGCCAGCGCCCGNTCCCGTGCCCGTTTGTGATCGACGATGGGCGCGGGGTAGGCGTCCGTCCCCAGTTCCGGCACCCAGCGGCGCACATAGTCTCCANCCTTGTCGAATTTCTCGCCCTGCAGGGTGGGATTGAAGATGCGGAAATAGGGCGCGGCATCGGCGCCGCAGCCCGCGACCCATTGCCAGTTGAAGGGGTTGGACGCGGCATCCGCGTCGACCAGCGTGTCCCAGAACCAGGCCTCGCCCGCCTGCCAGGGCTGCAACAGATGTTTGACCAGGAACGAGGCCGCGACCATGCGCACCCGGTTGTGCATGGTCCCCGTGGCCCAAAGCTCGCGCATGCCGGCATCGACGAGGGGATAGCCGGTCCGCCCTTGCTGCCAGGCGGCGAGCAGGCCGTCGTCGGCCGCCCAGGGGAAGGCCTCGAACCTGGCGTCCATGGGTCGCTCGGCGAGGTCCGGGAAATGATAGAGGACATGATGGGCGAATTCCCGCCACACCAGTTCCTTCAGGAACGTCTCCCGCCCCTGGCCGGCCGGGGCCGCCTTAACGGCGGCGGCCCACACNTGGCGCGGGCCGATGTCGCCCCAGGCCAAATGCGGCGACAGGCCCGAGGTCGCAGGCTTGGCCGGGAAATCCCGATGATCCGCATAATTCATGACGGGCCCGTCGAGGAACCTGTCCAGGCGGTCCGTCGCCCCGGCGGCTCCTGGGGTCCAATGATCTGAAAATCCCGCCGCCCAATCGGGCGACCGGGGCGGCAGCCCCCAGTCCGCCAGGTTATCACTGCGCGGCCAGCTTTCCGGCACGGCCAAAGCCTTTGGCGCGGGCGCGGGCCGCGGCGGGTCGCCGGCGGCGCGGCAGGCCTGCCAGAACCGGGTATAGACCTTGTAGCCGCCGCCGGCCTTGGTGGTGATTTCCCAGGGCTCAAGCAAAAGCGATGCATTGAAGCTTTGGGCCNGAAGNNCCNGCGGGCGCAGGGCCGCCTTGATCTCCGTNTCGCGGGCGACGGACCCCTTGTCGTAACAGCGGTTCCACAGCACCGTATCGGCCCCGGTTTCCGCGATCAGNGCGTCGAGCACGGCCCCCGCCGCCCCTCGGCGCTGGATCAGGCGCGATCCCAGGGCCGCCAGATCATCGGCCAGGGCCGCCAGGGAATGGTGCAGCCACCA
>JGI25317J35169_1001041_pt1 | contig 17975 bp, 19 predicted proteins | sample AutmiccommunBRH5_FD_35169 | JGI IMG/M metagenome (IMG submission 35169) | reverse complement strand
GCCGGATCAGAGGCGCGCGGGATGAGCAGAACGATTGGCTCCACCCCTTCGCCGGTCCATTCCAGAGGCTTGGCCAACAGCTCGCCGTCAGAGGCCGGACCAGTAACCTGAAGAACACTGACAGGCGGCAGCCGGTCGGGATCGCGGTAGGTCTTCTTGCGCTTCTCAAGATGGCCTGCTTCCTCCAACTCCTTGAGCAGGCGCTTNAGGTCGATCCGCGCAGCCCCCTTGATGCCAAAAGCCTTGGCAATATCACGTTTTGCGGTGAGGGTCGGGTTATCCGAGATCCATTGCAGGATCTCGTCTTTGTTGGGCATCTGGCTCATGGTTTGGCCCTAGCACGAAGCGAAAGCGACGTCATCCGGGAAACCGTCAAANTGCNGGGGCAGGTTTAGAGATTTCTTCACGCTTTGACCTCTAAGGTCNTTCAAGACCCGAGCAGAGGCCNAAAATGAAAGCAACCACCCCACTNGCCCGGATAGCGCCAGCGCCACGCGGCGGGGCCGCNGCCCATCTGACCCGGTCGCAAAAGGCTGCAATCATTGTCCGGTTCTTGATCAATGAGGGCGCCGAGATTGCGCTGACTGACCTGCCTGACGGGTTACAAGCGCGCCTGACGACGCAAATGGGCTCCATGCGCTATGTCGATCGCGGCACGCTGGCCGATGTCGTCGCGGAGTTTGCGCAGGAGCTAGAGGGCATGGGGCTGATCTTTCCGCGTGGCNTGGCAGGTGCGCTGTCGACTCTTGGCGGTCGGATCAGTCCGCAAACCGCCGCGCGGCTCCGCAAAGAGGCGGGTGTGCGGCAATACGGCGATCCTTGGAACCAGGTAAAGGAGGCAAATCTGACGGCTCTCATTCCTATTATTGAGCGCGAAAGCACAGAGGTGGCGGCGGTCCTTTTGTCCAAGCTCGAGGTATCGCGCGCTGCGGATCTATTGGGCAAATTGCCGGGTGAACTGGCGCGGCGGATCACCTATGCGGTCTCACAAACCGGATCGGTCAGTCCCGAAGCAGTTGACAGGATCGGCTTGGCACTGGCGGCAGAATTGCATGACGTGCCTGAAACCGCATTTGCCCAAGGGGCGGTGGAACGCGTGGGCGCAATCCTGAATTTCTCCCTTGCGGCCACCCGCGATGACGTGCTGACCGGTCTCGAGGAAACCGATCAGGAATTCGCGGCACTTGTCCGCCGCGCGATCTTTACCTTTGTGCATATATCAGACCGGGTGAAACCCACCGATATTCCCCGGATCACGCGTGAGCTGGATCAGGCGGTCTTGGTCACGGCCCTCGCCGGAGCAGCCTCAGGCGATGTGGCGACGGTGGCGGAGTTCATTCTGAATAATCTCGGGAAACGCATGTCCGAGGCGATCCGCGAGGAAATGCAAGAGCGGGGTCGTGTCCGTCTGCGCGACGCCGAAGAGGCGATGACAGCCGTCGTCAATGCCGTACGCACGCTAGAAGCGGCTGGCGAGATCAGCTTTGTCACCCCGGAAGATGAGGAGCTGAGCGGCGACTGACCACTGGACAAGCGGAAAAGCCAGACATAGGCTTGGACCTATGAGTGATTGGGATGGACGCCGCTGGCACGACATGGGCGGACAGGCAGCCGGGCCTGTGCCGATGGAAGGGCATGACTTTGCTCTCTGGGAAAAACGCATTGATGCGCTGATGGTGCTCTGCGGGCAAAAGGGGCTCTTTACCGTCGACGGGCTCCGCCGCGCGATTGAGGATATGGGCGAAGACGCCTTTGAAAAGTACAGCTATTACGAACGCTGGATCGCCGCCGTAAATCAGAACTTGCTGGAAGCGGGGGTCTATTCCCTAGAGGAATTGGCCACCCGGATGGATGAGATCGCCGCGCGTGGCCCGACCTATGCCGAGGCGCAACATGGCTGAGCGGGTGCGAGTCAAGGCGCTGACACCGCCGGGTCATGTCCGCGTGCCGTGGTATCTCAGGGGCAAGACGGGTGAGATCGAGCGGCCTTTGGGCGCGTTTCACAATCCTGAGCAATTGGCCTATGGCCTGTCGGCCGAAGAAAAGCCGCTTTATCGCGTGCGCTTTTCCATGGCAGAAATTTGGGGTGATGCNGCNGAGANCCCAAACGACACNCTCGATGCCGAGATCTACGCCCATTGGTTGGAGAAGGTGGTCATCCATGCCGCATGACCACCACGATCACGACGACTATCACCACGAGGGCATGAGCTCCTCGGGTCATCCCTATCGCGCCGACAATGACGGCCCGCTGACCTATTGGCAGCGCATGGAAATTGCCGTTCGTGAGTTGTTGGTGGAAAAATCTCACCTGACCTGCTCAGATAGCCACTCAGATCGAGGTCATGGACGCCCGCAGCCCCGCAAATGGTGCGGCGGTCGTGGCGCGGGCATGGATTGATCCCGATTTCAAGGCACGCTTGCTCTCTGATGCCTCTGCCGCAAGCCGCGAGATGGGATTCGATATCGGCCCGCTCAACCTGATTGCTGTCGAGAACACCGCAGACGCGCATAATCTGATCGTCTGCACTCTCTGTTCCTGTTACCCCCGGAACCTCTTGGGCCTGCCGCCCGACTGGTACAAAACTCGCGAATACCGCAGCCGCGCAGTGCGCGAGCCGCGCGCTGTGTTGCGGGAATTCGGTCTTGATCTGGCTGAGAGTGTCACGGTTCGGGTTCACGACAGCACCGCCGACATGCGCTATATGGTGTTGCCTGCCCGACCAGAGGGGACCGAAGGACTGAGTCAAGAGCAGCTGGCCAGCCTTGTTACCCGTGATTCAATGATCGGCACCGGCCTGCCTCGCCAACCCTGACCGGACCGAGGGCCAGCCAAGGAGGTGCGGTCGTCTTGTCATCGCCCTGCCCACTGACGCCATGGCGCAGGTCTTTGGGACGGCCCCTGACAACGATCTGCCGGAACCATCGCCGAGGCACCGGTTTCCGCCCCAGACCATTGCGCATGTTGTCCGGCTCTACGCCCGGTTCAACTTGGGTCTGCGCGAGGTCGCGCCGGGTCTTGATCATTGGTCACACAAGGGACTCGATAACCGCGCCGCGACCTGCCATCGGCCTTTCCGAAAACGACAGCGAGTCATGTGGGGTCTCCGATTACCAGTCGGAGTGAAACGTTTCGCGACCATCGGCTCGACGTATGCGAGGCCTGGACATCAGCGGCAAACGTCGTGTGATCGACGAACAACAGGCCAGACTTGGCAAACCCGGTGGGTTAACGTGACAAGACCTTTGGCGCACATTTCGCCACTTGGGTGGACCCACATCCTTCTCACCAGAGAATAGAGGTTGCCCAAAAGGTGATCAAACCGCGTTGGTGTAGGATTCTGAACGCTCCGGCATCAGACCCGATATCGGTGTTAGGCGTAAGCGAGACTTAAGCCACCGAACAAAGCCGCAAGGCGTCATAAACCGCCGCGTGGATGTTGCGTGACGACTGCGCATCGCCGATGCGGTAAAGCTCATACCCTTTGCCGTGTCTGGGTTGGGACGTAAGGTTCTTGAGCGCATGAANGTCTGTGACCCCATCATTGGCCGATTGCCTGCGCAGTTCCTCGAACATCTCATTCATCGGTATCGTGCCCATTTCGACGATCACCTGATCATAGAGGGTCTGTTCGATGGCATGGGTCAGCTCGTTCATNAANGTCGCCTGTAGCTTGTTGCCTTTGCGCGCGACGCCGATCAGCCGCAGGTTGCCCTCGGGACGCAGGCCAGACTTGGCAAACTCTTTGTGCCAGCGCGTGGACTCCGGATAGACGAGATCCTGACCGATGTTCACATCGATGGANGTTAGCCGCACATTCGCCCCTTCCGCCTGCGCACTCTGCGCAGCCAACAACGCCGGATGTCGGCCGGTGTTATCCCAGATCAGGACATCNCCAACCGGCTTGACCTGCCGACCTACGATGTCCCATGCCGAATGCACCAGATCATCCCCTGCGCCAAATTCGGTTTGCGGGATGCCGCCCGTTGCCAGAATGACCAGATCAGGATTGAGCGCGGCGACACTTTCCGCGTCCATGTAGCGGTTGCATTCCACCGCGACGCGCAGAATTTCCAACTCGGCCAAACGCCAATCAATGATACCAATCAGATCTCGTCGCCAATCCGCTGCGGCCATAAGCACCTGACCACCCGGCTGCGCGGCCGCTTCGAAGAGGCGGACGTTGTGACCACGTTCCGCCAAAACCCGCGCCGCTTCCAACCCGGCAGGGCCAGCCCCCACAACAACGGCATCGCGCGGGGTTTGTGTGCGTTCAATGCGGTGGCCAATCGTCAACTCGCGTCCGGTTGATGCGTTATGGAGGCATTTGGGGCGATGCTGTGACTGGCAATGACCGGCCCCGACACATGGCCGTATCCGGTGCTCTTCCCCGCGCATAAGTTTGTTCACCATATGCGGGTCTGCGATATGCGGGCGGGTCAGCCCCGCCATATCCACATGCCCCTCCGAAACGGCAAAGCGTGCCGAGGCCATGTCGGAGAGTTTCGCTGCGTGGAAAACCGGCAGCTTCACGTCGCGTTTAAACCGGCCAACGGCCGCAACCCATGGGGCTGCTGGCATGCCCATGCCNGGGAACACCTCTTCCGACAGCGACCGAGAGGTGTCCATTGACCCGAAAAGCGCATTGAAAAAATCGACAGAGCCTTCGCGCTCAAGGATCTGCGCCGCCGCCAAGCAGTCCTCTGCGGACAGTTCGCCGTCAATGCCCTCATCCACCACATAGCGCATGCCAACGATGAAATCGTCGCTGACATTGCGACGGATTTCGTCATGCACCATCAAGGCAAACCTCACACGGTTCTCCAATGNCCCGCCAAACCGGTCTGTGCGGTGGTTTGTCTTGGGTGACAGGAACTGTCCGATCATATGTCCGGCAGCAAGTGTTTCGATCCCGTCCAGCCCGCCTTCCTCGCAGCGGCGCGCGGCCTGACCATAGGCTTTGACCACCCGCGCGATATCGTGCTCATCCATCTCTCGGGGNATGCCACGGTGCAATGTCTCGCGGATCGGAGACGGGCCAATCGGCGGCAGCCAATCCTGCGCATAGGGATCACCCCGCCGCCCGAGATGTGTGATCTGGCACATCAANGCCGCGCCTTGCGCATGCATCCGCTCTGCAAAGCGTTGCAGATGCNGAATGATCTGGTCGGTGCCGACATTGAGCTGCTGAAAGATNTTTGGGCTGTCGATGTCGACATTCGACGACCCACCAAACATTGAAAGTGCAATGCCGCCCCGTGCCTTTTCTTCGTGGTAGGCCTGATAGGCCTCCTGCGGAAAGCCATCNTTCTCCAGCCCGCAGGCATGCGATGTGCTCATGATCCGATTGCGCAGAACCAGCTNTTTAATCTGGAGCGGTTGCAGCAGCGGGTCTTTCGCGCGGATGGGGCTCTGGATGGCCATGGCATAAACTCCGGTTGGGACGCGGCCGTGCAGGCCCGTCAAATTGTCGACTATCGTTCAGGGTCNGGATCAGAGCACTTTGGACAGGAATTCCTGCGTGCGCGGATCTTGCGGTGTTTCAAAGATTTGCGACGGCGGGCCACTTTCCACGATACGCCCTGCATCGGTGAAATAGACCCGGTCCGATATCTCGCGGGCAAAGCCCATCTCGTGGGTGACCAACATGCANGTCATCCCGTCCATCGCTAGATCCCTGATGGTCACAAGCACTTCTTTNACCGTTTCGGGGTCGAGTGCTGCCGTCACCTCATCGAATAACATCACGTCGGGCCGCATGCACAGGCTGCGGGCGATGGCGACACGCTGTTGCTGACCGCCCGACAGTTCCGCAGGATAGGCGTTTTCCTTATCCTTCAACTTGACCTTGGCCAGCAGGGCGCGGGCCCGCTCCTCGACCTCTGTGCGGTTTTCCCTGAGCACCAGCAGCGGCGCCATCATCACGTTTTGCAAAACAGTGCGGTGCGGAAAGAGGTTGTATTGCTGAAACACAATCCCGACCTTGCGCCGCAGCGCCAGCTTGTCGAGCTTTGCATCATGCACCTCAATCCCTTCGACCTTTACCGATCCCTTGCTGACCGGGGTNAGCCCGTTGATCGTGCGGATCAGGGTGGATTTGCCTGAACCGGACGGTCCGATGATACAGACCACTTCACCCTTCATGACGTCGATATCGATGCCTTTGAGCACTTCAAGGCTACCAAAGCTCTTGTGGACGCCGTGCAAGGCCACGATCGGCTGTTCGACGGTCCAGTTTCCGGTGGGGGACATCATCGTCAAGTCTCCTGTCAGGACCCAGTGGCGAAGCGTTTTTCAAGCCGACGGGTGCAAATTGATATCGGATAGATGACGACAAAGAAGATCGTCATCAGAAAGAGGTAGAAAGGGATCAGAAACTCGGGACGCGACCCTGCCGCTTCCATGGCTGCCTGTGTGTTGCCAAGCGCCTCGTTGACGCCAAGGATTGCCGCCATCGGCGTCATCAACGTCAGCAGCGCGTACCAGTTCATCCACGGCGGAAGCATCCGGCGGATACATTGCGGCAAGATGATATGACGAAGCGTCTGACCGCGCGTAAATGCAAGGCTCTCAGCACTTTCCCATTGGCCGGAAGGGATCGACGCCACCGCTCCGCGCAGAATTTCCGAAACATTCGCCATGACCGGCAAGGAAAAGCCGAAAGTGGCCTTAAGCCAGTCGGGAACCATCACCTTGTCTCCACCCGGCAGCGTGATCTGAAACGGCACAAGAAACATGATCGCAAACAAGATTACCAGCCAAGGTGAGTTGCGAAAGAGGTTCGTGACCAGCTTGGCAGGGAGCCGGATCAGGGTGACTGGGCTAATCTGCATAAAGCCCAAGATCACACCACTAACCGTGGCCAGCGCCATAGCCAGAACGCTCATCACCAAGTTCAACCCAAACCCTTTGAGGATAAACGGCANCCAGGTGATCAGCGTGGCCAACGCCGAAGGGCGTCCGGTTGACCCATCTTGTGCCATAGCGGCCAATGTAGCCAGAACGCATAGCCCTGCCGCAAGAACGGGGGCCCGCCACGTCAGACGGGAAACGGTCCAATTCGGCGTCATTGTCCGTACCCCGGCAGTGCTATTTTCCGCTCGATCATGGTCATGATCCGCGCGATGATCGCAATCAGAACGATGTAATAGCCAAAGAGAAGCAGCATCATTTCTGGCACGTTCACGCTGTCCGACCAGATGCCGCTTAGCGAATACGTGATCTCGGGAACCGCAATCACATAGGCCAGCGATGACGTCTTGGCCAGCGAGACGATGTTGTTGGTGAGCGCGGGCAGGCAGATGCGCAAGGCCAGCGGAAAGGTCACGTAGACGAATATCTTGAACCCGGAAAAGCCCAGCGACTCCGCCGCCTCTTTCGTCGAGGCTGGCACCGCCTCGATACCGGAACGAAAAATCTCGACGTTATAGCTGCCGCCAAAAATGCCGATGGCAATGACCGCCCACCCAAACGACCCAATTGCAGGCTCGTACCAACCGCCCATATCCACCTGCGGGGTGATCGCACCGAGCCCGAAGTAAAAGAACAAAAGCTGCACAATGGGGGGCGTGTTGCGAAAAATCTCGATATAGGCCGACACCATCCAACGTATGATCCGCAGCCGTGATGTTTGCGCACCCGCACCGATCACACCGATCACCAACGAAACCGCGATGATCGCCGTGATAAGTTTGACCGAAACCCACATCCCCTCGACCAGCCGACCCCAGTCATAGGAGTTGTAAAACGGCGAGAAGTTAAGCCCGGTGGTGTCGTATAGCCGTTCAAAGAACGGCGCGATAAGGTCCAGCACGCGTGTTATCCTGTCCAAAGGTCGGGGGGATGTTACCCCCCCGGTATCATCAATTGTCGAGATAAGAATTGTCGTACTGCAACTGCTCGTGCAGCGCGGCAAGCCACGGCGACGCCTTGACGCCCCATTTCTTTTCAAGCTCAATCAGCGTGCCGTCCTTGTGCCAGTTATAGGCCATGCCGGACATGAAAGCGCCCCAGATGCCGTCCTTTTCCTCNAGCGGCACAGCAACGCCCCACGGGTTGGAAAACACCGTGTCTACAGGCATTTCATAGCCGTCCCATTCGCCACTTGCGATGTCTGCCGCAATCGAAGTGTCGTCATAAACCCATGCNAGGCATTTGCCCGAACGCAGCGCTTCCTTCGCTTCGGTGTTGCCGCCAAAGGCCACGACATTCGCACCAAACTCGACTTCCGCGATCTTGTTGTAGAACACGCCCTGCTTGCCGCAAACCGGCTTGCCCTTGATATCATCCCAAGAAGAGATGACACCTTCTTTGGCCATGAGGGTGGGACCAGAAGTCCAATACGCAGGCTCGATGATGCCTACGACCTTGCGGCGGTCAGGGCGGTCGGACATGGCACCAATCAGCAGGTCAACCTTGCCCTGTTGCAAGAATTCCATCCGATTGGCCGAGGAAATCACCACGGTTTCCAAGGTCACGCCCATACGGTCGGCGACCGTTTGNGCGAGGTCGACCTCGATGCCTTGAATGGTGCCCTCTGGCGCACGAAAGGCCCAGGGTTTGAACGCGCCCTGAACGCCGACGCGCAGCACACCACGCTCCAACACTTCNTTGAAACGGTCGTTTACGACGTCTTGGGCAAAGCTCGCTGTCGCAGTCAGTGCAGTGATTGCGATCGTACCGAGCAGTGTTTTTAGAGTGATCATTGGTCTCTCCTTGTTGGGGTCTCTACCGTTAATTTGCCGGCTTTTCCGGTTATCTCCTGTGATCCGAAGGCGCACAGAATTCGGTTTCCTGTCGGGCCAGAAATGCCGCGACCTGATGATCTTTTTCCGCACTGGACCAGCCGAACAGCGGGGCAACAGTGTCGGCCACCCGTGCCGCGTCCTCGCCGCTGATCAACCCNTGCCAGATGGCTCCGGTGCGCCGGGTCAACACCGAATAGAGGTCTGGCGCATGTTCGTGGGTCACGGCGTACTCGACAGGATTTTGGCTAGCTTGGGACACGCCACGCAGGCTGATGGTTGCACGTGGNGGCGGCGGCCCGATCCGTGCTGAAACCTCAGACAACATCCGCCGTCCGGCGCTGCGCAGGCTCATCACTGGCCCCGCAGTCATCGCCAAAACGTTTTCAAACCCCTGCGGTGCCAGATCATGCACACGGCGTTCGCGCGCGCCCATTGGGCGATCAGGGTCTTCGGTGAGCGGTCTCACACCGGCCCAGCATTGTTCAATATGGTTTCGCGTCAGGCCGAGCCCCGGTAGCAGATAGTTTGCCTCCGCCAACAAGAAGGCCACATCGTCAGCATCGGCATGGGCGTTCCGCGCATCCCCCTCGAACAGGGTTTCCGTCGGTCCGAAATAGAAACGATCATCGCCCAATGGCAGGCCGTAAAACGGATGCCCGCCCCGATGCACCGTCGCTATTCCGCGATTGGCAAAACCATCGGGCAAGCGCAGAATGATATGCGCTCCCTTGGTGCCTCGTATCAGCCGTTTACCAAAATTCCCGACCTCGTCAGCCCAGCTTCCGGCCATGTTCAGGACTGCACGGGCCAGAATTTCGGTGTTGCCCTCTGGCCCATCCAANGCCATCCGCCATAGCCCAGAACCGTCGCGTCCGCGCAACTCGGCTCGGGTCATCAACCGCAGTTTGGCCCCATAGGCCTCCGCGTCCAGCGCATTGTCGATGCAGAGCCGCTCNGGTGCGGAAAACAGGTATTCGCGAAAGCTGACCATGCCGCGAAGCGCGTCCTGATTGCGCAGATTGCGGCCGATGGGATGCGCGCGCGCNGCATCCGCGTCACGGATCGTACGGTCAAGCGATGGCACCGACGGCCCGATCAGTTGAAGCAGTCGCAACCCCGCATCAAGTTGCCAGCGCGGAAACGGCCCATCGCGCCAGATTGGAAAGGACAATTCGATGGGCCGTGTCCCGACGTCGGTATCCTGCGACAACTCCGCCCGCGCAGTCATAGCGTCGCGCGCCATGCCCAACGCGCGCGCAAAGCGGATGGGGTGGCGCAGTGCGTTCCATACCGGATTGGGCGTTTCCAGATAGCGCAATCCGCAATGGAGCATCCGCGAAGACCGACCGCTGGCCCCCGCGCCCAAGTCTTCTGCCTCGACCAGCAAAACCGCGTATCCCGCCCGCGCCAGTTCACGCAAAGCGGCGGTTCCGTTGACGCCGCCACCGATGATGACAACGTCAAATTCTTGTGCGTCAGACGCGGGACTTGAGCCGGATTTCTGGTTCATGGACCGTATTAAGAACCAGCGGTCATTAGAATCAAAATGCAAAGTTAGCCTTTCAATATACGTTTAGCGCATACTGAAAGGTGTCGCCGCCTACCTCATCTGGGCAAGTACCTCATCCCGCANACTTTCCGCATGGCCGATCAACTCGGTGGCCAGCACGGTTGGCGTCCGGGTGTCCGGTCGCAGCAATGCAAACCTGCACGGAATCTGAGGAAGAAACGGGCGATAAACAATTCTGGGGTCCGGATTGGCCCATGCCGTGAAGGGATCCACCACCGCCAGCCCCAAGCCGCGCTTGACCATGCTGCACATGGTGGCCGACATCGTGGTTTCGATCAGCTGCTGTGGTACGATCCCCGCGCCCTGCATAATGTCGTCGAAAATGCGGCGAGCGGAAACCGAGACGGTCCAACCGATCAGCGGCTCACGGCGTAGATGGTCGGGGCGTACGACCTCTTCCTCGGCGAGCGCATGATCGGCGGGAATGGCGGCGATATAGACTGTATCTGCAAAAATCCGTGTTCCAAACCCGGAGAGCTGGAACGGCGTTTCAGCAAGCCCAAAATCCACTTGCTGGGTCGCAACCCACTTTTCAACGCTGACCGACATGCGCACGTTCAGCTTGACACGGGCTTGGGGTCTATCTTTCGAGAACCGCGAAATGACTTCCGGTAGGAAATCCAACCCAAGAGCTGGCAGAGCGGCAATTCTGACACCACCATCCTGCCCCTCTTCCATCCGACGGCTGAAATCATCCAGTGACGACAGGGACACGAACAACCGTTCCACCTCGTCCAGCAATAAATGCGCTGCATGGGTGGGCACAACACGCCCCTTGCGTCGCTCAAACAGCTTCACGCCCACACTGCTTTCCAACTTGTCGATCATGCGGCTGACGGCTGGTTGACTACGGCCCAGATAGTCTGCGGCACCAGATACGGTCCCTGACCGCATGACGACTTGAAATGCCTCGTAAACCGATGGATGNAATTTCATANATAATCTCTTGNTTTCAGAACGCTATCGACACCAAGTGGCGGATAGAGCGTCGCAATTTTCCTCAGGTCAGACTGTATCTCGTCCACCAACCAGTCTCTCACCGCTTGAACGACATCGGCATTCGCGCCATCGGTGCGCGATAAGATACGGCAATCTCGACCTGGAAAGACCAACTCGTTGACCGCGGGCACTAGGCGTCCTTCGTTCATCCAGTAGCTGACAATGTTCATCCAACCCGCGGCAATNCCCTGCCCCACGAGTGCTGCCTGAATCACCACGGCATAGTCTGAGAATCCCAGTTGTCCTTCGCGCCGAAGACCCAGTCCTGGCATCAAGGACGCCACCCCTTCGGTGGCCTCGCCATCCAAACGGATCAACGCGGGCCCATCCTGCGGCGGCGGGTTCAGATAGCCGGGCGCNCAGACCGGAACATAAGCTTCACGCATGACAAAACGCCCCGACGTCTCTGATGCACTGCTATANCGCATGGCAATGTCNACCCCGGCTGTCGGGCCAGTCACCGGACCGGGGATCAGTTGAAAGCGCAGATCGACACTTGGAAAAGCCTGTTGAAACTGTGCGATGCGCGGCATCAGCCAATGCGTGGTAAAGGCGGTAGAAACCGATATCGTAACCTGCGCCTTGCCCGTGCGTCGCTCCTGCAACTGATCGAGAACGCCNTTTATCTGAGAGAATGCCGATTCCACAACCTCTTTCAGCAGCAATCCATCATCCGTCAGTCGGGCTCCGGGCTTGCCACGCAAAAACAGTTGCGCCCCCAAATGCGTTTCAAGACCCGCGAGCGTGCGGCTAACCGCAGGCTGGGTCACGTTCAACTCTTCAGCAGCGCGGGTGAAATTCTCATGCCGTGCAGCGGCTTCGAACACGAAGAGCGCATTCGCAGAGGGCAATTTTCGACGTAATCCATTCATGATCTCAAGTTATGGAAAGTCTCAGTATTTGGCAATTGCTCAAATGGGGGGCTCTGCATCATTGTCACTTCAATACTAACGCCCGACCGGGNCAAACAACANGAGGCTTCCATGGATTTTTCCGCGTTCAAGATGCTGACATTCGATATCGTCGGCACCTGCATCGACTTTGAAAANGGCGTTNTGGACGCCGTGCGCCGCATCGGTGGCAGTGCCGCCGCCCATCTGACTGATGATGACATCTTTGGCCCCTACATGGCGGGTCGCGACCTGAACTACGGGCGCTCCAGCGAGGTTTTCGCAGATGTTTACGTGCATCTCGCCCAAGAGCTCGGCCTACCGACCACCCCAGATGCCGCCCGCGACTTTCAGCTTTCAGTCCTAGAATGGCCTGCGTTCGCAGACTCTGTCGAGGCCCTCGGGCGTTTGCGCACGCGGTTCCGTCTGGTGGCGATGACCAACGCGGATCGCACGGCATACTCCGCCTATGCGCATCGACTCGGTCTGCCTTTTCACGACGCAGTGACCTGCGACGANGCGCAATGCGCAAAGCCGAACCCGGAATTCTTTGCTTTCAACCGTGGTCGGCAATCGGCGCTTGGCTACAAACAAAGCGAAATTCTGCACGTTGCCCAAAGCCAGCATCACGATATCGGCGTCGCTAAATCCTTGGGCTATAAAACATGCTGGATCGAACGACGGCATGATCAGGTGGGCTACGGCGCAACCCCGGATCCGGCAAGCTTTACCGAACCTGATCTGCGCCTGCCCAGCCTCAAAGCGCTTGCCGACGCCGTACTTGGGGCCGCATGATGCCGCTTCCGCCGCCGGCCAAATCGCTTTGGCGAGAGCAAGAACCCGCCAGCCCGGACTATCCGGCGCTGCTGCAGGATTGCGCGTATGACATTGCGATCATTGGCGGCGGATATACCGGTTTGCACGCGGCCCACACCTTTGCCGATGCAGGTTTAAGCGTGATTGTNCTCGAGGCTGGAGAGCCAGGGATCGGCGGCAGCGGTCGGAACGGCGGCGTCGTATCCGCTAAATTCCGCCGTGGTTTCAGCGACATTGCCCGATCGCACGGTCTTGAGATGGCGCAACGTATGCACACCATCGCAACCGCCAGCGTCGAGCATCTGACGACNACNCTCAACAGNTTTGATTTGTCGAACACTGGATTTCGCCGGGTTGGCGCTTTGAAATGCGCGCATTCAGCCAAGGCCNTTTACCACGCGCGGCAAGAGGCGGACTGGTTNCGAAACACTTTGGGCGACACCGGATTGCACGTGCTGTGCCCCGAGGCCGTCGCCGAGGAGACAGGTTCCAGCAGCTTTGTCGGCGGCGTGTTGCAGGATGGTGCCGGAACCATTCAGCCCCTCGCCTATCTGCTGGGCCTATGGNGANCAGCCAANGCCCGTGGCATTGGCGTCTTTGCCCAGACCGCCGTGCAATCCATCGCGGAACAGGGCGGACGGGTGGTCTTGACGACACCGGGCGCAAGCGTCATCGCTGACCGCGTTCTGCTGGCCACCAACGCGTACTCTTGGCTTACTCCAGCGGGAAAGCCTATCGCCCGGAGTATCGTGCCGTTCCGAAGTGCCATGGTCGCAACCGAGCCTTTGCCCGACCATCTGGACAAGCTTTTGCTGCCCANATGCCGAAGCTATACTGAAACCCGCCGCATGATGCGCTGGTTCCGCAAGGTGGATGGGCGGGTGATCTTTGGGGGGCGCGGCGCATTGGGGGCCGTGGATGCACCAGCCGCCTTTCGACGACTGGAAGGCGCAATGCGCAAGATTTTTCCCGAACTGCACGATGTGCCGATTGCGCTGCGCTGGTCCGGTCAGGTTGCATTGACCTTTGACGGTCTTCCACAAGCTGGTCTCCTGTCGAACCGCATTGGCTATGCGGCGGGTTTCAACGGTGCCGGTGTCGCTATGTCGGGCTTTGTCGGAGACCAGATCGCCAGGCGCATGACCGGCCAACCACATGACCTTGCACTGATCGCGCGCGCAAGCATCCCGAAAGTTCCATTCTACCCTTTACGCGCAATCGCTGTTCGCTCGACAACCTTTTTCTACGAAATGCTCGACGCCGCCGGTCTCTAGAAACGGATTCCTCCAAGGGACGCGGTATACCGGTAGTGACCCCAAACTTGTGAGCTAGCGGCCGCATTCTCCAGTTTAAGACCTTGAACTGCCCGAAACCTCTGAGGCTAGGTTTTGAGTGTTCCTGTTCGCGCCTATTCGTTCTTTGGACCCAGCGATCCAAACATGTACTACGAATATTCCACTTCAAGCTAGAATCTCGAAACCCAGGTTTTGCATGACCGACCCGCGACCTCGCGCAGAGCCAAGTTGAACCGGGCGTAGAGCCGGACAACATGCGCAATGGTCCGGGGCGGAAACCGGCGGCGCTTGTAACTGATTGTCTCTGTCTGCATCGCCACCGCCAAAGACCAGATCAATGAACCAGCGACCTTAGACCCGTTAACGTGACAACACCCTCATGCGGCCCGCACCGGAGACCACATTAGGGATGTGGCGCGTCGATCCTCGGGTCAATTCCAGCCGCGCGCGTGGCCCCGCGCTGATCGAGCCGGGAGCGGACACAACGGATTGAACCGCTTCTTTCACGCTGACCCTTTTCTAACCGGGGGCAAAAGATATATAGACGTCATGAAACAGACCCTGTCCCATGGCAATAATCCGATAGTGCGACACAAATGATCCAACATCCGATTACAATGGCCGGGCCCGATGAGGACGCGGGAGATCCTGCGGTCGTGGTCGCCACCCGGCCCAAGACCAAGCGTCCACCGCTCTATAAGGTTCTGCTGCTCAATGATGACTACACGCCGATGGAGTTTGTGGTCGCCGTGCTGGAACGTTTCTTTGGCATGTCACATGCACAGGCGTTTGAAATCATGCTGACGGTGCATAAGAAAGGCCTCGCCGTTGTCGGTGTGTTCAGTCATGAGATTGCCGAAACCAAGGTGGCGCAGGTGATGGATTTTGCCCGCCGCCACCAGCACCCGCTGCAATGCACAATGGAAAAAGAATAACTTGGCCACTGCCACACGCCTGACCATTGCCCTAGCCGACGGGGTTGTTACCATTCCCGAAGCGGGGCGGATTGCCGTTTTCACGCCGCGTGTGGAGTCGGACCTGTCGGCGTTGCCGATGGATCGGGTGCAGGTGATCACCACGCTAAAACCCGATTTCGATTACTTTGCAGGTTTGGGATATGACTGCGCTGTTGCGCCCGANGGGCGATATGGTGCGGCGATCCTCTGTCTGCCCCGGGCCAAGGCAAGAGCCCGTGCCACGCTTGCAGAGGCTGCATCGGTGACCGATGGCCCGGTGATCGTCGATGGTCTGAAAACCGATGGCATAGAATCGGTGCTGCGGGATTGTCGCCGCCGNGTGACAATCAGCGCGCCGCTGTCCAAGGCGCATGGCAAGATCTTCAGTTTGGCCGCCGGGCCGGAATTCTCCGAGTGGGCCGCGACCGTGCCGCAAGAGATCGAAGGCGGTTATGTCACCGCACCCGGCGTGTTTTCTGCGGATGGCATTGATCCCGCATCCGAGTTTCTGGCCAACAGCCTGCCGCCCAAGCTGGGCGCGTATGTGATTGATCTGGGCGCCGGCTGGGGCTATCTGAGCGCCCGTGCGCTGGAGCGCGACAGCATTGCCCGGCTTGATCTGGTCGAGGCGGACCATGCGGCACTCACCTGCGCGCGCAAGAACGTCATGGATTCCCGCGCCTATCTTCATTGGGCTGACGCCACCCGATGGCAACCTGAGGCGCGCGCCGATGCCGTTATCATGAACCCGCCATTTCACGAGAGTCGCGCCGCCGATCCGGATCTGGGCCGCGCCTTCATTCGTGCAGCGGCGGGAATGCTCAAACCCTCGGGCGCCCTCTGGATGGTGGCCAATCGCCATCTCCCCTATGAAACCACGCTTGCACAATGCTTCACGTCGGTCGCAGAGGCAGCAGGCGATACCCGCTTCAAGATCCTTCACGCCAGCCGTCCCGCGCGGAAAACCCACTAGCGACATCCAGCGCGTACGTCTTGGACCCAGCTCGAAAGGCCCAGCATGTCATTCTCAATCTCTGGCAAAACCGCGATCATCACCGGCGGGGCGAACGGAATCGGTCTCGCGATCGGTCGTCATTTCGTGGACAAGGGCGCCAATGTCGTTTTTGCCGACATGGACGAGGCGCGGNTGATCAAGGAATTGGGTGAGAATGACGATAGCAGCAATGTCCGCTATTTCGCNGGAGATCTGCGCGAGAAATTGACCCAAGCCAATCTCATATCCGCCACNATTGATGCATTCGAGCAGATCGACATCCTCGTGAATGCCTGCCGTCAGATTGTCCCCTCTGATGCACTGAACCCGGATGATGATGCGGTCGAGATGCTGTTGCAGCAAAACCTGCTGACTGCGCTACGGATGAGCCAACAGGTCGCGCGTCGGATGATCAAACAATCCGAAGGCCAAACCGAAGGAAGTGCCGGCACGATTGTCAACATCTCGTCGATTGCCGCGCGCTGCACCCATCCTTCTCTGCTGGCCTATTCGATTTCTTCCGCAGCTCTTGACCAGATGACACGCAGTCTTGCGCTTGCACTGGCACCACATCGGATTCGGGTTAACGCGCTGGCCTTTGGGTCGGTCATGAGCGCCTCGCTCAAGGAAACCCTGCGCGAACACAGCGACTATCGTGCCGACATCGAGTGCCACACTCCGCTCGGTCGGATCGCCTCTGCTGCGGAACTGGCCGAGGCGGTGCATTACCTCGCCTGCGACGGATCGGCCTTTATGACCGGGCAGATCATGACGGTCGATGGTGGTCGCACCCTGCTTGACCCCTGCGCAGCCCCGGCGCACTAATAGGCATNATTGCCTTAGGACAAGACGAATGACCGACGAATTTACCCAACAGAAAACCCGCGCCGCCGCTTGGTTCCGCCAGTTGCGCGATGACATCGTCGCCGCCTTCGAGGGGCTGGAGGACAGTCACGCCAACGGTCCCCTGTCAGACACCGCGCCGGGACGCTTTGAGGTCAGCGACACCCGCCGCCACAGCGAGGACGGATCGGACGCCGGTGGCGGCCTCATGAGCGTGCTGCGCGGGGGCCGGGTGTTTGAAAAAGTTGGCGTCAATGTCTCAGAGGTCTACGGCACCTTGGGTGAGGCGGCACAGCGTTCGATGGCGGCGCGCGGCGTGCCCGGGATGGACAGCGATCCGCGGTTCTGGGCTTCGGGCATCAGCCTTGTGGCGCATATGCAGAACCCGCACGCGCCTGCGGTGCATATGAACACGCGGATGTTCTGGACGCCGCATGCATGGTGGTTCGGGGGCGGGTCCGATCTCAATCCCTGCATCGAGTATCCCGNGGACACNGCGCATTTNCACGCTCAACAACAGGCGCATCTCGATCCGCATGGCATTGACCTCTACCCCACACTCAAAGCATGGGCGGATGAGTATTTCTTTGTACCGCATCGCAACCGCGCGCGTGGCGTTGGCGGAATTTTCATGGATGATCGCAATACCGGCGACTGGGAGGCGGATTTTGCCCTGACGCAAGACATCGGTCGTGCCTTCTTGCCCGCCTATGTGCCACTGATCGAAAAGCGCCGGGTGCAGGATTGGTCAGAGGCCGACAAGGATACCCAACTGGTCCATCGCGGCCTCTATGCCGAATACAACCTTGTCTATGATCGTGGCACGAAGTTCGGTCTCGCCACCGGGCATGATGCGAACGCCGT
>JGI25317J35169_1001015_pt1 | contig 18490 bp, 20 predicted proteins | sample AutmiccommunBRH5_FD_35169 | JGI IMG/M metagenome (IMG submission 35169) | reverse complement strand
TCGATGGGCAGGTAGTCGATGGGCATGGCGGGATACTCCTGTGGTTCCGGGGATAGGTCGCTGTTATTTGTCCTGCGATCGAACCGCTTGCGCGGTGCGATCGGCAGTCCTTCTCGCCACATAATAACCGTAACCGACGAGCGCCGAGTTCTGTTCGCAGAGGGCAATCTCGCGTTGTTCTGCTGCCACGATGGCCGCAGCCGTATCCACGGTATTCCGGATCCAACGCTGTTCCAGCTCCTTCGGCCTTTTCTGCCGCTCAGGCCCGGGGGGGCAGACCCTCCTTCAGTGATGAAGGCGGTCAGTTGATCGATGGGCATCTGAGGGCGTTCCCGGTCACCGCGAAAGCCCGCTATGACTACGGGTTCCAATTTCAGGGCTCGGCTCCCTGTCCCATACAGCGGGGCAGCGGCCACGATCGGGGTTCATGCCGAAACCAATGTTTCGGCACTGGCTGCCGTGAGCGCCAACGGCTGGCCGCCGAGTTCTTCGAAGAGCTGCTCCCGGCAGGTCAGCATAATGACCTGGACGTTGCGGGCCGCCATATTGAGAATGTCGAACATGCGGCTCATGCGCCGGTCGTCCGAAAACACCAGGGCGTCATCGAGGATAACGGTCGCGGGGTGCCCCTGTTCGACCAGCATCTCCGCAAAAGCGAGACGGACCAGTACCGCAATCTGTTCCTGGGTGCCCATGCTGAGGTGCTGGAAAGCTTCCTCGTAGCCGCCCTCTCTCACCACCCCGGTAATGTGCAGGTTCTCGTCAATCGTGATCTCGGCGCCGGGAAACAGAAGCTGCAAGTAGGGCCGGACGCGGTTCAGCACNGGCGACAAGTAGCGTCCCTTGGCTTCCCGCTCGGCGTTGCGCAGGGTTGAAAGCAAGAGTCCGAGAACCTGGACCTCGCGTTGCTGCCGGCGGCGTTCTTCCTCGGCAAGTTCCAGCTCACGAGCCTTCTGTTCGATCGCTTCGTCCAGTCCGGCACCATCGGCCGCCTCGACACGTGATTTGAGACCGGCAATCTGCTCCTGCAGCTTGCCGCGCTTGTCGCGCCTGTCCTGAAGGGCCTTTTCAAGGCGACCGATGCGCGCCTCCAATTGCGGCAGCGTCTCGTCGGTGCGCTGCGCCTCGAGGCCAGCGATCGCCTCATCCTGTTCGGACAGGGCTGTGCGGGCGGCCTGGATGGCCACCTGAAGCTCATCGTCGGCACGGTTGTCTTGCGCTTCCGCGAGCTGACGGCGGAGCTTTTCGAGCCGCTCCCTGCTGTCATCGTGCCGGGCCTTGGCGGTGCCCAGGTCGGTCTGAAGCTGGCTCAGCGCCTCCTCCGGACCGCTCAGCGCGGCGCGTGCGGCGCTGAGCGCGTGCCGAGTATCTTGGGCTTTGTCGTCTGCGCTACGCAGTGCCGTCTCGGCTTGCTGGCGGCCGGGCAGCTCATGAAGGCCCAGCTCGCCCAGTTCGCGCTCGAGGACCTGCCGGAGGCCCTCGATGTGGTCGCTGAGGGCCGCCGCGCCGGCCTCATAGGCATCGGTGGCGGGCGCGTGCAGTTCGGCTTCCTGCCGGGCAAGATTGGCGTCCTGCAAGAGATGCTGGCGCCGGCCGTACTGATCTTCCGCGTCACTCAGGGTCTTGGCGCCGGCTGTCTCCAGCGCATCCTTGAGCTTGACCCTCGCCTGGCGTTGCTGGCCGATCAGCTGGTCACGATCGGTGATCGCCGGCTCGACCGTGATCCGGCCGCGGTCCGGAATGGTGATCGTAACGGGCTCGACGGCCCGGACGGAGGGCTGCTCGGCAGTGAGAGCCTGGCCATCGATCTCAATGCCCGAGAGCCCTTCCGCCGCCATGTCGAAAGTGATGCGCGTGGCCGCGGCACTGAGACGGCTTTCCATGGTTTCCAGACGCTTCGCGGCACCGCGGACGGCCTTGATCGCAGCGTCCGTGACCAGAATGGCGGCAGCGCTCTGCTGGGCTTCGCGCTGCCGCTTCTCGGCGGCCTGCGCTTTTTTGCACCTGTCCTCAAGTTCCCGAATACGGGCCTCGCGCTCGACAGCCCCGAGCACAGGGCGTTCGCGGGAGACGGCTTCATCGGCCCTGGCGACGGCGGCCTCGGCATCACGGACGCCGGTGCGCAACGCATCAAGCTGCGAACGCGCCGCTTTTTCCTGCTCACGAACCTCAGCGAGCCGTTTGGCGGCCGCGTCGAGAGCAGCTGCTTCCTTTTTGATATCGCCCTTCAGTTGTTGCCGCCCGGCGGCGGCCTGCTCAGCCTGTTCAAGATTGCGCTTGCCGAGTTCCCGTGCAGTGGCCGCCGCTGCTATGCGGGCCTCCAGTTCGGCAAGCTGGTTATAGCGCTGGCGCGCTTCGGCAAGCTCCTGCTTGCCCGCCTCGTCACGGTTTCCGGAAGACAGGCGCTCCAGCGTCTCCTGGGCGGCCTCCAGATCGTCCAATGTCTGCGTCAGGTCCTGACGGCGGGCGCGCAGATCATCCAGTTCTTCGCCCAGCGTCTCGACCCGATCGATCGATTCCTTATAGGCGCCGCGCGGCCGGCCGGTGGTTCCCGTAATGAATTCGCCAAGCTGCTTCTCGATCGCCTGCGGGAGCGCCCGGCCGCGCCGGCCGCCCAGAATCGCGCCGACTTCGGATTCCAGAGCGCTGTGGAGATTGGCCCGCGCGCTATCGGGCAGGTCGAGGCCGCCGAAGGAGTGCCCCTGCTGTACCCAGAGGACGTTCCACATGCCCAGGGTTTCGGCCTTTGCGCCGGTCTTGCCGGGCTCGTCGAAGCCCAGCAGGTGGCGAAGCGCGTCCTCGGCGGCGTCGCCCTCCAAAGTCCGCCCGTCCGGACACGCGAGCCGTGCATAGGGCTTCTTGATGAATCGCTTGGTGATCCGATACAGGCCGTCATCGAGCTCGAAGGCCAGTTCCACCACCGGGGCAGCCAGATTCCTGTCGTTCTGCAAGGCCGTGATGGGTTGGGCCTTGGAGCTGTACTTCTCGAACAGCGCCGCGCGCAGGGCGTCGAGCAGGGTCGATTTGCCCATCTCGTTGGGGCCGACGACGACGTTGAGGCCGTCCTCGATGCCGTCCAGGCGCGTCGGGCTGTTGAATTTCTTGAACTGGTTGACGGCGAGGGATCGGAGTTTCATCGCAGCCCCGCCTGTAACTTCATATGCTCGATATAAAGGCGTTGCAGCGCCTCGGCGGCAATGCCGCCATCCGCTTCGCCGCCTGCTTCCGCCAGGCGCTTCAGCTCTTCGGCGGCCGAGCGCACAAATCCGCCCCGGTCGATCTGATCAAGGTCTGCGGCCGTCGGCTGGGGAAACAGGCGGCGGTCGTCAACCCGCAGGAAGCACAGCGCGGCCGACACGCCGTCGACGATCTGCTCCTGAAAATACCGGCGATCCTCCAATGAGAGCGCGCCCTCCACCGCCAGATGAACCAGGACGCGATCCAGCTCGCCGGCGCTGCCGCGCAGTTTGCCGGCAAGGTGGTCGATGTCCGCGCGGCTGTTGACCTGCTCCGAGAGCGTGGTCCAGGCGTAATGGCCGGTGGGGAGGGGCGTCACGGCCGGCACCGCGCCCGGCCCCTGGATGTCGACCAGCAACGCCTGGCCGCCGCCGGTCACGTCGAAGGCGTCGGTCTCGGGTGTGCCGCTGTACCAGCAGCGGCCGTTGATCTGTTTCTGGCCGTGCCAGTCGCCAAGCGCCAGGTACGAAAGACCGGCGCGCTGCGGCCGGTCCGGCGCAATGTAGTTGGGTACGTCTTTATCATCGGAGCCGAAACCGGTGACCGTGCCATGCGCAAGCCCGATGCGGATAACGCCATCGGGCAGCGCTACGCCATCCATATAGGCCGTCGGATCATCGAGCGTGCGCCGGTGAAACAGCGGGGCCGGCAACAGCACGGCGACACCATCCTCGAGGGTCGCCGGCTCGGCGGCGACATGGATGTGCACGTTGTCCGGAAGGCCCTTGCGCAGAAGCCGGTCCCAGATCCCGTTCGGCCGATGCGGGTCATGGTTGCCGGGGAGAAGGTGCCAATGCACGCCGGTGAAACCGCGCATCCGTTCCAAAGGCTGGTTCAGCGAGCGCGGCGACAGCGCCTCCATATCGTAGACATCGCCGGCGACCAGGACATGGCGGGCACCCTGCTGACCGGCCAGCTCGCCCAGCCGCGTGATCGCCCGCAGACGCGCCTCCTGGAGAAGGCCCATGGTGGCGCTATCGAGAAAGCGGAAGACCTTCCCGATTTGCCAGTCGGACGTATGGATGAGCTTGATCGTCATCGGCCGGATGAGGTACCTGGTACAGATGGGTGTCGCCCAGATGGGTATCGCAATGATGAATCGCCGCGGCGACCAGCGCCGGGTCTGGCGTGGGGTCGCTGCAAGTAGCGGAAGTATAAATGCCTTTTCACGTCGACCTGACTCGCTTTGCGCCTATCGTCCCGATATTCGCCCACCTGGATGCGAAAGGGGCTGCGCCCGAAGCCCGAGACGGCTGCCTTGCCGAGCGCGGCCGCAGAGGCGGCTGTTCGACGAGCCGGTGCGGCCGGTCGACGGCAGGCGTCGACGCCGAGCAGGCCAGGCTACCAGCTGCGAGCCAACGAACAGATGGTTTACACTGCCTTCGGCACCGCCCACATCGACGCCGAGGGTCTGCCCGCCACATGTCCGCCGCCGACCTTGTCAATCCGTTGCTCCGCGCCTCGGCTGAGCCCGGGCCGCCGGGGTTGCCGCTCTGGCAGTCCGCCGATGTCGAATTCGTGCTCGTAGACCTCTGCTGGCCCGCCTCGCCGGGCCGGCGTCCTGTGCGCCATGCGCGACTGCAACCGCGGCGAGCGTCGCTTCGGTCGGTGAGGGCGGACGACAGGTTCAACGATCTGCCTGGACTTCCGCCATGGACCGTGTGACCTGGGGAAAGATGCAGAACCCGCTGCGCGGGCTTCTGCACGGCGTCGGTGCACTGGGGGCGGCCGTCGGGCTGGTGGTCCTGCTCGCCCGGGCACGGCCCGACACCCTCGCCGCCGTCGCCGTCTTCGGCGTCGCCCTGGTGGCGATGTTCACGGTGTCCGCCCTCTACCACTCCGTCCCCTGGAGCAGCCGATGGAAGCAAAGGATGCAGCGGATCGACCACTCGCTGATATTCATTGTGGTGGCCGGTACCTTCACCCCGGTGGCGGTGGCGACCCTGGACGGAGCCAGACTGGCGATCGGCCTGGGACTGGTGTGGGGCATCGCCCTCGTCGGCGTCGCTCTCAAGCTTCTGCTCGCCCACCCCCGGACCTGGCTGTCCGTCACCCTGCAAATGGTGATGGGGTTCTCGGTCGCGCTGTGGCTGCCGTTCGTCCTGCGTAGCTTCGGCTGGGGCGCCGTAGCCCTGATCCTCGGCGGTGGCGCCGCCTATGTGCTGGGAACCATCGTGTTCGCCTCCCGCCGTCCCAGGCTGTCCCCCCGCCTGTTCGGCTACCACGAGTTGTTCCATGTGCTCGTGATAGTGGGCGCGGGCCTGCACTTCTGGGCGATCGCCGCCTACGTCGGCTAGCGAGGGCAGCGCTCCGCCGGGTCGGGGGCGGATGGCCTGATCCGGCCATGGCGCGTCGACACTCCGTCCCGCCCCAATGCTCGGCTCGGAGACGCTACAGGCTGCGCGCCTAACTCGCTGAATGATCGATATTTCTTGCGAGCGCTTCGTCGATCTAAAAGAATTTTCTGGCCCGGCGCCGCCAATTTCAATAGCATGTGACCAGCTCTTCACGAGTTTATTGGACAACTGCCCGGGACAACTGCGCGGGAAAACGGCGCGACCGTACGGCTGTCAGGTTGCCACGGGCGGTGGCCACAGCTTGTCGAGTGCGCGCCAGGGGAACGGTAATGGTTGAAGACCGCTGGCTCTCGGTCGACGAGATCGCCCTGTACCTCGGGGTCAAGCGCGACACCCTGTACAAGTGGATCGACCGCAAGCAGATGCCCGCCCACAAGGTCGGGCGGCTGTGGAAATTCAGAAAAGAAGAAGTTGATCAGTGGGTTAGGAATGATGGCGGCGCACAGGGTCAGGGCGGCAATGGTTGATGTGAGCGGCGGGCGAGCGATTCCTGGGTTTCGCCGTTACAGCTGCTCGGCTTGTCCGGGAGAAGGGGAGGCAGGCCGTGGATAACCCCTTCTTCGAGCGGCCGATACTGAACTCGCCTTACGCGTACCCGTCGCGGCATTGGGAGCTCGACGAAACCGGTCAGCCGACCCAGAAGATCATCGAAACGCGTCGGCGGGCGGAGTTCATCACGCCGATCCCCAAGCCCAGAAAGCGCAAGGGCGCCGCGGAGCAGGCCTCGCTGGTGTTCGACGAGGGCAAGGGGCTGTCGACCGAGGAGCAGGCGTACGACCACACCGCCATCATCAACGGCGTTCGCCAGCAGGTCGATCGCTGGCGCCGGCTGCCCAACCCCAGCCAGTGGCAGGTGACACCGGAAACCGCGCGCTTGCTCCAGCACTGGCGGCATCACAAATTCAGCGAAATCCGCCCGTTCTTCTGCCAGGTGGAGGCCGTCGAAACCGCGATCTGGCTTACCGAAGTGGCACCGCACGCGGGGAACGCCGGCAAGCGGTTTCTCGAGCACCTCGCCAACGCCAACAACGATGCCAATCCGGAGCTCATGCGGATGGCGCTGAAGCTCGCGACGGGCGCCGGCAAGACCACCGTGATGGCCATGCTGATCGCCTGGCAGACCATCAATGCCGTGCGCCATCCGCAGAGCAAGCGATTCACCCGGGGTTTCCTCATCGTGGCGCCGGGTCTGACCATTCGCGATCGCCTGCGCGTGTTGCAGCCGAACGACCCGGACAGCTATTACCAGAGTCGCGAGTTGGTGCCGGGCGACATGCTCCCCGATCTGAAGCGCGCCAAGATCGTCATCACCAACTACCACGCCTTCAAGCGGCGTGAGCGTATCGATCTCTCGAAGGGTGGCCGATCGCTCCTCCAAGGCCGCGGCGAGGCCCTCGACACGGTCGAGACCGAGGGGCAGATGCTCCAGCGCGTCATGCCCGAGCTGATGGGTATCCCCTTCACCTTCACGGCGAAGCCGGTGGTGGCACCGCCGCAGCCGCCTCGGGAGACCATCCAGGTCAAGACCATCCGACCCGAACGCGGCGAACTCGAGATCCGCTTTCCACGGGTCGCGGGCTACCGGGTCGAGCTTCCGGAGGAACGCCTGACCGCCGAATTCACGGACGATTCCATACTGGAACTGACGCCGGATCTGGTTGGCCCATCCATCACCAAGAACGCCGGCATCATCGGTGAGCATGTTGACCTGAGCCTCGAGCATCTGCAGGACATGCAGCGCTCAACGCTCTTGTTCCACATCACGCAACGGCTGCTCTACACCAAATGGCGCGACCCGGGCGAGGAGCCGAAGCTCCACCTCTTCGGCCAGCTCAAGCGCATTACCAAACAGTGGCTGGATACCTGCCTGGTCTGCAAAGGCGGCACCTACCCGGCGCAGCTCATGTACCAGGAACTGGCCGATATGGCCTGCGAGCGCATCACCGCCGCCATCACGCGGGCCGAGATCGGCAACCGCCCGGTCAAGGCTGTGCTCGATCCCTACAACCCGGTCGGTTCGACGGCGCACGTCAACTTCAACACCTCCAGGACCGATCGCTACGAGACCGACTCGCGGCGCTGCCAGGTGAACTGGGTGATCCTGGACAGTGACTGGGAAGCCGAATTCTGCCGGGTGGCGGAAGCCCATCCCCGCGTACTGGCCTATGTGAAGAACCACAACCTCGGGTTCGAGGTGCCGTACCGCTACGGCTCCGGGATGCGCACCTACATCCCGGACTTCATCGTCCTGGTCGACGACGGCCATGGCAAAGAGGACCCGCTGCACATCGTTGTCGAGATCAAGGGCTACCGGCGAGAGGATGCGAAAGAGAAGAAGAACACCATGGAGGTGTACTGGGTGCCGGGGGTGAACAACCATGGCAACTATGGACGCTGGGCTTTCGCCGAGTTCGTGGACGTGTGGGAGATGCAGTCGGATTTTGAGGCCAGGGTGGAAGCGCAATTCGCTAAAATGATCGACGATCAGCTGAAGCAAACGACTGAACAGGCAAGCGTCAATCGGGAGAAAAGGGCATGAATATTTCACTACCTCTGGATGAGATGACCATAGAAGAGAAGCTGCAGCTCATGGAAACGATCTGGGACGACCTGAGTCGGCATGCCGACGAGATGGAACCTCCCGCCTGGCATGGAGAAGTCCTCGCCGAAAGGGAGGCAGCCGTCGCCCGAGGTGATGAGACATTCGAGGACTGGGAAACCGCAAAGCAAAGGATCGAAAAGGACATCAGGTGAGAAGGATCCGGATCCTCGCGGCCGCGCGCCGGGATCTGACAGCCGGTTACCGGTTCTACGAAAAGCAGGCAGAGGGGATCGGCCGCTACTTCCTGGACACGCTGTACTCCGACATCGAATCGCTGCGCATCAGCGCGGGCGTCCACCCGGTCTGCTTCGATCGCTACCATCGGCTGTTGTCCAAACGCTTCCCCTGGTCAGTGTATTACCGGATTGAAGGTGATGAGATTCAGGTCTACGCCGTTTTCGACAGCCGGCGAAATCCGGACTTGATTGAGGACCGCCTGACAGGGGTTAGGGAACCGAGAGGATATTGACCGCATGGCCAGGAAGAAGACCAGCAAATCCGTCGAGGCGTTGACCCACGAGGAGGCCACGCGCAAGAACATCCCGACGGCCGAGTACCAGTCGGTGATGCAGAAGGAGGCGCAGTCCCCAATCCGCGTTGCCTACGAGCGGCGCAATCGCGACCTCGACCCCCAGCTCGTCTGGCGCGGCAAGGACGTGCAGGACTGGTCCGACCTCGTCGTCCACGCCCCGCCGGTCTACATCCAGGAAAAGATCCACCCCAAGGTGCTGATCGACGACCTCAAGCGCTTTTCACCCTCTCCCCTCGCGGGAGAGGGCGCGCCTCAGGCGCGTGGCGGCGGCGAACAACCCGATCTCTTCGCCGACTTCAACGGCCTGCCCGACACCGCCGACAAGACCGACTTCTACCAGCACGACGCCCACTGGTCGAACCGCATGATCCTGGGCGACAGCCTGCAAGTGATGGCCAGCCTGGCCGAGTGCGAGGGCTTGTGCGGGCAAAGAGCGGTGGCAGGCCTCGTGCAGAAGACAGGACTTGTCTGATGAAATTCTGGGTCGGCGTCACAGACAACAACTGGTTCAACTACCTCGCCGCTAGACAATACGATGAAGTGAATTTCTGGCAGCCAAGCGCTAAGCCGTTGTTTAAGGATGGGCGGGAACGGTTCGGGATGCCTTTCCTGTTCAAGCTCAAAAAGCCGTACCACCATGTAGCCGGAGGTGGAGTTTATGTCAAGCACATCACACTTCCTCTGGCGTCGGCGTGGGAGTTCTTCGGAGAGAGAAATGGCGCTTCTTCCCTGGACGAACTGCTCGATTTGCTCGCGCCGCATTCCGGGACTCGGAGTCTTACGCAGGAAATCGGCTGCACAATTTTGGCTAATACGTTCTTCATGCCACCAGAGAAATGGCTCCAAAATCCACCGGGCTGGGCGCCCAGTATTGTGCGCGGCAAGGGGTACAACTCTGACGAGGCTGATGGTGCAGTGATCTGGGCCGCAGTGCAGCCGAGTTTTCTTACTCAGCAACCCCCGGTGAACACCAGCGACCTCTTTGAATCCTCCGTCCGGGAGCGCTTCGGGGAGCCTGTGTTAGTCGCACCAAGACTTGGGCAAGCATCATTTCGCGCCCTCGTAACAGAGGCCTACGATAAGCGTTGTGCGATCACGGGGGAAAATACCCTGGCCGTATTGGAAGCGGCACATATTGTCCCCTACGGAAAGCAAGGAACACATGAGGTGCGAAATGGGCTTCTTCTGCGTGCAGATTTTCACCGACTATATGATGTCGGCTTGGTAAGCGTGAGTCCCGATCTCAGAATTAAGGTGAGCCGGAAAATTCGCGAATCATGGTTTAATGGGAAGGTGTATTACCGGCTGAATGATCAGCCACTCTCGGTACTACCACATCGGGTGGCAGATCACCCTAATCGGGATGCCCTCGATTGGCATATGCGTAACTGTTTCCAAAATTGAGTCAAGGTGGCAATGATGCTAGCGCGAGAGCTGCTTGAAGCTTTACTGAAGTTCCGACAAGAACGGGAGTGGGAGCGGTTCCATACCCCTAAAAATCTTTCCGCTGCCATCGTGGTTGAAGCAGCTGAACTTCTCGAGTGTTTTCAGTGGACCGCCGACTCCGATCTTGAAACTCTGGTTACCGATGAGCGCGAGGCAATAGAACACGAAGTAGCAGATATCGCCATCCTAATTTCCTATTTCTGCAATGACCTGGATATTGATCTTGACGAGGCTGTCCAGAGGAAACTTGAACTAAACCGCAGCAAGTACCCCGTTAAAGTCGCACGCGGAACCGCAAAGAAATATGACCGTCTCTGAATTTTTTACGAATGCGCATGCCAACGAATTCGACAAACTGGGGCGCATCCCGGTGCTCAAGGCGCGCATGAACGCCGACCTGCACATGGCCGACGACCTGAAGAATACGGGCAAGGGCAACCTGTTCGTCATCTTCGGGGAGCCGGGCGTGGAAGTGGTTAGTGGTCAGTGGTTAGTGACTCGTGGTGGGAGGATGGTCGCCAGTTATGACTACGTTGAAGAGCTATCGGGAGTTGGAGGTCTGGACGAAATCAATCGCCTGGGCGGAACGGATTTACCGCGTCTCAAGCGGCTTTCCGCCGGACGAGAGGTTTGGGCTGACCAGTCAGATCCGGCGGGCTGCGGTGTCGGTGCCGGCGAACATCGCGGAGGGCGCGGCACGGACGGGGACGGGGGAGTTTCTTCAGTTCCTGAGCGTGGCGAGCGGGTCACTGGCCGAAGTGGAGACCTTTCTGATTCTGGCGGGGCGGTTGGGATATCTGGCGGAAGCGGACCGGCAGGCGCTGGAAACGGAGTCGGACGAAATCAGCCGCATGCTCGGCGGACTCAAACGGTCGCTGCAATCGAGACGCTAAGTGCCGCCGATTTTCCGCTCTCGCTAACCACTAGCCACTATGCACAAGTCACCGTCCACGGCGTAGACGTTTTCCATCCCCAGACCGGCGAAGTCCGCTCCGACGGCCCCGAGGGTATCGCCTGCTGGTTCATCGACACCGACTACAACGAGGAGAGCTTCTTTGTCCGCCACGCCTACTTCCTCGGTGCCAACGATCCGTACAAGGCGCTGAAAACGACACTCAAGGCGGAGATCAACGAAGATGCCTGGGCGACACTGAACAGCGATACTTCGCGGCCGTTCGACAAACCCAGGTCCGGGCGAATCGCGGTGAAGGTGATCAATCACCTGGGAGATGAAGTGATGAAGGTGTTTAAAGTTGGATAGGAGCTAGCATACATGTCCCGTGTCCCATTCATCCGCCGGGTCGTCTTGCAAAATTACAAGAGCATTGGCCATTGCGACGTGTGCCTGAGGCCGTTGACATATTTGGTCGGGCAGAATGGTGCCGGTAAAAGTAATTTCATGGACGCTCTCCATTTCGTGCGAGACGCGTTGTCCAATTCACTGGACTATGCGTTCAATCAGCGCGGCGGTCTAAGTGAGGTGCGTCGGCGGTCCAGTGGACATCCCACGCATTTTGGCATTCGACTTGAGTTTAACCTGGCTGATGGTCGCGACGGACACTACACGTTTATCGTTGGTTCGCTTGCTGGCGGCGGCTATGAGGTGCAGAAGGAAGAATGCATTATCTCCGGAGTTGGCAAGGGGCCATTCTTTCGGGTGGCCAAGGGCAAGCTCCGCGACAGTAGCGAGAATACGTTTCCTTCCGTGACTGCGGATCGGCTGGCACTAGTAGCCGTATCGGGCCTTACTGCGTTTCGTCCGGTGTTTGACGCGCTCACCGCCATGGGATTTTATAATCTGAACCCCAAGCTTATGAGGGAACTACAGAAGCCACAGGATGGCCGACTCCTGCGACCGGCTGGAGAGAATGTTGCCAGTGTCATTGGGCATTTGGAGCGCGTGGCGCCGGAGAACATGCAGACGATTCAGGAGTATCTGCACACCGTGGCGCCAATGGTGCATGGCCTCGAACGTAAGCCCATTGGCCCGATGGAAACATTGGAAATCCGTCAGGAAATGGCGGGCGCCAAGCATCCTTGGCGATTTCTGGCCCAGAACATGTCCGACGGCACGCTGCGGGCGCTAGGGGTCTTGACTGCATTGCTACAGGGGAACGTCGATTACTCACCCACTCTGATCGGGATCGAGGAGCCCGAGACCGCGTTGCATCCAGCCGCCAGTTCGGCACTAAGGGAGGTGTTGGTGCTTGCTTCCACGAGCACCCAAGTGTTGGTAACGAGCCACAGCCCGGATTTGCTCGACGACTTGGATATTGACGCTAACTCAGTGTTGGCTGTCGTTTCCGAGGGTGGCGTGACAAAACTTGCGCCGCTCGACGACGCCTCGCGTCAAGTCATGCGGGAGCATCTGTTCTCGGCCGGCGAACTGCTGCGCATGAACCAGCTTGCGCCTGACCGCGCAGTCCTCGAACAACAGGATAATGCCTCAGTGCGCGACCTTTTTGGCGAATCCCAGTCGTGATTTCGATTGCCAGTATCGTCGAGGGGCACGGTGAGATGCATGCTCTGCCGGTGTTGCTTCGACGGTTGTACGAGTCTCTTCCGGCGGGTGTATATGCGCAACCGCTGCCGCCCATCCGCGTTCATCGCGACCGATTCCTCAATCGGGATGAAGAATTCCGCAAGAAGTTATTGTTGGCAGCGGCGAAATGTGGTGATCAAGGTTGGATTCTCATATTGCTTGATGCAGATGATGATTGCCCCGCTACCTTGGCAGCGGATCTTCTGAAGCGTGCTCAAGCGCAGGTTGGACACAGGCGAATATCGGTGGTCATCGCCAACCGTGAGTTCGAAGCCTGGTTCATCGCGGCCGCTCGGTCACTCGATGGTCATAGGGGCTTTCGCTGCCCAGAGATGGGACCTGTCGATGCCGAAACCCCTCGTGATGCGAAAGGCTGGGTACGCGACTGCATGGATAGCGGCACATACAGTGAAGTGCTCGATCAGCCTGCATTTGCGGCAAAGATCGATCTGCAACAGGCATGTGATAACAGTCGATCCTTTCGAAAGCTCTGCAAGGAATGGCGGGTTAATGTTGCTCAGCGCACCTGAATTACATGTGGTGCAGTGAAGATGCTCTTCAGAATCGCCGACACCTTCACAGACAGTCTTGCCAAACTGACTGGTGAGGAGCAAAAAGCCGTCAAGACGACCGCGTTCGACTTGCAGCTCAGTCCGGCGAATCCCGGGATGCAGTTCCACAAGCTGAATGCCGCACGGGACCCAAACTTCTGGTCGGTGCGGGTCAGCCGCGATATCCGCCTGATCGTTCACCGTAGCGCCAACAGTCTGTTGCTTTGCTACGTCGACCACCACGACAAGGCCTATCAGTGGGCCGAGCGGCGCAAGCTCGAAACGCATCCGAAGACGGGAGCCGCGCAGCTCGTCGAGGTCCGCGAGAGGGTCCAGGAGATTGCGGTTCCAACTTACGTCGCGGAGGAGCACCCGGCGCCGACCAAGGCGTCCCTGTTCGAGAACGTATCGGAAGATGATCTGCTGGCATTCGGTGTGCCGGCCGAGTGGCTGGATGATGTCATCAATGCCGATGAAGACCGGCTGTTGGAGATCGCCGACCACCTCCCGGGCGAGGCGGCGGAGGCAGTTCTCGAGCTGGCCACCGGTGGGCGTCCGCAAAGACCGGCAGTGGCAATTGGAGCCGTCGACCCATTCGACCACCCGGATGCTCAGCGGCGCTTCCGGGTCATGGCGGACGCGGACGAACTTGCGCTTGCGCTCGAGTATCCCTGGGAGAAATGGGCGGTATTCCTCCATCCAGCGCAACGCGACATCGTCGAAAAGGACTACAACGGACCAGCGCGAGTCTCCGGTTCTGCGGGTACCGGAAAGACAATCGTCGCGCTGCATCGTGCTGTCCATCTGGCGCGGCGCGATCCGAACGCGCGAGTTCTCCTGACGACGTTTTCCGATACCTTGGCCAATGCGCTTCGAGTGAAGCTGCGTCGGCTGATCAGCAACGAGCCGAGATTGGCGGAGCGGCTGGAGGTCCACGCCATCGATAGGGTCGGCGAGCGTCTTTATGAGGCGCATATCGCTCCTCCGACCATTGCAACGAGAGAACATGTCAGGCAATTGCTGGCCGAGGCGATGGATGGCAAGGGGGCACAGAAGTTTGGTCCGAGGTTCCTGCTTGGGGAATGGGAAGACGTCGTGGACGCGTGGCAGCTGCAGACGTGGGAAGACTATCGCGACGTCAAGCGCCTGGGGCGCAAGACCCGCTTGTCGGAGCAACAGCGCCTCGCCTTGTGGGAGATGTTTGAGACAGTGAAGCGTTGCCTGGATGAGCAGGGGCTGGTGACGCGCGCGCAGATGTTCAGCGAGCTGGCGGAGCAACTCCGGAGTCGCCGGAATCCGCCGTTCGACTGTGCCGTGATCGATGAGGCCCAGGATATCGGCGTTGCGCAGCTACGATTCCTGGCGGCCTTGGGTGGCGGTCGGCCCAATGCGCTGTTCTTTGCCGGTGACCTCGGCCAGCGCATCTTCCAGACGCCATTCTCGTGGAAGTCGTTGGGCGTAGATGTGCGGGGCCGCTCGCAGACGTTGCGGATCAATTATCGGACCTCGCACCAGATTCGAATGCAGGCTGACCGACTGCTCGGACCCCAGGTCTCGGACGTTGACGGGAACCTGGAAGATCGGCGAGGCACGGTTTCAGTATTCAATGGGCCGCCGCCGGACATTCGGGTCTTCGATGGAAGCGAACAAGAGATCGCGGCTGTTGGTGCGTGGATCAGCGAGAGAATCGCAGAGGGTGTTGTGCCGCACGAGATCGGTATCTTTGTCCGATCAGCGGAGCAGATCGATCGTGCGAAGGAGGCCGCGCAGGCGTCAGGATCGCCTTGCAAGGTACTCGACGAACAGGTAGAGACCAGCACTGGCGTGCTTTCGGTCAGTACCATGCACCTGGCCAAGGGGCTGGAATTCCGCGCAGTTGTCGTGATGGCGTGCGACGATGAAGTGATTCCGCTGCAGGAGCGAATCGAATCTGTCGCGGACGACGCGGACCTTCAAGAGGCTTACGACACGGAACGCCACTTGCTATACGTCGCCTGCACTCGAGCGCGGGATTACCTGCTTGTGACCAGCGTTGACCCCGCCTCCGAGTTCCTGGACGACCTGCGAGGTTGACGCCCGCAGCGATTGGCGGTTGGCGGTTGGTGGTTGGTGGTTGGCGGTTGGCGGTTGGCGGTTGGCTGAAGTCTGGATGTCACTTGTGTTTGCCGCCCTAAGGGCGAGGAAGTCGGCGGGCTGGTGCCGCGCATCACGCTCAAATCCATCGCCAACAACGGAGATCCGGAGATGGTGACCCTGGTGGACCGGCCGAAGGAGAACAGGAAGGTCACCCGGGTCTGTGGGCTCTTCGCGGTGGAGGCCATCATCCAGGCGGCTGCGGTGCTGGACGAAGCCCTCTCCCCCGACCCCTCTCCCGCAAGCGGGAGAGGGGAGACGAGGGCGGTGACCTATGTCAGCGTCACGCCGGATGTGGTGATGGCGGACCTGCTCAAGACCAGCCATACCGATCAGAAGGGGCGGTGCGAAGGTAAAGCCCTATCAGGTCAAACAGGTGCGGACCGTGATTGTCAAATACGGCCTGGAGGTGAACGAGTGATGCACAAGTACGAGATGATCATTTACTGGAGCGATGAAGACGGTGTATTCGTCGTCGATGTGCCGGAGCTGCCCGGCTGCATGGCGCACGGCGATAGCCGGGAAGAGGCACTCCAGGCAGCCAACGAGGCCGTGGATTTCTGGGTCGAAACGGCGCGGGAGGAAGGTCGTTCCATTCCCGAGCCCAAGGGCAGGCGGTTGATGTATGCCTGAACTGAATCGCGTCTGCGGTATTTGCAAAACAGGCAGGGTGGCCGACGGCAGCACAACGGTGACCCTGCAACGCGGGGAGACCACGGTGGTGATCAAGGGAGTGCCGGCTCAGGTCTGTGGTCAGTGCGGCGGGTACTACCTGGCGGAGGAGATGACCGGCAGAGTGATGGCGATGGCCGAGGAAGCGGTGAACAAGGGTGCCGAGGTCGAGATCCTGCGTTGGGCGGCCTGAAGAGTTACCTTGCCTGAGGGACCCAGGAACAGGCAGCGACTGGATCAGGGAGGGGCCATGCCGAAGCAATCGGACAACTCCCGCCCCTCTCCCGCTGGCGGGAGAGGGGCCGGCGGAGAGGGTGAAACACTACTGGCTCGTGCCAGACAGCTTCGCACGGACCAGACGGATGCCGAGCGGCGGCTGTGGCGGTATCTGCGGGCCAATCGTTTCATGGGCCTCAAATTCAAACGCCAGAAGCCCATCGGCAGATATATCGTCGATTTTGTCTGTTATTCACCTAAGCTGGTCGTTGAGCTCGACGGCGGTGGGCATGCGGATCAGACGGCGTACGACCATCGCCGTGACGACTGGCTGAACAGACAGGGATTTGTCGTTCTGCGTTTCTGGAACAATGAAGTGATGACCCAGATGGAGGCGGTGTTGGAAGCGATTGGACAAAAGGTTCTGGCTCTCTCCCCAACCCCCTCTCCCGCCCGCGGGAGAGGGGCTGAAGAGGTTTCGGATAACTGAAACGAACGACAGCAATAGGGCGAGCCGGCCCAGACAAAACTACGGAAGGGATGGCGCACCAACGGGCGAGCAGCGAAGCTTATTTTCCGGTAAAACGCGGCCCACGCTTTTCCAGAAACGCGGCCTGGCCTTCCTTGAGGTCGGCACTGGCGAAGGCTTCCGCAATCAGGCGATTGGCTTCCGCCTTGAGTTCCGGGTCGAGTGCCGGATTTTCCAGTCGATTGAGCAAGCGCTTGATGCCGCGCAGGGCGAGGGGTGCGTTGTGGCTGATTTCATCGGCCAGCGCGAAGGTGGTCGCCGCCAGTTCGGCAGCGCTCCGCCAATGTTCGACGATGCCCAGGTCGCGCAATTCCCTGCCGCGATAGCTGCGCCCGGTGAAGAACAGTTCCCGGGTGCGGGCGCTGCCCAGCATTTGCAGGAATTGCCACAGGCCCTCCGGGGCGTACACCACGCCGAGTCTGGCCGGCGGCATGCCCATGCTGATGTGGTCGGCGGCGGTGCGCAGGTCGCAACACAGCGCCAGGTGCAGGGCGCCGCCGAAGCAGTGGCCGTTGATCATGGCGATGCTGGGGTAGGGGAAGTCGCGCACCGCGGCCAGCGCGCGCTCGAAGGGGGTACTGCGCTGGCCATCTGGGGCATGGGCAGCGCCGTCGGGTCCGACGGTCTCGATGGCGCCAATGTCGTAACCGGCCGAGAAGGCGCGGTCGCCGGCTCCGGTGATGACCAGGGTGCGCACTGCGTCGTTGGCAGCCCAATCGGCGAGTACCGCGCAGAGTTGCTCCAGCAGCTGCGGGGTCAGCGCGTTGTGCTTTTGCGGACGGTTGAAGGTGAGCACGCCCACGGCGCCGCGGCGTTCGCTGAGCAGGGGAGCGTTCGAGTCGGCTGATACAGTCAAGGTGTGTTCTCCGGGTGTGGGCCTGTGCCACCGATGGGATTGCCGGTCATTAAAACATCAAGCACCGGCCGATTGCGGGCGCCGGCGGGCCCGGCTAGCATCGGTGCTTTACCGCTGCGGCGCAGAGCCGGGAGACCGTCATGAGCGATGCCGTCCGACCTTTCCGCATCCAGGTTCCGGATGCGGTGCTGGAAGATCTACACGAGCGCCTGGCGCGGGCGCGCTGGCCGGAAAAGGAAGTGGTCGACGACTGGTCCCAGGGCGTTCCACTCGCCTATGTGCAGGACGTCTGCCGCTACTGGCAGAACCATTACGACTGGCGCACCCGGGAGGCGCGGCTCAATCGGTTCGACCAGTTCACCACCGAGCTGGACGGGCTCGACATTCACTTCGTCCATCAGCGCTCACCGCATCCCCAGGCCCGGCCGCTGCTGATCACCCACGGCTGGCCGGGTTCAATCGTCGAGTTCCACAAGGTCATCGAGCCGCTGGTGGATCCGCCCGCCCACGGCGGTGACGCCGCCGATGCCTTTCACGTCGTGTGTCCGGCGTTGCCGGGCTACGGCTTTTCCGGCAAGCCCACGCGGCCGGGCTGGAGCATCGACAAGATCGCCGGCGAGTGGAATCGGCTGATGCTGCGGCTGGGCTACGACCGCTACTACGCCCAGGGCGGCGACTGGGGCGCGGCGGTGACCACCGCGATCGGCATGCAGAACCTGGGCAATTGTGAGGCGATTCATCTCAATATGGTGATCGTGGAGCCGGATCCGGCGACCTTCGACAGCCTCACGCCACTGGAGAAGAGCGCGCTCGAGGG
>JGI25317J35169_1001012_pt1 | contig 18612 bp, 17 predicted proteins | sample AutmiccommunBRH5_FD_35169 | JGI IMG/M metagenome (IMG submission 35169) | reverse complement strand
TCAAAGTCGAAGCATGACGCGCCGGATCACCCTTGTTGGGGCCAAATTCGTAGAAGTTGTTGTACTGGGAAGCGTCCGCAAATGGCGTGATGGCTTCGCCGTCTGGGACCACTGCTTGCCAACGAGCGCTGGCGAGCTTGTCGGCGAACCATTTCGGTGCTGGCGCCGATGTAACGCCAGGATAACGCTCGGAAGCTTTAGCGAGAGCTGGCAATCCGGCGGCAGCCCCCGAAAGCATCACCCCACCAAGAATCTGCCGACGGCTCAAGTAAGCAGCCTCGGTCGTTACCTCTGACTCACGGCACTCGCCGGAGGCGGGAATCTTGATAAGCATGGGTTGCTCCGCGTATTGACTCCGATGGAGCAATACGCGCAGCCGAGTTGAAAATCAACCCTCGACACGCTTGCGGCGGCGCAACTGCATCAGGTACTGCACAGGACCGGACGCCGCATACGCCAGGAAGATCAACAGCAGAATGCGGGGCGGATCACTGAATACGACAGCGAACACGAGCACTACTATCAGGATAGCGACGAAAGGTACGCGCCCTTTCAAATCGAGATCCTTGAAGCTGTAGTACTTGATATTGCTGACCATCAACAAACCTGCGGCCGCGACCATCAGCGCGAACAGCATGACCAATATGAGCGGCAGATCGACTCCGCGAATACCAACCTCATCCAGTGCCCAGACAGCCCAGACCCAGCCGGCGACTACTCCCGCCGCAGCCGGGCTAGCCAGACCAATGAACCAGCGCTTGTCCACCTTACCGATCTGCGTATTGAAACGCGCCAGACGCAGAGCGGCGCAAGCGACATATATGAAGGCGACGGTGAGACCAACATTACCCAGTTCGGACAATGCCCACTCGTACGCCAGCACTGCGGGGGCCAGACCAAAGGCAACCATGTCCGACAGCGAATCGTACTCGGCACCAAATGCGCTTTGGGTATTGGTGAGACGAGCCACGCGCCCATCCAGACTATCGAGCACCATGGCGACGAACACCGTGGCGGCGGCCACGTAGAAGTTGCCGTTAATCGCGGTGATGATCGAAAAAAAACCAGCAAAAAGGTTGGCGGTGGTGAACAGGTTGGGCAGCAGATAGATGCCACGATGACGGACCTTGCGCCCATCAGGCTCTTGGGTCTCCTCGACATGCTCGTCGATCGGCAGAATGCTTTCTGGCTCGACTGGCTTGTTCGGCTCTTCGGGTTGTCCACTCATGCGCATTCACCTTCTACAACAGGTTACGGATAGATTTCGACCAGTCCTGGAGACTTGGGGTTCAGCCTGGCCAAAGCCGGGTTTTATACCAGAAGCCTGGCAGGCCGAACGAAAAAACGCGGCCGAAGCCGCGTTTTCTCGAGCAGTAGAACGATCAGTTCTTGCTCTTGTCGACGATCTTGTTCGCCGCGATCCAAGGCATCATTGCACGCAGCTTCTCGCCGACCACTTCGATACCGTGCGCCGCGTTGTTGCGACGGTAGGCAGTCATGGACGGATAGTTGGCAGCGCCCTCGGTGATGAACATCTTGGCGTACTCGCCGTCCTGAATGCGCTTCAGGGCATTACGCATGGCGGCGCGGGACTCGGCGTTGATCACTTCAGGGCCGGTCACGTACTCGCCGTACTCGGCGTTGTTGGAGATCGAGTAGTTCATGTTAGCGATGCCGCCTTCGAACATCAGATCGACGATCAACTTCAGCTCGTGCAGGCACTCGAAGTAGGCCATTTCCGGCGCGTAGCCAGCTTCGACCAGAGTTTCGAAGCCGGCCTTGACCAGCTCGACGCAACCGCCACAGAGAACAGCCTGCTCGCCGAACAGGTCGGTTTCGGTTTCGTCCTTGAAGGTAGTCTCGATGATGCCGGTACGGCCACCGCCGACACCGCAGGCGTAGGACAGCGCGACGTTGCGGGCATTGCCGGAAGCGTCCTGGTAGATCGCGATCAGGTCAGGGATGCCGCCGCCCTTGACGAACTCGGAACGCACAGTGTGGCCCGGTGCCTTGGGAGCAATCATGATCACGTCCAGATCGGCACGGGGCACGACCTGGTTGTAATGGATCGAGAAGCCGTGGGCGAAGGCCAGAGTAGCGCCCTGCTTCAGGTTCGGCTCGATTTCGTCCTTGTACAGGCGGCCCTGGAACTCGTCCGGGGTCAGGATCATCACCAGGTCGGCAGCAGCAACAGCGGCCGGCACGTCGCTGACCTTCAGGCCATGGGCCTCGGCCTTGGCAATGGACGACGAGCCCGGGCGCAGGCCGACGGTGACGTCGACGCCGGAATCCTTCAGGTTGCACGCGTGCGCGTGGCCCTGGGAGCCGTAACCGATGATGGCGACCTTCTTGCCCTGAATGATGGAGAGGTCGCAGTCTTTATCGTAAGAAACCTTCATGAATTACCCCTGTTGCCGGCCTCGTGGGCCATTCGATAAAACGTTACTGACTGGAGAGACGACGCGTCCGCCAGCCGTTAGATACTCAGCACCTTGTCACCGCGGGAAATCCCGGTGACGCCACTGCGCACAACCTCCAGGATCGAAGCAGTGCCAACGGCCTGGATGAAACTGTCCAGCTTGTCACTGGTTCCGGCCAACTGAATCGTATAAACGCTGGTGGTCACGTCGACGATCTGCCCGCGGAAGATATCGGTGGTGCGCTTGACCTCGGCGCGTTGGGCACCGGTGGCCTTGACCTTGATCAGCATCAGTTCACGCTCGATATGGGCGCTTTCCGACAGGTCGACCAGCTTGACCACCTCAACCAGCTTGTTGAGGTTTTTGGTGATCTGCTCGATCACCTCCTCGTGGCCTACCGTGGTTAGCGTTAGACGCGACAGGGTCGGGTCTTCGGTCGGCGCCACGGTGAGGCTTTCGATGTTGTAGTTGCGTTGCGAAAACAGGCCGACCACACGAGACAGCGCACCCGGTTCGTTTTCCATCAGCAGGGAAATGATGTGTCTCATGATCAGGTCCGCTCCGTCTTGCTCAGCCACATGTCGCGCATCGCACCGTCTTTGATCTGCATCGGATAGACGTGCTCAGCGGTATCGACCGCGATATCCAGGAAGACCAGGCGATCCTTCATGGCGAACGCCTCTTCCATCATCGGCTTGAGGTCCTTGAGGTCGGTGATGCGCATTCCCACGTGACCATAAGCCTCGGCCAGCTTGACGAAGTCTGGCAGCGACTCCATGTAGGAGTGCGAATAGCGGCTGTTGTACACCATGTCCTGCCACTGGCGAACCATTCCCAGCGCACCGTTGTTGAGGTTGATGATCTTCACCGGCAGGTCGTACTGCAGGCAGGTGGACAGCTCCTGGATGTTCATCTGGATGCTGCCCTCACCCGTCACCACCGCGACATCGGCTTCGGGGAAGTTCAGCTTCACGCCCATGGCTGCAGGCAGACCAAAGCCCATGGTGCCGAGGCCGCCCGAGTTGAGCCAACGGTTGGGCTTGTCGAACTTGTAGTACTGGCAGGCGAACATCTGGTGTTGACCGACGTCCGAGGCTACATAGGCGTCGCCCTTGGTCACTTCGCAAAGCACCTCGATGGCGGCCTGAGGCTTGATGATCGAACCATCGCCCTTGTCATAGGGGAACAGGCCGCGGTTGCCGCGCCACTCGTCGATCTGTTTCCACCAGCTGGCGACCGTCTCGGCATTCGGCGTCTGACCGATTTCCTTGACGATGGCGACCATCTCGGTCAGCACACTGTCGACCGGACCGACGATCGGAATGTCGGCCTTGATGGTCTTGGAGATCGACGCCGGGTCGATGTCGATATGGATGATCTTGGCGTTCGGGCAGAATTTCGCCGCACCATTGATGACGCGGTCATCGAAGCGCGCACCGACCGCCAGGATCACGTCGGAATGGTGCATGGCCAGGTTGGCGGTGTAGCTGCCGTGCATGCCGAGCATGCCGACGAACTGGCGGTCACCGCCCGGATAGCAACCCAGGCCCATCAGGGTGTTGGTCACCGGCAGGTTGAGCATCTTCGCCAGCTCGGTCAATTGCGCCGAGGCCTTGCCCAGGATCACGCCGCCACCGGCGTAGATGATGGGCCGCTTGGCTCCCAGCAGCAGTTCCGCCGCTTTGCGAATCTGGCCCGAATGCCCACGCACGGCCGGACTGTACGAACGCAGCTTGGCCTTCTTCGGATAGACGTACTCGAACTTCTCGGCCGGGTTTGTCATGTCCTTCGGAATGTCGATGACAACCGGGCCTGGACGCCCGGACTCGGCGAGATAGAACGCCTTTTTCATCACTTCGGGGATTTCCGAAGGATGCTTGATCATGAAGCTGTGCTTCACGATGGGCCGGGAGATACCGATCATGTCGGTTTCCTGGAAGGCATCGGTGCCGACCATGGTGCTGGGCACCTGACCGGAGATGACCACCATCGGGATCGAGTCCATGAAGGCGGTGGCGATACCGGTGATGGCGTTGGTCGCCCCAGGACCGGAGGTCACCAGCACCACGCCGGCCTTGCCGGTCGCGCGCGCATAGCCATCGGCCATGTGCGTGGCGGCCTGCTCGTGACGAACCAGGATGTGTTCGATGGCCTTTTCCTTGAAAAGCGCATCATAGATATGCAGAACGGCACCGCCCGGGTACCCGTAGATGTACTTAACGCCTTCGTCACGCAGGGAGCGGACGACCATTTCAGCGCCGGATAAGAGTTCCACGTTGTTCACCTCTGAAACGCCAGATAGCGATTCCAAGTCGGAGCCGCCAGAAATAGGTTTACTGCCAGCAGGGCATGAGCGACGGTGGTCGCCGACTACGTCAGCCACTGACTGAGCCAGTATTGGAAGAGACCCTGGTGTCGCGGGCTCTCCACCCAGCGCGAGGTAACGCGTTGCGGGTGATGCAGGTCGGCGCGGGTAGCACCTCATGTCTGTCTAGACTGAGCCGGTATCGCTTGCGGCGAGGCGACTCAGGACAGCAAGCCTCGAATTGTTCGGATTCAGCACCAGCAAGTCAAGCTCGCCGTTGTGTTTGGGCAGCGTTGAGCTGTGACAGGGTGCAGAAGCGGCGCTCCGGCTTTTGGGTATAGTGACTGCCGGTTTCCGATTCCAATGAAGGTAACGACATGCGATTCATGTTTCTTGCGGGCGGCTTGGTACTGGCGCTTTGCGGCAACGTCATGGCCGCCCAGGTATACAAGTGGGTAGACGCCCAGGGGGTCACGCACTTCGGCGCGCAACCGCCGCAAGGGCAGNAGGTGGAAACCGTCAACACCGTTACCGCGCCGGCAAAATCGACCACGATGCCAGCCCCCGTCGTCGAGGACGAAACCGAGGTCGACCAGCAGAGCNTCGATCGCAAGGTGAAGCGCCAGGTCGCCGAGCAAGAGGCCGAACGCAAGCGCTATTGCGAGACGATGCGCACCAACCTCGCGCAACTGCAAAACAATCCGCGGGTACGTGTCGAAGAGAAGGGTGAAACCCGGCGAATCACCGAAGAGGAGCGGCAGGCAAGGATCGCAGAAACACGCGACAAGATCGCCGAAAACTGCAACTGATACCGCATCTTNAGGTATTGCGCTGGCGGCGCGCCAAGCCGCTCAGCGCGAAGGCGCCTCGATCAACGCATCGAAAGCACGCAGTGCCTCGAGCAAACTGACTACCCGCGCCTCCCGATAGACCAGCTCTGCCATCGCACAGATGCCCGACGCCTGCGGCAGAGGATGATCCGCCTCGACAATCGCCTTCATCCGCGGCAGGAATATCCACTGCAGCCATTGCTCGAAGCGCAGCGTATCCACGCAAAACGGCTCGACGCTGGCCAGATCCTCCGGCGCCGGCGGCTCGACGCTCCACATGTCAAGCGTGCGCAGCTCGCGCTCGATCAAAAGCAGCTGCTGCGCGACTGCCGGAAGGCGCGGATCCATCACAGATTGACCTTGGCTCGTTCACGAGCCTGCGCGGCACCGGCACTGTCGCCCCGCCGCTCACGTGCCTGCGCAATCAACTCCCAGAGGCTGGCCTGCAGCGCCGGGCGCCCGCTGGCATAGCTTAATGCCCGGCGCGACAGCTGCTCCGCCTGAGTGGCATCCCCCTGCGCCAACCGGACCTGGGCCAGACGATAAAGGACCTGCGGCTCGCGCGGCGCAATACGCTGCGCACGTTCGAGACTGGAAGCCGCACCATTCAGGTCACCACCGCCCTGCTGCTGTTGAGCCGTAGTCAACAGCGCGAGCACAGGGCCATCCAGCTGCTCGTCGGCGGCCAGGCCGCTGCTGCTGCCGGAGGACGGGATACCGGTGGGCATGCTCGGTTGCTGCTGCGTGCTGGCCGGCGCCGAGATTGACGATGCCGGCTGCCACGCAGGCTGATCTCCGCCTGTCGTTCCACTCGACCCGGCAAAGGGTGCATCTGGCGCGGCGAACGTCTCAAGCGGTGCAGAGCTGCCTTGCGGCACCATCACCACCACCCCAGAATCCTCCTGCTGCTGCCTTGGCGTCGCGACCGCGGCTGGCGCGCGGTATCCCTGGCGAGCCGCCACCTCCTCGGAAACGGGAGCGCCTGAGTCCACCACGGGGATCGACCCACGATCCACTGTCGCGCACCCCTGTACCAGCGTCACCGCTGCAACAACGGCCATCCACTGCTTGTTCACCAATTCAGACCTCTCAACGTAGAACCACGAAGCACGCGACCTCTGCGGCAGTTACTCCAACCAGCCACGCACCCAATCCATGACCGACTCCGCCGGCGCCTGAATGCCGCAGCCAGGTCCGGGGGCCGGTTCGCTGCCGCGAATATAGGGCATCTGCACCGCATCGGGGCAACGCTCATCCGTACCCAGGCCGCTTCGCGCGTCCACCCAGGCATATGTNACGTTGTCCGGCACTGGCATCTGCAGAGGCAGCGGATCGGCCCGCCGCATGAAATCGCTCCACACCTGCAGCGCGCCGGTCGCCCCAGTCAGCGAAGTTTTGCCATTGTCATCACGACCCAACCANACCACTGCCAGCAGATCCTGGCTGAAGCCTGCGAACCAGCTGTCACGCGAGTCGTTGGTGGTACCGGTCTTGCCAGCGAGATTCAGCGACTGCGGCAGNCGGTTGTAGGCAGAACGACCCGTTCCTTCGCGCATGGCACGCTGCATGGCGTACTGAGTCAGGTAGATGGCACCCGGATCGAAGCGCTGCTGAATCTGGAACGGATACCGCTTGAGTGGCTCACCGTCCGCGGTCAGCACGCTGCGAATGCCACGCAANGGAGTGTTGAAGCCACCGTTGGCCAGGGTCTGATACATATCGGCAACTTCGATCGGCCGCAAACCGCCCGCTCCGAGCAGCATCGACGGATACGCTGGCCACTGTGGCGATGCACCCAGCCGCTCAAGCGTCTTCAGTACATTCGGCACACCCAGGTCGAGCCCGAGCCGCGCCGTGGACAGGTTGTAGGAATTGGCGAGTGCCTGATACAGGTAAACCGTGCCATAAGCCTGACGCCCATAGTTCTGNGGCTTCCAGATCTGCCCGTCGGCGCCCTTGACCGAGAATGGCTCGTCTTCGAGCAGACTGGTCAGCGTGTACTGGCTGGGCTTTTCCAGCGCAGCCAGGTAGATGGCCGGCTTGATCAGCGAGCCGATCGGCCGTGACGCATCGAGCGCGCGATTGAACCCCGCGAAACCCGGCTGGCGGCTACCGAGCAGGGCCTGAATTTCACCGGTCTCAGGATTGGTCACGATCATTGCGCCTTCGACGCCTTCGGTGCTCTTGCCGAGACGCTTGAGGGTTTCGCTCATGGCCTGCTCGGCCTTGAGCTGGATCACCGGATCGAAACTGGTGAAGACACGCAGACCTTCTTCGGTGAGGTCCTCGTCCCGATAGTCCTCACGCAGCTGACGCTTGACCAAGTCGAGGAAGGCCGGATAGGAGCTGTCGGCCATGCTGCCACGCTGGGTCACGCCCAGCGGTGCCTGCTTGGCTTTTGCTATGTCCTCGGCGCTGACCGCCTGCTGCTCGGCGAGCAGGTCGAGAACCAGGTTGCGCCGCTCCAACGCCCGCTCGGGATTGCGTCGAGGGTTGTAGTAGGTAGGCCCTTTCACCATGCCGACCAGCAATGCCACCTGCGGCAACTTCAACTCGGCCAGCGGCTGGCCGAAGAAGTACTGGCTCGCCAGACCGAAGCCGTGAATGGCACGGCGACCGTCCTGACCGAGAAACACTTCGTTCAGGTAGGCTTCGAGAATGTCTTCCTTGTCGTAGTGCAGCTCCAGCAGCACCGCCATCATCGCCTCGGTGGCCTTACGGCTAAGGCTGCGCTCGTTGGTCAGGTAGAAGTTCTTCACCAGCTGCTGGGTCAGCGTACTGCCCCCTTGGCGAACCTGGCCTGCAGTCAGGTTGACCCAGACGGCGCGGGCAATGGACTTGGGCGATACACCGAAGTGATTGAAGAACTCCCGATCCTCCACGGCGACCAGCGTTTCCACCAGATACGGCGGCACCTGATCGAGCTTGATCAGGATGCGATCCTCGTTGTGCGCGGGGTACAGCCCACCGATCAACACCGGCTCCAGCCGCGCTACCGGCAGCGAGCCGCCATTGGCAGCGCTGAGGCCGGCGACGAAATCGCCAGAGAAGCGTACTCGCAGCCGCTGCGACTGTTCGGCACCTTCGTAGAACTGGAAGCCGCGGGTGTGCAGTTCGATGTCATTACCAGCCACCGACGCGCCACCCGGACCGCTGACAGCCTTTTCGCGGCGATAGCCCAACGCATCCAGCTCGGCGAGAAAATCGGTCTTATCGAGCTTCTGCCCGACGAACAACTCCAGCGGTCGTGCATAGACCTTGGCCGGAATCGTCCAGCGTTTGCCGGAGAATTTCTCCTGCACCACGGCATCGAGATAAATGGCGAAACCGGCCAGGATCACCAGGCCGACAATGGACAGTTTGACCGCCCAGCCCAACCAGGGGCGAGCGCCAGCGGAGCGGCGTCTGGAGCGTGTACGGGGGGAGCGAGATTTAGTCATGGCGGCGCATTATACGCACTTTGCAGGCGCGGACCGACGGCCTCTCAGCGGTTTGCAGCGCAACGCACAGCGGCCATAATGCCTGCGACTTTTCGACTGTGTGGACTGCTTCGCAGTGGACTCGCACGCCCCGTTCAAGAACTTCAACAAGGAATGACCGTGAGCCAAGCACTGATCGCCGCCCTGCAGAATCCTGCCCTGTACCCGCATCCCAGCGAGGGCTTTCGGGTAATCGAGACCCACATTTCCTGGGTCATCCTCACCGGCACCTATGCCTACAAGATCAAGAAGCCAGTGGACTTCGGCTTTCTCAACTTCACCGACCTCGCCTCACGCAAGCATTTCTGCGAAGAAGAGTTACGGCTCAACCAGCGCATGGCGCCGGATCTGTATCTCGAAGTCGTTCCCATCAGCGGATCGCCGGATGCACCGGAGATCGATGGTACAGGCGAGCCCTTCGAATATGCGCTGAAGATGCGCGAGTTCCCACAAACCCAGCTACTGGCCGAACTGCAGGCGCGCGGCGAGTTAACGGACGCGCACATTGACGCCCTGGCCGAGCAGATCGCCCGCTTCCACCAGGGCACCCCGCAGGTGCCTGCCGGTCATGCACTGAGCAGTGCCGATGCGATCGTTGCGCCGATGCGGCAGAACTTCGAACAGATTCGCCCGTTGCTCAGCGAAGCCGAGGATCTCCGCCAGCTGGATGCGCTCGAGGAATGGACCGAAACCAGTATCGAGCGCCTGCGTCCGCTGCTCGACCAGCGCTGCCAGGAAGGTTTCGTCCGCGAATGTCACGGCGATCTTCACCTGGGCAATGCCACATTGATCGATGGCAAGGTGGTGCTGTTCGACTGCATCGAGTTCAACGAGCCGTTTCGCCTGATCGATGTGGCTTCGGACGCAGCCTTCCTGGCCATGGACCTCGAGGATCGTGGCCTGAAGTGCCAGGCGCGCAGGTTCATCAATGGCTGGCTGGAGCACACCGGCGACTACGCAGCGCTGGCGCTGCTGAATCTGTACAAGGCCTATCGCGCACTGGTCCGCGCCAAGGTCAGCCTGTTCCGTCTGTATCAGGAGCAGGACGCGGTGCAACGCAAGGTGATCGTACGGCAGTACCGCAGCTACGCGAATCTGGCCGAAAGCTACAGCGCCATTCCCTCGCGCTTCCTCGCCATCACCCACGGCGTGTCCGCCGTAGGCAAGAGCCACGTTGCGCTACGCCTGGTCGAGGCCCTTGGCGCGATACGCCTGCGCTCGGATATCGAACGCAAGCGCCTGCATGGCGAGCAGCCCGAAGCCCAGCAGGGCCACCTCGATGCCGGCATCTACAGCCAGCAGGCCAGCGATGAGACCTACAAGCGGCTGCACCAGCTGGCAACGACTGCGCTGCAGGCTGGCTTTTCCGTGGTGATCGACGCGGCATACCTGAAGCAGCAGCAGCGCCAGGATGCCTGGCAGGCGGCCGAGACCACTGGCGTGCCCTTCCTGATACTCGATTGCCAGGCGCCGGATGCGGTGATCGCGCAGTGGCTGGCGCAACGCCAGGCCGAGGGGCTTGATCCATCCGACGCGACCATGGAGGTAGTGCATGCCAGCAGGCCAGCCGCGAGGCGCTGAACGAGAGCGAGCGACTGCATAGCCGTCGGGTCGACACCCAGGACGCCGGCAGCCTCGACGAGCTGGTCGCCAGTATCCGTCAGCACCTGCCCGGTCTCTGACCGCCAGGCACCGCCGCCAGCAGAGTGCGGCGGTGCTTCTATACTCCCGGTATTCCAATCGTGGAACACCGCTATGTCTGCCAGCGAATCACCCGCGCCAAAGCCGGCCAGTGACAGCATCCAGCTGTTCTCCAGCCGCTCCACCGACTACGCACGCTTCCGCCCGACCTACCCCGAGGCGCTGTTCAACTGGCTCGCCAGCCAATGCGCGGCCACCGACACCGCGCTCGACCTTGCGGCCGGCAACGGGCAAGCGAGCATCCCGCTGACACGACACTTCCATCGGGTCCTGGCCTGCGACGCGAGCGCCGAACAGCTCGCGGCTGGCGACACCTGGTTAAACGTGCAGCGTTTCGTCGCCGATGCGGAGCATCTGCCATTGCGCAGCGGACAGCTCGATCTGCTGGTAGTCGCACAAGCCCTGCACTGGTTCGCCACGCCGGCATTCTTCAATCAGGCGCGGCGCGCACTGAAGCCGAACGGCCTGTTCTGCGCCTGGTGCTACAGCCTGCTGGAGATATCGGCCGCAGTGGACGCGATCATCCACAGGCTCTACTACGAAACACTCGCCGGTTGCTGGCCAGCTGGTCGCAGCAGCGTCGATGCCGGTTACCGCGATATCCAGCCTCCCTTTCCACGTATCGAACCGCCGCCCTTCGCCCTCGAAGCGCACTGGGATCTCCGCGAACTGATGGGCTATCTGCGCACCTGGTCTGCCGTGAAGCAATGGCATCAGCGGCATGGTCGCGACCCCATCACATCAATCGAGCCCCAATTGACGTCTGCATGGGGCCAGGCAGGTCAGCGGAGGCTTATCCGCTGGCCGCTACACTTTCTGACAGGCTTCCCCAACCGCTAGCACCGCAAGGACGCCGCCATGCACGACGAACTGCTTTCGCTCCGCAATCTCGGCAAGACCTCGGTGCAATGGCTGCATGCATCGGGAATCCACACCGCTGCGGACCTCCGACGATTGGGCGCGGTGAGCTCCTATCGCGCTGTGAAGGCACGCGGCTTCGGGGCCTCGAAGGTTCTGCTGTATGCCATCGAGGGGGCGTTGAGAGATGTCCCGTGGCAGCAGCTGCCGATCCCGCTGAAGGAAGAGCTGAATCGGAATCTGGGCGCCGATCGCGACAACTAGAGCTAGCTCACAACCTCTGCTCGGCGAGATTTACTCAGGCCCTCGCCCGAGCCTATTGTGCGCCGACGTGACCCTGCCAATCGTCTGCCCGTTCGTTCAAGGATTACCGACATGTATTTACTCGGGGAGCAACCGGCCTACGCCGATCGCCTGATCAACCGCCTGCAAACCATCCCCACCCAATTGCTCGAAGGCTTGCAGCCCTCAGGCCCCAACCTTGAACTCAAGCACACCGACGATCTGTGCGCCGAGCTGCCGCACAGCAACTTTTCATCATCGAGACCGGGCTACTGCATGCGCTGATCGACGGCAAGGCGCTGTTCTATCTGCAGGAGGGCGACCTGGTTGGATTGCGCCAGTCGGGCGACCTGCCAGATTGCCGCTATTGCAGCGACGAACCCGTCAGCCTGATCCCCTACTCGCGCAACGCGGTGTTCCAGCACATCCACTCCGATGAGCACCGCCAGGAACTGTTCACCCAGTATCTGATTGGTCATACCGCCCTGCTCGGCGACGCCCTTGCGCGCCTGAAGCAACCGGAGATCCGCCCGGCTACCGGCTTCAAGCATTTCGCCGTCGGTGAAGAGCTGATCCGNCAAGGCGACGANGCAGACAACGTGTTCATCATCATCGAAGGCCACGCCGAGGCGATCGTCGACGGCCAGAAGGTTGGCGACGTACAGAAGGACGAGATCTTCGGCGCCATGGCGGTCTTCACCCGCGAGCGACGCAGCGCAACGGTGGTCGCCAGTGAGGCCTGCACGGTCATGGTCATTCCCAAGGAACAGTTCCTCGGACTGACACAGAGCAACCCCCGCATTGCTCACAGCCTCATTGAAAGCATGGCGCGGCGTATTGACCTGCTGAACAAGGAAGTCACTCATCTGCGGGTAAACGTTGCCGTTTGAGGCAGACCAGCCCAAAGAATATTTTTTTACGAAAGCCTGTTGACGCAGAAATGAGAATTGTTATTATTATCGCAACTGATCGCGAGGTCAGCCGATAGCTGAAGGCTCAGGCAGTCGATCCTTCAGGTTATCTCCTCATCAGGCTAATCACGGTTTTGACCCGGCTCTGCCGGGTCTTTTTTTGCCTGTAGAAAATGTCAGCCAGATTGCTTGCCCGGTCGGCGCAGCTGTTCGCAATGATCCTGCTCCGGTTGCGCCGGGGTGTACCAGACATAGTCGGCCTGCGCAGCGGATACCGTCTCGCCCACTTCAGCAAGCATCAACACCGCGACTGACTTCCCTGACAGATCCTCGATATGCAACGGCACGCCCAGATCTCGACGGACATGGAACGCGCCGGCCAGCAGCATGGCTGGCTCGGCTGCGGCGAGCGTTCGCTCGGCCATGCGTCGATCACGCTGCTGCTGCACCGCCAGCATCGCCGGCAGCTGGGAGGCCGGCAGCATCCCGCAGTGAGAGACCTCGATCTGCGCCAGCAATGCCTCGCTTACCGCCGCGGCCGCAGATTTGCGCCCCTGCAATGACGGTGCGGCACGATAGATCGACATGATTTCGTCGCGCCCGAGATTGGCATGCAGCAATGGGTAAGGCTGCGCGAGCGCATGTGAAACCAGGGCTCCGTACTGAGCCCAATCCCAGCCCCTCTGCCAGCCCAGCGCCTCAGGAAGATCGGCTGGCGCTCGCCCCTCACGCACCTCGCGGCGCACCGCATCGACTAGCGCCTGCTGTTGGGGGTCGAGCATCTCCAGCAACAAGCTGCCCTGCGGACGTTCTTCGGCCAACGCCCGCAGCAACCAGAGCTGCAGCGCATGGTGATCCGGGTTGTCGTGCCGCTCGCCGACCAGTAGCCGATCCTGCGCCTGCAGCTCCGCTACCAGCTGCGCGGGCGTGAGTACCGCGTCACTGCGCAGATCGACGATCAGACCGAGCTCCGGATGCTCACGCCCTTCGGGACTTTGCCACTCAGGTAGCGACGGTAGCGAATGGCAGGCCGTCAGCAAACCCAGCACAAGCAACACAAGAATGCGCACGATGAACCTCCTCAACGGGCAATGATCAGCGGGTGACCGAGTTCCGGATGCCGCTGCACCAACACATCCAGACCGAATACCGCTCGCAGCGGCTCGGCTTGCAGCACTTCATCGGGTGGCCCTGCCACGATTGACCGACCATCCTTTAGCAGCAGTAACCGATCACAATAGCGCGCAGCCAGATTCAGATCGTGCAGGATCACCAGAGCGGCGGCGCCTTGCGCGGCGAAGGCTCTGACCGCCTTTAAAATGCTGTGCTGGTGCGCAGGATCGAGCATCGACGTAGGCTCGTCGAGCATCAGCACCTGCCCTGTCTCGCCCGGCCACAGCTGCGCCAGCACCCGAGCGAGATGCACACGCTGACGCTCACCTCCAGACAGTTCGAGGTAGCTGCGCGTCGCAAGGTGCCGCGCGTCCGCCGCAGCCATCGCTGCTGCAACGAAGGCGGCATCGGCTCCGCGCCCGGTGCGATGAGGCAGGCGCCCCATGGCCACCACATCCGCCACGCGGAAGGCGAAGCTGAGCGTCGAACTCTGCGGCAACACGGCCAGGCAACGCGCGCGTTCCACATCCGCCCAGTCGCCGAGCGGCCGCCCTTGGAGCAAGACCTGCCCCCTGGAAGGCCTGAGCTCGCCGGATAACGTCGCCAGCAGCGTGCTCTTGCCCGCACCGTTCGGGCCGAGCACACCGAAAACCTGCCCAGGGCGCAGCTCGAGGGAAACATCCTGCAGCGCCGTTATCGCGCCACGGCGCACGGTCAGATCGCGGCCCACCAGCATCAGAGGCGCTCCCGCAACAGCAGATAAAGGAAGAAAGGTGCACCGAGCAACGCAGTGACAATGCCGATCGGCAGCTCCGCCGGCGCTATCACCAGCCGCGCGGCGACATCGGCAAGCAGCAGCAAGCTGCCGCCAGCAAGTGCCGAAGCTGGTAGCAGCAAGCGGTGATCGGGGCCGACCAACAGGCGCATCAGGTGCGGAACCACCAATCCGATAAAGCCGATCAGACCGGTAGCAGCCACCGCTGCGCCGACACCCAGCGCCGTGCAGACCACCAGTTCACGCTTGATCCGCTCCACATCGAAACCGAGATGACGCGCTTCCGATTCGCCGAGCAACAACGCATTCAGGGCTTTCGCCCGCCGCGGCAGCCACAGTGCGACNGCGATGGTGATCAGCAGCAGCGGCCATAGCCGTGCATAACTGGCGCCGTTCAGACTGCCGAGATTCCAGAAGGTCAGCGAGCGCAACGTTCTGTCGTCGGCCAGATAACTGAACAACCCAACCACTGCACCGGCCAGCGCGGTCAGCGCAATGCCGGCCAGCAGCATCGTGCCGACGTGGGTCTGCCCGTCGCGCCGGCCGAGTCGGTAAACCAGCAAGGTCACGCCCAGCCCGCCAACGAAGGCGAATACCGACAGCAGGTAGGGCTCCCACCCCGCAGGCAACGCCGGAATGAATGTGCTACCGACTATGGCGACCGCCGCGCCCAACGCAGCACCGCTGGAAACGCCGACCAGCCCGGGATCGGCCAGCGGGTTGCGGAACAGCCCCTGCATCGCCACCCCGCAAAGCGCCAGTACTGCCCCGGCGGCGCAGCCCAGCAAGGTCCGCGGCAGGCGGATCTGCGCAAGAATCAGCTCGGCCTGCTCGAGCCCGGACGCTTCGATCGGCACGCCTACCAAGCGCAGCGCCGCAGCCAGACTGTCGCCCAGCGCCAGGCTCAGCGGTCCCAGTGCCAGCGACAGCCAGATCGCGACCAGCAACAACAAGCCGAGTACGAAGAACAGAAAGCGCGCAGGAACCGGACTACCCATCGGATTGCTTTGCCAAGCGGTATGTGCGGCGAAGGATAAGAGCCCGCCGCCGCAGCCGCCAGCCCGGCAAAAATTATCCGACTGCACTTCCTCGCCGGCTGCGGGATAATTCCGGCTTATGGCGGAGGACCCGATGATCAGATTGTGCGCGACATCCGAGCTTCTCGAAGGGCAGAGCCGCGGCTTCACGGTCGGGGAGCTGAAAGTGATCGCCGTTCGCCGGGATGGCCGGACATACCTGTACGAGAACCGTTGCCCACACCGCGGCGTTCCGCTGGAGTGGCGTCCCGACCAGTTCCTCGACGACAGTGGCAGCCTGCTGCAATGCGCCACTCACGGCGCGCTGTTTCTCATCGAATCCGGTGAGTGCGTGGCCGGCCCCTGCGCCGGCCAGACGCTGCGCCAGCTGGATGCAGTCGAGGACAAGGACAGCATCTGGTTGCAAACTGATCGGCAGAGCGACAGTTGAGCACGGGCGCCGGGCGTCGGGCTTGGTTATCATGCCGCCACAGCTTTACCGTGAGATCGCCATGCTTCGCCTGCTGAGTCTGCTGCTCCTGCTATTCGTGCTTCCTGCCCACGCCGGCCTGTTCGACAACAAGCCCAGCGCCAGTCTTGGCGGTGCGCTGAACAACAGCAGCGATTTCCTGCCGGTACGCGAAGCCTTTCGACTGAGTCTCGTTGAAGCTACGCCTGAACAGATCACCCTGCGTTTCGTCGCAGCGGAGGGCTACTACCTCTACCGTCATCGTTTCGCCTTCAAGACCGACCAGTCAGGTGTCGTGATCGGTGAGCCGAAGCTGCCCGCCGGCGTGCCCAAGGTCGATGACTATTTCGGTGAGATCGAAGCCTATTACGGCATTGTCGATGTCGAGCTACCGCTGACGAACCCGGACAACCGCCCCTTCGTCCTGCAGGTCTCCTACCAGGGCTGTGCCGATAAAGGCCTGTGCTACCCGCCGGAAACCGAATCGCTCCCCATCGGCGACGTTGCCGGCGCCCCCAGCGGAGCGACCACCGAAGCGTCAGCCAGCCAGCAGGCCAGCGAACGCGACCTCTCCTGGCGCTCCATCGCGCTGTTCTTCCTCGCCGGTCTGGGCCTGACCTTCACCCCCTGCGTGCTGCCGATGTTGCCGATTCTCACCGGCGTCGTGCTGCGCGACCAGCCCGGCGGAATGCGCAGCTTCCTGCTGTCGCTCGCCTACGTACTGCCAATGGCTGGCGGCTTCGCCCTGCTCGGTGCGCTGATGGGCGTATTCGGCGCCGAGCTGAATCTGCAGGCGCGCCTGCAATCACCCTGGATTCTTGTACCCTTCGCATTATTCTTCGTCGCCTTCGCCCTGGCCATGTTCGGGCTGTTCGAGCTGCGCCTACCACAGGCACTCAGCAGTCGACTCGACCGTCTTGCCGGCAACGCACGCGGCGGCTCGTTTACCGGAGCGGCGCTGCTCGGTGCCGTGTCCAGTCTGCTGGTATCGCCTTGTGTTTCCGCTCCGCTGGCCGGCGCACTGCTGTACATCAGTGCCAGCGGCGATGCGCTAGGCGGCGGCCTGAAGCTGTTCGCCCTGGGCCTGGGCATGGGCGCACCGCTGGTGCTGTTCGCCACCGGCGGTGGCGCGCTACTGCCCAAGAGCGGCCCATGGATGATCAGCGTGCGCAACGTATTCGGCGTACTGCTGCTCGCCGTCGCCGTCTGGATGCTCGAGCGCGTACTGCCCGGTCCGCTTGCTCTGGCGGCGTGGGGCCTGCTCGCGGCCGGCAGCGCCGTATTTCTCGGGACCCTGGAATTCACCAGCAAGACGCCCAGGCAGAAGCTCGCGCAGCTGATGGGACTGGTATTGCTGGTCTACGCGCTGGCCGCGTGGGTCGGGGCGCTACAGGGCGGCTCCGATCCACTTCGGCCGTTGCCAACCTCCGTAGCCGGATCAGCGCCGGGCAGCATGACCAGTGAAGGCTGGCACACCATTTCCACGCCGGCCGAGCTCGATACCCAACTGGCCGCCGCCCGCGCCGCCGGCCAACCGCTGATGCTCGACTGGTACGCCGACTGGTGCATCAGCTGCAAGGTGATCGAACGCGAGGTGTTCGCCAACCCACAGGTGGCACCGCGGCTGACCGACTATCGTCTGATCCGCTTCGACATCACCGAAAGCAACGCCGCCCAACGCAGCCTGCTGGACCGCTACAAACTGTTCGGCCCCCCGGCCATCCTGTTCTTCGATCGGCGTGGCAATGAGATGTCCGACGTGCGCGTAGTCGGCGAGATAGACGCTCCCGGTTTCAGCGAGCGTCTGGATCGCGCGGCACCTCTGCTCTAGCTCACGTACGCATTTTCGCGGCATCGATCCATGACAAGCCGACGATCCTCAGCCCAATGAATCATTGCGGCAATCTTCAGACATAATGCGGGCATTTCCTTCGATCGCGACATGACTGGACAGTCATACCCTGCTTGGGGCATAGTTTTTCCCTTCTCGCGACCAGCCACCTCGACTGATCAGCGCATACAGAAAAACAAGGAATACCGATGGCCACGTTTCTGGTCCTCCACGGGCCGAATCTGAACATGCTCGGCACCCGCGAGCCGGGCGTCTACGGCGCAGTGACGCTGGCGCAGATCAATCAGGATCTGGAGCAGCGTGCCCGAGATCGCGGACATCATCTGCTGCATCTGCAATCCAACGCCGAGTACGAACTGATCGAGCGCATCCATGCCGCACGCAGCGAAGGCGTCGATTTCATCCTGATCAATCCCGCGGCATTCACGCATACCAGCGTCGCATTACGTGACGCGTTGCTGGCCGTGAGCATCCCATTCATCGAAGTGCACCTGTCCAACGTGCACAAGCGTGAACCTTTCCGCCATCACTCCTACTTTTCCGATATCGCGGTGGGTGTGATCTGCGGCCTTGGCGCCAGCGGCTACCGACTGGCCTTGGA
>JGI25317J35169_1000992_pt1 | contig 19002 bp, 18 predicted proteins | sample AutmiccommunBRH5_FD_35169 | JGI IMG/M metagenome (IMG submission 35169) | reverse complement strand
GTGGTGGCGCTGGTGGGCATGGCGACCAGCTACTTCGAGTGCTCGCTGGCGCAGCTGTACAAGCGTCGCGAGCCGGACGGCACCTACCGCGGCGGCCCGGCTTTCTACATCCAGCACGGACTCGGCCAGCGCTGGCTAGGCATCGTCGTCTCGATCCTGCTGCTGATGACCTTCGGCTTCGGCTTCAACGCCGTGCAGTCGTTCACCGTCGCCAGCTCGCTGCATGACACCTTTGGCGTGCCGACCGTGGCCAGCGGCATCGCGCTGACGCTGGTGATCGCCGGCATCATCTTCGGCGGCATCCGCCGTATCGCCAAGTGGGCCGACGTACTGGTGCCGGTCATGGCCTTCTCCTACCTGGGCATGGCGCTGTTCGTCATCGGTAGCAACTTCGGTGCCGTGCCGGAAACCTTCGGCCTGATCTTCCGCAGCGCCTTCGGCCTGGAGCAGGCCTTCGCCGGCGGCATCGGCGCGGCGATCCTGATGGGCGTCAAGCGCGGCCTGTTCTCCAACGAGGCCGGCCTGGGCAGTGCGCCGAACGTCGCCGCGGTCGCCGAGGTCAAGCACCCGGTGGCGCAGGGCATCGTGCAGTCGCTCTCGGTGTTCATCGACACCATCATCCTGTGCAGCTGCACGGCGCTGATCATCCTGCTCTCGGGCGTCTACGAGCCGGGTATGGACCAGGCCGGTGTGGTGCTGACGCAGACCGCCATGGCGGCCGTGGTTGGCGAGTGGGGTCGGGTATTCATCAGCATCGCGCTGCTGCTGTTCGTCTTCACCACGCTGATCTACAACTACTATCTGGGTGAAAACGCGCTGGGCTTCTTCACCGAGAAGCGCATGCCGGTGGTGATCTACCGCATCCTGGTGGTCATCCTTGTGCTCTGGGGTTCGGTGCAGGATCTGGGCACCGTGTTCGCCTTCGCCGACGTGACCATGGGTCTGCTGGCCATCGCCAACCTGATCGCCGTGGCCCTGCTGTTCAAGGTCGGCCTGCGCCTGATGCGCGACTACGACCGCCAGATCCGCGCCGGCATCGAGCAACCCGTGCTCGATCCGAAGGACTTCGCCGACCTGGATCTCGACCCGGCCGTGTGGAAGGCGAACATGCCCGCCACACCCGACACCACCGAGCGCCGCTAACGCTCCGACGCGACCGGCCAGCCCTCTGCGCAACCGCGCACGGGGCCGGCCCCATCCGCCTGTATTTCTGATGGTCTGCGCCGAACGAGCGAGGAGCGCGTGTGAATCAATCAATCGAACGCCTGCTGGTGCTCTACACCGGCGGCACCATCGGCATGCAACAGAGCGCCGCCGGGTTGATGCCAGCCTCCGGCTTCGAAGCTCGCCTGCGGGCGCAGCAGGCGCTGGAAGCCGGGCCGCTGCCGAGCTGGACCTTCCGCGAACTGCAACCGCTGCTGGACAGCGCCAACATGCAGCCGACCCACTGGCTGCAGATGGCGTCCGCCGTCCGCGANGCCGTNGCGCAGGGCGACTGCGATGCGGTGCTGNTGCTGCACGGCACCGACACTCTGGCCTACAGCGCCGCTGCGNTGTCCTTNCTGCTGCTGGATCTTGAGATCCCCGTGCTGCTCACCGGCGCCATGCTGCCGGCGGGAAGCCCGGGCAGCGATGCCTGGCCCAACCTGTTCGGCGCCATGCGCGCCCTGCAGGCCGGGCAGGTGCACGGCGTGCAACTGTTCTTCAACGGCGTGCTGCTGCACGGCGCGCGGGTCAGCAAACTGCGCAGCGACGCCTTCGACGCCTTTGCCGAGGCGCCGCGCAAACGCCTCGCCGCAGCGGCCAGCGAACGTCCGCCGGCGCTGTTGCCGCAGCGACCGGCACAGGTCGTGGTGCTGCCGTTGTACCCCGGCGTCGGCGCCGCGCAGGTCCGGGCACTGGTCGCCAGCGGCGCTCAGGCGCTACTGCTCGAGTGCTATGGCAGCGGCACCGGCCCGGCGGACGACGTCCCGTTCATCGAAGCGCTGCGCCACGCGCATCGACAGGGCGTGGTGCTGGCGGCGATCAGCCAGTGCCCGGGCGGCCATGTCGATTTCGACGTCTATGCCACCGGCAGCGGCCTGCGCGATGCCGGTCTGGTCTCCGGCGGCGGCATGACCCGTGAAGCAGCGCTGGGCAAGCTGTTCGCCCTGCTCGCCGCCGGGCTCGACCACGCCGAGGTGGAACACTGGTTCTGCCGCGACCTCTGCGGCGAAATGGCCGACTGAAAACGACACCGGCAAAAATGCGCGCTGCCCCGCAGGGCAGCGCGGCCGGCTGGCGATGTACCTGCAGCACCGCTACCCTTGCTCACGCCAACAACAAGAAAAGCGTCAAGGAGCCGATGCCATGGCCAGATCCCGAACTGCCGGGGCGCTGTTCGCCCTGCTCATCAGCGCTGCATGTGCCGCCCAGGCCGAACTGCCTGCCAACTATCAGATCACCCTGCAAACCGACAGCTTCCCGCCATTCAACATGGGCCCCAACAGCAAGGGCTTCGCCCGCGGCGACGATGTGCAGGGCATCGATGCCGACACCGTGCGCGACATCTTTCGCCGCGCCGGCATCGCCTACAACCTGACCCTGCGCGGCCCCTGGAGCCGGCTCTACGAGCAGACCCGGCAGCAGCCCGCCCACGGCCTGTTCTCAGTGGCGCGCACGCCGCAGAACGCCGGACAGTTCAAGTGGGTCGGGCCGCTGGCCCATCACGCCAGCGTGCTGCTGACGCCGGCCGACAGTGGCCTGAAGTTCGACAGCCTGGAGCAGGCGCAGGGCTACCAGATCGGCGGCCACGCCAACGGCAGTGTCAGCCTGTTCCTGGAAAGCCAGGGCATCCGCCACCAGCAACAGCCTCAACGACGCCGAAAACCTGCGCAAACTGCTGACCGGGCGCATCGACCTGTGGGCGGTGGCCGACCCGGTGTGGCGTCATTACGCGCGGCTGCAGGGCGTCGATGAGGGCCAGCTTCGCATAGCGCTGAGCTATCGCAGCGAACCGCTGTATCTGGCACTGAGCCCTGATACGCCGGACGAAGTGGTCAATCGCCTGCAGAAGGCGCTCGAGGAAGTGATCGCCGAAGGCTACGCCGGCTGCAGCAAGACCCCTGACCTGTGCTACCTGATTCAGGAGCGCGGCAAGACGCTGGCCGGCGGTCGCTGACCCCGCGCCTCGTCAGCAGACCGAAACCGCCCGGAAGCGCTTCAGCTCACCTGATAGCGCGCCCGCGGCGTGGCCATCGGCAGCGGGCCGTCGCCGACCAGGCGGAACTCGCCCTTCTCGGCATCGTAGGCGCGGATTTCGCTGGTCCCGATGTTGTACACCCAGCCGTGGATGAACAGCTGACCGCTGGCCAGCCGCGCTGCCACCGAGGGATGCGTGCGCAGGTGGTCGAGCTGGGCCACCACGTTCTCCTCGGTAAGGATGCCGAGGGTGTTGTGGTCGGCGCAGCCACAGTTCTGCTCGACNACGATCTTCGCCACCTCGGCATGCCGCAGCCAGCCCTTGACCGTCGGCATGCGNTCCAGCTGAGCCGGGTTGAGCACCGCCTTCATCGCGCCGCAGTCNGAGTGGCCGCAGACGATGATGTGCTGCACGCCAAGCGCCATCACGGCGAACTCNATGGCGGTCGACACGCCACCNTTCATCTGCCCGTAGGGTGGCACCACGTTGCCGACGTTGCGGGTGACGAACAGGTCGCCGGGCGANCTCTGNGTGATCAGCTCGGGGATGATTCGCGAGTCGGCGCAGGTGATGAACATCGCCCGCGGTGTCTGCTCGTAGGCGAGCTTCTCGAACAGCTCGCGCTGCTCGGGATAGACCTCTTCGCGGAAGCGCTTGACGCCCGAGACGATGTGTTCGAGGGCCTCCTGGGCGGTTTCGCTCTTCTTGCCGTCATTCATGCTTGGTTCTCTCCAGAGGAATTCGAAGGGTAGGCGCCGCCGCGACGGCGCGTCAGAAGATGGACCAGCCGATACGCTGCGACAGCGCCTCGAGCGGCCATGCCGATCAGCGAATTGCCCGCGACGTTGAGCTCCGGCGACCAGACGCAGACGGTGAAGCGGCCCGGCACCACCGCGACGATGCCGCCGCCCACCCCGCTCTTGCCGGGCAGGCCGACGCGATAGGCGAAGTTGCCCGCTTCGTCGTACAGCCCGCTGGTGGCCATGATCGCGTTGACCTGCTTGGCCTGGCGCGGCGCCAGCACCGTCTCGCCGCTTTGCGGGCAGGCACCATCGCGGGCGAGAAAGGCGAACGCGCGGGCCAGGTCGACGCAGTTCATGCGCAGCGCACAGTGATGAAAATAGCTGCGCAATACCGCTTCGACATCGTTGTGGAAGTTGCCGAAGGCCTGCATCAGATAGGCCATGGCCGCATTGCGCGCGCGGTGCTGGTATTCGGATTCGGCGACGCGGGTGTCGGAGACGATCTGCCGGTTGCCGGACAGGTGCCGGACGAAATCGCGCATCGACAGCTCCGGGGTGGCGAAGCGCGACTGGTTGACGTCGCAGATCACCAGCGCCCCGGCGTTGATGAACGGATTGCGCGGGCGGCCGCGTTCGAACTCGAGCTGCACCAGTGAATTGAACGGCTGCCCCGAAGGCTCGTGGCCCAGCCGCTCCCACAACGACTCGCCGCGATGGGCGATGGCCTGCACCAGGCTGAACACTTTCGAAATGCTCTGGATCGAGAACGGCGTCTGCGCGTCGCCGGCTTCGAAAATCTCGCCCTCGGCACTGCACACGGCAATACCCAACTGGTTGGGCGGCACGTCGGCCAGCGCCGGGATGTAACTGGCCACGCGACCTTGCCCGAGCAGCGGGCGTACATCGTCGAGAATTTCCTGCAGCAGGGCGTGCATCGAAGGCTCCATCGGTCCTGAGTCCAGGGTGGACGCCCGCCGGCCGAGGGGCATCACAGCGCGCGGTCAGAACTTCTCGGGCCGCAGCACTTCCACCTCGGCCAGGTAGCAGACCATGGCGAAGTTCTCGTAGTAGCGCGCCTGCAGGTGCTCGGCGATACGCTCGGCGATCTCGCGGCTGCAGATCACCTCCAGGCGGATATTGCCGTCGGTATCCCAGCCGGCGCTGCGCACCCCGCGGCTGCCGCTGCCACGGGCGTCCGACAGGGTCCAGCCCGGAGCGCCCAGGTTTTTCAGGTCGGCTTCCAGCTTGTGTTCCAGCGCTGCCTCGCAGATCACGGTCAGCAGCGTACGATTGTGCGCGTTCATCTCAGAACCCCCAGGCGATCAGCCGCTCGGCCAGGGCCAGGTAGAGCGGAATGCCGATCAGGATGTTGAACGGAAAGGTGATGCCCAGCGACGCGGTCAGCGACAGCGACGGATTGGCTTCCGGTACCGCCAGACGCATCGCCGCCGGCACCGCGATGTACGAGGCACTCGCCGCCAGCGTGGCGAGCATCGCCGTACCGCCCAGCGACAGGCCCATGAAGCGCGCCAGCAGGGCGCCGATCAGCGCACCGATCAGCGGCATCAGCAGCGCAAAGGCAGCGAGCTTGAAGCCGTAGCGCTTGAGCGAGCCGAGCTGGCCGGAGGCGATCAGGCCCATCTCCAGCAGGAAGAACGCCAGCACCGGTTTGAACATGCTGGTGTACAGCGGTTCGAGCGGTTTGATGGCCTCCTTGCCGGCGATCGCACCGATCAGCAGGCCACCGAGCAGCAGCATGATGCTCTTGCCAAGGAAGATCTCGCGGCCCAGTTCCTTCCAGTCGGTATCGCGCGACACGCCCTTGGCCAGCAGAATGCCGACCAGGATCGCCGGGATTTCGAGAATCGCCACGAACAGCGGCATGTAGCTTTCGAAGAAGATTTCCCGCGCCGCCAGATAGGCCACCACGACGGCGAAGGTACCGGCGCTCACCGAACCGTAGTGCGCCGCCACCGCCGCCGCGTTGACCCGGTCGAAGCGCAACCCGCGCAGCAGGATGAAGGCCAGGATCGGCAGCAACACGCCCAGCCCCAGCACCAGCAGCGACTGGCCCAGAAGCGCCGCACTGGCCTGTTCGGCCAGCTCCACACCACCGTGCAGACCGATCGCCAGCAGCAGGATGATCGACAGCGTCTCGTAGAGCGCCGGCGGCAGCTTCAACTCGCTCTTCACCAGGCCCGCAAACAGGCCGAACACGAAGAACAGCACTACTGGGTCGATACCCATCTACAGTCTCCACAGCTTGGACAATGGACCGATCCCTGGCAGGCATTGGCTCGAAAAAAAGGAGCCGCAAGGGCTCCCAAAGGGGACACACTGCCCGCGCCGTCCGTTCCGCTGGCTGCCGCGCATGCTTGCGCAGCGCGGCCAAAACAGTCGAAACGACGCTGGCGTGGCGTGATCAGACCGCCACGCCACCCTTCACTCAGCCCTCGATCTCTATCAAGACATCGCCCGGGTTCACCCGGTCACCTTTGGCGACATGCACGGCCTTGACCGTTCCGCTCATGGGCGCCTGAATCTCGGTTTCCATCTTCATCGCTTCGCTGATCAGTACGGCCTGGCCAGCCTTGACCACGTCGCCTTCCTTGACCAGCACGTCGACCACGTTGCCCGGCATGCTGGTGCTGACGTCGCCCGGACCGCTGGCCTGCTTGCGCTGACCGCCGCCGCTGCCGCCGACGAAGTTGTTCAATGGCTCGAACACCACCTCTTCCGGCATGCCATCGATGGAAAGGAAGAAGTGCCGCTTGCCTTCGCCCTTGACGCCGACACCGGTGATATCCACGCGGTAGGTTTCGCCATGCACGTCGATGACGAACTCGGTCGGCACGCCCTGCCCGCCTGCAGCGGTCGCGGTGCTGCCGTCAGGGATCGGCAGCAGTGTTTCCGGTACCAGCGTACCGGCCTCACGCTCCTCGAGGAACTTGCGGCCGATGTCGGGGAACATGGCGTAGGTCAGCACGTCTTCTTCGGATTTGGCCAGCGCACCGACTTCCTGGCGCAGCTTGTCCAGCTCCGGCTTGATCAGGTCGGCCGGGCGCACGTCGATGATCTCTTCACCGCCAATGGCCTGGCGCTGCAGCTTGGCGTCGATGGTGCCCGGCGCCTTGCCGTAGCGGCCCTGCAGGTAGAGCTTCACCTCGTTGGTAATGGTCTTGTAGCGTTCGCCGGCGAGCACGTTGAAGAACGCCTGGGTGCCGACGATCTGCGAGGTCGGGGTTACCAGCGGCGGGTAGCCGAGGTCCTTGCGCACGCGCGGAATCTCGGCGAGCACTTCATCCATGCGGTTGAGCGCACCCTGCTCCTTCAGCTGGTTGGCCAGGTTGGAAATCATCCCGCCCGGCACCTGGTTGACCTGCACACGGGTATCGACGCCGGTGAATTCGCTTTCGAACTGGTGGTACTTCTTGCGCACCGCGTAGAAGTACAGGCCGATCTCCTGCAGCAGCTCCAGATCGAGGCCGGTGTCATAGGGCGTGCCACGCAGCGCAGCGACCATGGATTCGGTGCCGGGATGACTGGTGCCCCAGGCCATGGAGGAAATGGCGGTGTCGATGTGGTCGGCGCCGTTCTCGATGGCTTTCAACTGGCACATGCTGGCGACGCCAGCCGTGTCGTGGGAGTGAATGAACACCGGCAGGTCGATCTCGGCCTTCAGCGCGCGCACCAGCTCGCCGGTGGCGAACGGCGTGAGCAGGCCGGCCATATCCTTGATGGCGATGGAATCGACGCCCATGTCGCGCATCGCCCGACCCTGCTCGACGAACAACTCGACGGTATGCACCGGGCTGGTGGTGTAGGCGATGGTGCCCTGGGCGTGCTTGCCGGTCTTCTTCACGGCCTTGATCGCGGTTTCCAGGTTTCGCACGTCGTTCATCGCGTCGAAGATGCGGAACACGTCGATGCCGTTCTCCGCCGCCTTGGCGCAGAACGCTTCGACCACATCATCGCTGTAATGGCGGTAGCCGAGCAGGTTCTGCCCGCGCAGCAGCATCTGCAGTCGGGTGTTGGGCAGCGCGGCCTTGAGCTGGCGCAGGCGCTCCCAGGGGTCTTCCTTGAGGAAGCGCACGCAGGCGTCGAACGTGGCGCCGCCCCAGACTTCCAGCGACCAGTAGCCGACACGATCGAGCTTTTCGCAGATCGGCAGCATGTCTTCAGTGCGCATGCGGGTGGCCAGCAGCGACTGATGGGCGTCACGCAGGATGGTGTCGGTAACGGTAATTTTCTTCTGAGCAGTCATGGTTCGTTCCTCACAGTCCTGCGTGGGCGGCGATGGCGGCAGCGATGGCCAGGGCCAGCTCGCCCGGCTTGCGTTTGATCGAGTAGTTCAGCAGTTCCGGATGGTTCTCGACGAAGCTGGTGTTGAACTGGCCGCTACGAAAATCCGGACTGGCGAGAATCTGCTGGTAATAGGTGGCGGTGGTCTTCACGCCCTGCACGCGCATGTCGTCCAGTGCACGCGAACCGCGGGCCAGCGCCTCTTCCCAGGTCAGCGCCCAGACGATCAGCTTCAGGCACATGGAGTCGTAATACGGCGGAATGGTGTAGCCGGTATAGATCGCCGTGTCGGTGCGCACACCGGGGCCGCCCGGCGCGTAATAACGGGTGATCTTGCCGAAGCAGGGCAGGAAGTCGTTGCGCGGCTCCTCGGCGTTGATGCGGAACTGCAGGGCGAAGCCGCGATACTGGATGTCCTCCTGCTTGACCGACAGCGGCTGGCCGGAGGCGATGCGGATCTGCTCGCGGACGATATCGATCCCGGTGATTTCCTCGGTGATGGTGTGTTCCACCTGCACCCGGGTGTTCATTTCCATGAAGTACACCTCGCCATCGGCGAGCAGGAACTCCACGGTGCCGGCGTTCTCGTAACCCACCGCCTTGGCCGCACGCACGGCCAGGTCGCCGATATAGGCGCGCTGCTCGGGGGTGAGCTGCGGGCTCGGGGCGATCTCGATGAGCTTCTGGTTGCGGCGCTGGATCGAGCAGTCGCGCTCGAACAGGTGCACGGTATTGCCGAACGAATCGGCGAGGATCTGCGCCTCGATATGCTTGGGTTCGACGATGCACTTTTCCAGGAAGACTTCAGCGCTGCCGAAGGCCTTGGTCGCTTCGGAAATCACTCGCGGAAAGGCCGATTCCAGCTCTGCCTGCGAGTTGCAGCGGCGAATGCCACGACCGCCACCACCGGAGGTGGCCTTGAGCATCACCGGATAGCCGATACGCTCGGCTTCGCGCAGCGCCTCGGCAAGATCGGCGACGTTGCCCTCGGTGCCCGGCGTGACCGGCACGCCGGCCTTGATCATGCTGCGCCGCGCTTCGGTCTTGTCGCCCATGCGGCGGATGACTTCGGCGCTGGGGCCTACGAAGCGGATGCCACGTTCGGCGCAGATCTCCGCCAGTTCGGCATTCTCGGAAAGAAATCCATAGCCTGGATGCAGCGCATCGCAGCCGGTTTCCACAGCCAGGTTCACCAGCTTGCGCGGGTTCAGGTAGCCGGCCAGCGGGTCTTCGCCAATGAAATGCGCCTCGTCGGCACGCTTGACGTGCAGCGCGTGGCGGTCGGCTTCGGAGAATACCGCCACCGAGCGGACACCCATTTCGGCACAGGCGCGGACGATGCGCACCGCGATTTCCCCGCGGTTGGCGATCAGCAGCTTCTTGATCACGCTGTCTTCCCTCGGATCGTTGAGCAGGGGACCCGCGTGCGGGTCATGATCACTCGCATTTGCAACGAGCCGTTTCACCCTACGCCCGCTGGGGGGATTACTGAAAATGAATAATTGTTTGCTTGAGAATAAGTAATTACTTATAGATACACCCTGAGCAGCATTAATCTGGCCGAACGGTCAGCGCCGCCGGCAACGGTGCAACGGGGCTGCGCTTCAATAATATTGCGGAGAACGTGATGCGAAAATCGCTGATGCGCATGACATTGCGCCAGCTTCAGGTATTTCGCGCAGTGTGCGAAACGCACTCGTATAGCCGTGCGGCGGAGGAAATGGCGCTGACCCAGCCCGCCGTCAGTTTGCAGATTCGGCAGCTCGAGGAACTGGTCGGTCAACCGCTTTTCGAGTACCTCGGCAAGAAGCTCTACCTGACCGATGCGGCCGAAGCGCTACAGCGCGCCAGTACCGACATCTTCGGTCGCCTGGACAGCCTCGACATGCAGCTCTCGGATCTGCAGGGCTCGTTGCAGGGCCAGCTCAACCTGGCGGTTGAATCCAGCGCCAAGTACGTCACGCCGCACCTGTTCGCCGCCTTCAAGCGCCTGCACCCTGAGGTCAGCCTGCAACTGGTGGTGGTCAACCATGCCCAGGCGGTCAAGCGCCTGTCGGTGAGCCGTGACGACCTGCTGATCATGTCTCAGGTGCCTACCGACATGGACCTGGAGTTCATGCCCTTCCTGAACAACCCGATCATCGCCGTGGCGCCACCCGACCATCCGCTGTGCAACGCCGCCACGCTGTCCCTGCAGGACCTCACGGACTATCCCCTGCTGGTGCGGGAGCCCGGCTCGGGCACGCGACGGGCCGGCGAGGACTACCTGCGCCAGAAGCGCGCGCATTTCGCCCAGACCATTCAGGTCGCCTCGCTGGATGCGCTGCGCGAATGCGTGGTGGCCGGGCTCGGCCTGGCGCTGCTGCCGCGCCATGCGGTGCATCTGGAGCTGGCCAGCGGGCTGCTACGCGAGCTGCCGGTCGAGGAATTGCCGCTGTATCGCAGCTGGTGCGTGGTGCATTCGCGCGGCAAGCGCCTGAGTCCGGTGGCCCAGGCGTTCTTCGCCTTCCTCCGTGAAGAGCGCGCGCAGATCAGTGCGCTGGCGGAGCGCTTCGCCGGCTCGCCGACGACGAGCGCAGCGAGCTGATCACCAGTGCATCGGCGTAGTCGTTCAGCTCGGCATGCAGCTGACGCTGCTCGGTATAGCTTTCGATGGCGCGGCGAAAACGCATGCGCCGTTCATCCTGCTGTTTGCGGCGGGACTTGCTGTCGAGCTGGCTGCTGTCGTCGGTGTGCCGGAGCATGAGGCGATCTCCCAGAACAGGTAAGGAGAGATCAGCATCGACGTCATGGATGACAAACTGAAGTCAGGGCGATTACGCGACCGTGAAGGTGCCGCGGCGCCTCAGTCGTCGTGCGTCTTGACCTTCTGCGGCGACAGGCGAAGGCTGCGCAGGCTGCGCTTCACGCTCTTGAGGTGATTGACCAGACTCGGTCCGCGCGCCATGGCAACACCCATCGCCAGCACGTCGATCACTACCAGGTGAGCGATACGCGAGGTCAGCGGGGTGTAGATCTCGGTGTCTTCCTGTACGTCGATTGCCAGGTTGATGGTGGCCAGCTCGGCCAGCGGCGTCTGGCTCGGGCACAGGGTGATGAGCGTCGCGCCGGATTCACGCACCACGTTGGCGGTGATCAGCAGATCCTTCGAGCGACCGGACTGCGAGATGCAGATCGCCACGTCGGTGGGCTTGAGTGTCACCGCCGACATGGCCTGCATGTGCGGATCGGAATAGGCGGCAGCTGACAGCAGCAGACGGAAGAACTTGTGCTGGGCGTCGGTGGCCACCGCGCCGGATGCGCCGAAACCGTAGAACTCCACGCGCTCGGCCTTGGCCATGGCAGCGATGGCGCGCTGCAGCGCTTCGGGGTCGAGCCGCTCGCGCACTTCCATCAGCGTGTGCAGCGTNGTGTCGAAGATCTTCAAGGCGAAGTCNGCCACCGAATCGTTCTCGCTGATGGCGAACTGACCGAAGCTGGCGCCAGCCGCCAGGCTCTGCGCCAGTTTGAGCTTGAGATCCTGAAAACCCAGGCAACCGATGGCGCGGCAGAAGCGCACGATGGTGGGTTCGCTGACACCGACCACGTGAGCCAGGTCGGCCATGGAGCTGTGCATCACCGACGCCGGATCGAGCAGGACATGGTCGGCCACTTTCAGCTCCGACTTCCGTAGCAGGCTTCTGGATTGGGCGATGTGCTGCAGCAGATTCACGTTCCGGACTCGCTATGCTCTCGTCTGATGGCTTTGCTCGGGCGCGATCGCGCCACTCAGCCGTCAACGGGTTGTAGTGGGGCGGTAGTTATACTACAAGCCTCGCCACGACGCCCATTTTTTGGCCCTGGGAGAGAATCGATGTCGATATCCTGTGACATGCTCGTGTTCGGCGGGACCGGTGACCTGACGCTGCACAAACTGCTTCCGGCGCTCTACCACCTGCACCGTGACGGGCGCCTGCACGCCGACGTACGGATACTCGCCCTGGCGCGCAAAAAGCTCGACCGCGACGGCTACCTGGCCCTGGCAGAGCGGCATTGCCGCGCGCAGGTCACCCGCAGCGACTTCAGCCCTGACACCTGGCAGGCCTTCGCCCAGCGCCTGGACTATTTCGCCATGGACGCCAACCAGCGCGGCGACTACGTGCGCCTTGCCCATCACCTCGGCCAGGCCGACGGCCGTGTGCGGGTGTATTACCTGGCGACCGCGCCAGACCTGTTCGAACCCATCGCCGCCAACCTGGAAAGCGCCGGGCTGGCCGGTGACGATGCGCGCATCGTGCTGGAAAAGCCGATCGGCCATTCGCTGGACTCGGCGCTGGAAATCAACGAATCGATCGGCGCCGTGTTCCCCGAGTCGCGCATCTACCGGATCGATCACTACCTGGGCAAGGAAACGGTGCAGAACCTCATGGCGCTGCGCTTCGCCAACGCGCTGTTCGAGCCGATCTGGCGCTCCGGGCATATCGACCACGTGCAGATCACCGTCGCCGAAACCCTCGGCGTGGAGAACCGCGGCGGCTACTACGACAACGCCGGCGCGATGCGCGACATGCTGCAGAACCACCTCCTGCAGCTGCTCTGCCTGGTGGCAATGGAGGCGCCGGTGCGTTTCGATGCCAAGCACATCCGCGGCGAGAAGGTGAAGGTGCTCGAGGCGCTGAAGCCGATCACCGGCAACGACGTGCTGGACAAGACCGTGCGCGGCCAATACGGCGCCGGCCGCATCGGTGGCCACGACGTGCAGGCCTACTACTTCGAGCCGAACATCGACAACGACAGCGACACCGAAACCTTCGTCGCGGTGAAGGCCGAGATCGACAACTGGCGCTGGGCTGGCGTGCCCTTCTACCTGCGCACCGGCAAGCGCATGGCGCGCAAGCGCTCGGAGATCATCATCACCTTCAAACAGGTGCCGCACCTGCTGTTCAGCAAGGGTGAAGTGAACCGCCTGGTGATCAGCCTGCAGCCGGAAGAAAGCATCAGCCTGCAGCTGATGGCCAAGGCACCCGGCAAGGGCATGCAGCTGGAACCGGTGGAGCTGGATCTGAACCTGGCGCACGCCTTCAGCAGCACCCGTCGCTGGGAAGCCTACGAGCGGCTGCTGCTGGATGTGATCGAAGGCGACTCCACGCTGTTCATGCGCCGTGACGAGGTCGAGGCGGCCTGGAACTGGGTCGATCCGATCCTGCGCGGCTGGCACAGCTACTACCGCAAGCCGCGCCCCTATCCGGCCGGCGAGGACGGCCCGGAACAGGCCCATCAATTCATCGAACGCCAGGGTCATCGCTGGTGGCAATGAAGTTGTCTGGCACAACTTCCGANAACTTCGCCACAGNCCCCGCATAACGCGAGATAGAGCGGATCGGCAGACTTTCTGAAATCATCGATCGCGGCCACCACAACTACGCCGAGCAACTAGCTCGGCCGTGGCCANATCGCGCCGACATACAGACGTCACATCAGCGAAATATCATCGGTAGTTCACGCCGCCATTTAGTGCTATTTCCGCGTCGATTCTCAGCCTGATTCTTCCCTGCACACTTATCCGCAGCACGCCATGCCCAACAGCGCGTGCATGGCGAACGATTCGGGCATCGCTCAACCACAGCAAAGCCAGCATTCATGCTGCTTTCAGCTACGTCATGGCCACTCAAGGCGAACTTCTGTGCATCACCATCATCGAACTTCCCGCGGCACTCCCGAAACTTCCCCGCAACTATCAGCCTTCACCGCCAGCCTGGCGAAATGAAACAGACTGAAACATCCACGGCGCAATCGCCGTAACTACGCGGGATCGAGCGATATATTGAGCGCTCTTAACTTCGCATATTCAGAAGTTCGGGTTGAGAAACTTCTCCGGATATGCCTACCCTAAAAAGGAATTCAATCAACAACCCCAAAGGCATTGTTTTGAGTTTCCCTACCGTAGTGCTCCGTCGCCCAACCGACGGCGACGGTTACAACCTGCATCAGCTGGTGGCGCGCTGCCAGCCCCTCGATACCAATTCGGTCTACTGCAACCTGCTGCAGTGCTCCGATTTCGCCGACACCGCCATCGCCGCAGAGAACGCCCAGGGCGAACTGGTTGGTTTCATCTCGGGTTACCGCCCCCCTGCCCGCCCGGACACCCTGTTCGTCTGGCAGGTCGCCGTCGATAGTTCGATGCGCGGTCAGGGCCTGGCCCTGCGCATGCTGCTGGCGCTGACGGCCCGTGTGGCCCGTGAGCACGACGTGCGCTTCATGGAAACCACCATTTCCCCGGACAACGCGGCGTCGCAGGCACTGTTCAAGCGGGCATTCGATCGGCTGGGTGCCGACTGCACCACGCGCACGCTGTTTTCCCGCGCTGCGCACTTTGGCGGTCAGCACGAGGACGAGGTGCTCTACCGCGCCGGCCCGTTCACCGTTTCCCATCTAGAAGAAGAGCTCAAGGAGCACGCATGAAAACTTTTGAACTGAACGAATCCAAGGTTCGTAGCTACTGCCGTTCCTTCCCCGTGGTCTTCAACCAGGCCCAGGGTGCCGAACTGGTCACCAGAGACGGCAAGCGTTACATCGACTTCCTCGCCGGTGCCGGCACGCTCAACTACGGGCACAACCACCCGGTACTCAAGCAGGCGCTGCTCGAGTACATCCAGAACGACGGCATCACCCATGGCCTGGACATGTACACCGCAGCCAAGGAGCGTTTCCTCGAAACCTTCAACCGCCTGATCCTCGAACCGCGCGGCATGGGCGACTACCGCATGCAGTTCACCGGCCCGACCGGCACCAACGCGGTCGAAGCGGCGATGAAGCTGGCGCGCAAGGTCACCGGGCGCAACAACATCATCAGCTTCACCAACGGCTTCCACGGCTGCAGCATCGGCGCGCTGGCCGCGACCGGCAACCAGCATCACCGCGGCGGCTCCGGCATCAGCCTCACCGATGTCAGCCGCATGCCGTACGCCAACTACTTCGGCGACAAGACCAACACCATCGGCATGATGGACAAGCTGCTCTCCGACCCCTCCAGCGGCATCGACAAGCCCGCCGCGGTGATCGTCGAGGTGGTGCAGGGCGAAGGCGGACTGAACACCGCGTCGACCGAGTGGATGCGCAAGCTCGAGAAGCTCTGCCGCAAGCACGAGATGCTGCTGATCGTCGATGACATCCAGGCCGGTTGCGGCCGCACCGGGACCTTCTTCAGCTTCGAGGAAATGGGCATCCATCCGGACATCGTGACCCTGTCCAAGTCGCTGTCCGGCTATGGCCTGCCATTCGCCATGGTGCTGCTGCGCCCCGAGCTGGACCAGTGGAAGCCGGGCGAGCACAACGGCACCTTCCGCGGCAACAACCATGCGTTCGTCACTGCTGCCGCAGCCGTCGAGCACTTCTGGCAGAACGACGAGTTCGCCAACAGCGTGAAGGCCAAGGGCAAGCGCATCGCCGACGGCATGCAGCGCATCGTCCGCCGCCACGGCCCGGATTCGCTGTTCCTCAAGGGCCGCGGGATGATGATCGGCATCAGCTGCCCGGATGGCGATATCGCCTCCGCCGTCTGCCGTCACGCCTTCGAGAACGGCCTGGTGATCGAAACCAGCGGCGCCCACAGCGAAGTGGTCAAGTGTCTCTGCCCGCTGATCATCAGCGAAGAGCAGATCGACCGCGCACTCGCCATCCTCGACAAGGCCTTCGCTGCCGTGATGAGCGAGCAGACCGAAAACCAAGCTTCCTGAGGTATTTGCAATGATCGTCAGAACCCTCGCCGAGTGCGAGCAGACCGACCGCAAGGTCCACAGCAAGACCGGCACCTGGGACAGCACCCGTCTGTTGCTCAAAGACGACAACATGGGTTTCTCGTTCCACATAACCACCATCTACGCCGGCACCGAGACGCACATCCACTACCAGAACCACCTGGAGTCGGTGTACTGCATGAGCGGCAACGGCGAGATCGAGACCATCGCCGACGGCAAGATCTACAAGATCGAACCCGGCACGCTGTACATCCTCGACAAGCACGACGAGCACCTGCTGCGGGGCGGTAGCGAGGACATGAAGATGGCCTGCGTCTTCAACCCGCCGCTCAACGGCAAGGAAGTACATGACGAGAGCGGCGTCTATCCGCTGGAGGCCGAAACCGTCTGATACCGGTTTACCGGGGCGGCCATGGAGCCGCCCCACCATCACAAGAAAAGGAGGTAAGCGTGAACCCTATGCAAGCCGACCTGTATCCCTCGCGCCAGGAAGACCAGCCCAGCTGGCAAGAACGCCTGGATCCGGTCGTCTACCGCAGCGACCTGGAGAATGCGCCGATAGCGGCGGAGCTGATCGAGCGTTTCGAGCGCGACGGCTACCTGGTCATCCCCAACCTGTTCAGCGCCGACGAAGTGGCGGTATTCCGCGCCGAACTCGAGCGCATGCGCCAGGACCCGGCCGTCGCCGGCTCCGGCAAGACCATCAAGGAACCCGACAGCGGCGCCGTCCGCTCGGTGTTCGACATCCACAGCGACAACGAACTGTTCGCCCGCGTGGCCGCCGATGAGCGCACCGCCGGCATCGCCCGTTACATTCTCGGCGGTGATCTGTACGTGCATCAGTCACGGATGAACTTCAAGCCCGGCTTCACCGGCAAGGAGTTCTACTGGCACTCGGACTTCGAGACCTGGCACGTCGAGGACGGCATGCCGCGCATGCGTTGCCTGTCCTGCTCGATCCTGCTGACCGACAACGAGCCGCACAACGGCCCGCTGATGCTCATGCCCGGCTCGCACAAGCACTACGTGCGCTGCGTCGGCGCCACGCCGGAGAACCACTACGAGAAGTCCCTGCGCAAGCAGGAGTTCGGTGTGCCCGACCAGAACAGCCTGAGCGAGCTTGGCCAGCCGCTTCGGCATCGACTGCGCCACCGGCCCGGCCGGCAGCGTGGTGTTCTTCGATTGCAACACCATGCACGGCTCCAACGGCAACATCACACCCAGCGCGCGGAGCAATCTGTTCTACGTCTACAACCACGTGGATAATGCCGTGCAGCCGCCGTTCTGCGAGCAGAAACCCCGCCCGGCCTTCGTCGCCGAGCGNGANAACTTCAAGCCGCTGGACATTCAGCCGCAACAGTATCTCTGAGGCGATCGGGCGCGTCTGATGACGGGCCCGATCCCCCGGCTTGGCCGATCGCTTATTGGCCCAGGGATGAACTCACTTCCAGCTCGTTGATCGACAGGTGCGCCAGCCGCGCCGGGCCCGTCAACGGCCTGCCAGATTCGGACGCAATAAAAAGATGCATACCGTAGAAAAGATCGGCGGCACGTCGATGAGCCGCTTCGAGGAAGTCCTCGACAACATCTTCATCGGCCGCCGGGAAGGCGCAGCGCTGTACCAGCGCGTCTTCGTCGTCTCGGCCTATAGCGGCATGACCAATCTGCTGCTGGAACACAAGAAGACCGGCGAGCCCGGCGTCTACCAGCGTTTTGCCGATGCCCAGAGCGAAGGCGCCTGGCGCGAGGCGCTGGAAGGCGTGCGCCAGCGCATGCTGGCGAAGAACGCCGAGCTGTTCAGCTCCGAGTACGAGCTGCACGCCGCCAACCAGTTCATCAATTCGCGCATCGACGACGCCAGCGAGTGCATGCACAGCCTGCAGAAGCTCTGCGCCTACGGCCACTTCCAGCTCTCCGAGCACCTGATGAAGGTGCGCGAGATGCTCGCCTCCCTCGGTGAAGCGCATAGCGCCTTCAACTCGGTGCTGGCGCTCAAGCAGCGCGGCGTCAACGCGCGCCTGGCCGACCTCACCGGCTGGCAGCAGGAAGCGCCGCTGCCGTTCGAGGAGATGATCGCCAGCCATTTTGCCGGCTTCGACCTGAGCCGCGAACTGGTGGTCGCCACCGGCTACACGCATTGCGCCGAAGGCCTGATGAACACCTACGACCGTGGCTACAGCGAGATCACCTTCGCCCAGATCGCCGCCGCCACCGGCGCGCATGAAGCGATCATCCACAAGGAATTCCACCTCTCTTCCGCCGACCCGAACCTGGTCGGTGCCGACAAGGTGGTGACCATCGGCCGCACCAACTACGACGTCGCCGACCAGCTGTCGAACCTCGGCATGGAAGCGATCCACCCGCGCGCGGCCAAGACCCTGCGCCGTGCCGGTGTCGAGCTGCGCATCAAGAATGCCTTCGAGCCCGAGCACGGCGGCACGCTGATCAGCCAGGACTACAAGAGCGAGAAGCCCTGCGTGGAAATCATCGCCGGGCGCAAGGACGTCTTCGGCATCGAGGTGTTCGACCAGGACATGCTCGGCGACATCAGCCACGACATGGAGATCAGCAAGCTGCTCAAGCAGCTCAAGCTCTACGTGGTGAACAAGGACTCCGATGCCAACAGCATCACCTACTACGCCTCCGGCTCGCGCAAGCTGATCAACCGCGCGGCCAGCTGATCGAGGAGAAGTACCCGGCGGCCGAGGTCACGGTGCACAACCTGGCCATCGTCTCGGCGATCGGTTCCGACCTCAAGGTCAAGGGCATCCTGGCGAAGACCGTAGCGGCTTTGGCTGGAGCGGGCATCAGCATCCAGGCGATCCACCAGTCGATCCGCCAGGTGGAGATGCAGTGCGTGGTCAATGAAGAGGACTACGACGCCGCCATCGCCGCGCTGCACCGCGCGTTGATCGAGCCGGAAAACCACGGCGATGTGATCGCTGCGGCCTGATTCAGACGCAAGACCGAAACGCCGGGCTCGTCCCGGCGTTTTGCTGTCCGGCTTCCCGACTGCGTATGACGCGGGTCAATACCACAG
>JGI25317J35169_1000986_pt1 | contig 19237 bp, 20 predicted proteins | sample AutmiccommunBRH5_FD_35169 | JGI IMG/M metagenome (IMG submission 35169) | reverse complement strand
TTGTCGCGAATCGCTTCCATGACGCTGATTCCGCTGTCGACGGAAACCGCTTTTTCCTCGCCGTCGCGGCCGGTTACGTGAATCGTTGGCATAGCTACCCCTTAGTGGCTGTTATTTGAAAATCCCGCACGCTATGTCTGGACCGCCCGAAAGAATCAAGGGCCGAAAATGGGGCAGGAATTCGATGGGCCTATCAAAAGAAATGATCAGGGCCGGGCTGGACCATGTCAGTGGAATCGAACCCCGGCTGGCAGCTGCGGTTGCGCAATCCGGCTATCCGGAGCCGCGGATCCGGCCGGAAGGCTATGAAACCCTGCTGCGCACGATCCTCGGCCAGCAGGTCAGCGTGGCATCGGCAGCGGCGGTCTGGAACAAGCTGGAAGCGCGGCTGGGTGAGGGTTGCCCGGCGGAAGCGCTGATCGCCACCGAGTTTGATGAGCTACGGGCGTGCGGGCTGTCGCGGCAGAAACAGGGCTATGCACGGAGCCTCGCCGAACTGATCCTCTCTGGCGGGCTCGATCTCGACAAGCTGCCGGAGGATGACGAGGAAGCCATCGCGCTGCTGACCAAGGTCAAGGGGATCGGCCGCTGGTCGGCGGAGATATACCTGCTGTTTGCGCAGGGTCGCCCCGATATCTGGCCGGCCGGCGATCTCGCGATCCAGGTCGGTGTCGGCAATTTCCTGAAGCTGGCGGAGCGGCCTTCGGAAAAGGACGTGCGGGAGATGGCCGAAGCCTGGTCGCCACACCGCGGCGCGGTGGCGATTTTTACCTGGCACCATTATCATGTGATGGTGATGTAGCTGTATCTTGCGTACTCACCCCACCCCTCCCCGTGCCGGGCAGGATTTTAGGGAGCAATCGTGATTGGTTGTCCCGTTCGTCCTGAGCTTGTCGACCCGAAGGGCGAGCGAAGCTCAACGACGCCTCTCGGCCGATAGGCGTGGTTCGACAGGCTCACCACTAACGGCAACTAGCTGCAGCGCGGACCTCCCTGGTGCGATCAATTTCAGTTCCAGATCACTAGATATCCAGCGGGTGGTTCCACCAGGCGGTGTCGGTAAAGGCGCGCATGTCGAGTTCGAAGGTCCAGGCCGAACGATGCTGGTGGGCGATGTGGAAATAGGTGTCGGCGATTGCCGACGGCTCCATGATCTCGTCCTTTCCCTGCGCCTTTTCTTCCCGCAATTTTGCAAAGCGTTCGGGGCCGAGCAGCTTGCCCAGCGTGTCCGGCGCGTTGACCGCGCTGTCGATCAGGATATGGGCAATATGGATATTCTTTGAGGCAAATTCCGCGTTGAGTGACTGGCAGAGCATCCGCCGTCCGCCCATAGCGGCGGCGTGGCTGTGCTGCCCGGCGTTGCCGCGCATCGCCGAGGTGGCGGAGGTGACCAGCAGCGTGCCGCCGCCGCGTGCCACCATCTTCGGAAACAGCTTTTGCGCCACCCGGAAAACACCGAGCGTGCCTATGCGCCAGCCCAGTTCGAAGGTCTTGAGCGGCGTGTCTTCCAGCGCCCGGTTGCCGATCTGCGCGCCGAGATTATAGACGAGGACCTTGATCGCTCCGATATCCGCTTCGACCTCGTCGATCAGTTTCTCGATCGATCCCTCGTCCACCGCGTTGAGCAGATGGCCCGAAGCCTTGCCCCCGGCTGCCTCGATTTCGTCTACAAGATCGTCGAGACCCTCCTGGTCGCTGCGGCGACACAGCGCTGCATGATAGCCGTCCCGGGCAAATCGCTTGCCAACATGGCCTCCTATGCCCGCGCCCGCGCCAATTACCATGCACACATCCGTCATCAGGCGATCCTTCCTGCGGTTATTTGAGAAACGGATTGAGCCGCATGACCTCTTCCATGAAGGACCGGGGTTTCTTCCAGTTTGCCGTTTTCATATTGGTCCGGATGTCCAGCGTCTTGATCACATCATTGATGAAATGGACGCAGTTGCGCTTGTTGAGACTGTAGCTCTTCTGCGGAATGGCCTGCCATTTCTGCACCACCGCCATCAGCCTGCGATATTTGCTGTCGTCGATATTCACGGTAAAATGGGGGTTGCTGCTGGCGATATAGTCCGCCGATGGCGCCTTCACATGGCCGTTGACCGAGCCGAACAATATGCCCGGCGACACGTTGACGGCGGTGAAACCGAAGGCGGTGTCGACCTTCCTGCCGTCGGCCAGCTCCCCCTTGGCGACGAAGAAGGCGTGCGGGAAATTCTTGCCGAAATCATGCGAGTAGAAGGTGACGGCCACTTCTGCCTTTGCCGTCACCGAATAGGTCGCGAGAAGCAGCATTGCGACCAGACCGGCCAGTTTCATCATATATGCAAATCCAGATTTCACGATCATTCCCTCAACTTTTCATTCAGCCAGCGTGCCGCCTGCCGCGGCGTCTTCTTGTCGTCCCGGCGATCGACCATATAATTGGCTTCCCGCATAAGTTCCACCGTGATTGCACCGATCAGCGGATTTAGTGCCGCAACAAACCGATCGTCGCTGGCGCGGTCCGGAGCCAGCAGCACGATCGCTTCATAGGATGGCACCGCCCCTTTCCGGTCTTCCAGCACGACAAAATTGTTCGCGGCGATCCGGCCGTCGGACGAAAAGGCAGAGATCACGTCCACCTCGCCACTGGCCAGAGCCGGATACATGAAGGTCGGACTGAACGAGCGGGCGTTCTTGAAACGGATCGGATACGCGGCCTGCACCATCTGCCACTCGGGCCGTTCGAGAAATTCGACATCGGTGCCGAAATTGAAATCGCTCGACACCCGCGCCAGATCATCCAGCGTCCTGAGCGATTTGTCCCGGGCGTCTTCCGGTCGCACGGCAAACGCATAAGTATTTTCAAATCCAAGCGCGCCCAGCATGGTGACGCCGTGGCTGGCTTTGGTCCATTGCGCGATCCTGTCGAGCATCACCGCTTTCGGCTGGCTGTCGGTGCGCTGCATCTGGTTGGTCCAGAGCGTTCCCGAATAGTCGACATAAACATCGATATCGCCGGCGGTCAGGGCCTGATAGACGACCGCGGATCCCAGGCCGTCGCGGTAGCGGACCCCGTAACCGGCGTCTTCCAGCCGGGAGCCGATCAGCCGGGCGAGGATATATTGTTCGGAAAAGCTTTTCGCGCCGATGACCACGACATTGTCGCGCGCGATCATCAGCGGGAGGGTGGCGATCAGCAGACCCGCCGCGATCAGCGCGGCGCCGGCAAAGGCCATTATCCGCTTGCGCTCGCGGATGCCCCGCTCGATCAGCCCGAGCAGCAGGTCGACGGCTATCGCCAGCGCGGCGGAAAACAGGCAGCCGGCCAGCACCAGGGTCCAGTTCTGCGTCTGCAGTCCGGCAAAGATCAGGTCGCCGAGGCTGGGCTGGCCCACGGTAGTCGACAGCGTTGCTGCGCCGATCGTCCAGACCGCCGCCGTGCGGATGCCGGCCATGATGGTCGGTGCGGCCAGCGGCGCTTCGACATATTGCAGTTTTTGCCAGGCGGTCATGCCGAGACCGTCCGCTGCTTCGCTGGCCGCCGGATCGACGCCGGTCAGGCCGGTCACGGCGTTGCGCAGGATCGGCAGCAGCGCATAGAGCGTCAGCGCGAGCAAGGCGGGGAGAAAGCCGAAGGCGGAAATCCCGCCACCGATCAGCGCCGACAGGCCAAGCAGCAGGGGATAGAAAAGCGCCAGCAGGGCGAGGCCCGGAATGGTCTGGATGAGACTGGCGATGGCCAGGCTGACCGCGGCAATTCTTGGCGACCGTACCGCCCAGATCGCCAGCGGCAGGCAGATGACCATCGCCAGCAACAGCGCGGAAAAGCTGAGCTGGATATGCGCGGCCAGCAATTCCGGCACGCGGGCCAGCGCCTGTTGCCAGGCAGCGTTCATGATTTCTTGCCCAGAGCGATCAGATGCGCGGCCTGTGCCCGGGGAATGGCGACCAGCGCTTCGGCTTCGTCGCCGACATTGCCCGAGACCAGCTCGGCCGGCGTGGCATCCGCCCGGATCCGCCCTCCCTCCATGACCAATATGCGATCGGCCAGATAGAGCGCTTCGGCCATGTCATGGGTGACGATGATCGTGGTCAGGCCCAGCCGCTCGTGCAGCGCCTTATACTGTTCGGTGAGATTGTCGCGGGTCACCGGATCGAGCGCGCCAAAGGGTTCGTCCATCAGCATCAGTCCGGGCCGGGTCGCCAGCGCCCGGGCGACGCCGACCCGCTGCTGCTGGCCGCCGCTCAGCTGATCGGGCATGCGGCTGGCCATGTCCTGCGGCAGTTCGACCAGATCGAGCAGTTCGGCGACGCGCGCATCGCGGCCTTCCTTCTGTCCGGCCAGCTCGAGCCCGATGGCGATATTGCGGGCGATGGTCATATGCGGAAACAGGCCGATATTCTGGAACACATAGCCGATCCGGCGGCGCAGGACGTGGGGGTCGACCGATTCGACCGCTTCGCCGCCGATCCGGATCGTGCCGCTGGTTGGTTCGACCAGCCGGTTGATCATCTTCAGCAGGGTGGATTTACCGGAGCCCGACAGGCCGACGAGGGCCACCAGCGAACCGGCGGCGATTTCCAGCGAGACCGAATCGACCGCGTGAACCGTAGCGTAATGGCGGCTCAGCCGGTGCAGGCTGATCGAAGGACCGGAAACAGGCATCGGAAGCCATAGTGCCGCGCTTTGCCCGGCATGTCCAACCCCACTTGACGCGACCCGCAAAAACGGCTCGAATGAACATCAATGTCAATAACTGGGGGGGGAGAAATTCATGGGCTATCAGAGCGGGCAAAAGACGATCTTCATCACCGGCGGCGCGTCCGGCCTGGGCCGCGAAGTCGGGCGCTATTTTGCCGAGAAGGGCTGGTTTGTCGGCATTGCCGACATCAATGACAAGGGCATGGCGGAAACGGCGGCGCTGCTGCCCGAGGGGCAGAGTTCGATCCACCGGCTGGACGTGACCGACCGGGCGCAGTGGAAGCAGGCGGTTGGTGAATTTGGCGCGATCACCGGTGGCCGGATGCACGTGCTGTTCAACAATGCCGGGATCGGCGAGGGCGGTCCGATCCAGGAGATGACCGACGAGGCGATTGACCTGATGATCGCGATCAACCTGACCGGGGTGATCAGCGGGACCCGCGCCTGTTTCGAGATTTTGAAGAACACGCCGGACAGCTGCGTCCTCTATACCGCTTCGGCGGCCGGGATTTACGGGGTTGCCGATCTCAGCGTGTACAGCGCGACCAAATTTGCCGTGCGTGGGCTGGCCGAATCGCACGATATCGAGTTCCGCAAATATGGCATCAAGTCGCGCTCGCTGATGCCGGGCTTCATCGACACCAACATCATCTCGGCGGTCGTCGAAGGCAGCAACCAGAGCGGCAAGCAGCGGCTGGAAGAAGCCGGCGTGATGGTCAGCCCGGTTTCGATCATCGGACCGGCGGCCTGGGCGGCCGTGCATGGCAACAAGGTGCACACACCGGTCAACAAGATGGCCAAGCAGCTGGCCTTCGCCGCCCGCTGGATGCCGGGCCGGGTGCGCAAGCAGTCGGTCAGCCTGGCCACCAATCTGGGCGACTTGCTCGCGGGGGCCGACGACAAATAGCGGCTAGAGGCAGTCCTCGATCACATTGGCCAGATCCACGTCGCGCTGCGACAGGCCGCCGTTTTCGCCGGCGTCATGGGTGGTCAGGGTGATGTCGACCTTGTTGTAGACGTTGAACCATTCGGGATGATGGTCGGCCTTTTCCGCGTGCAGGGCGACGCGGGTCATGAAGGCGAAGGCTTCGGTGAAGTCGCCGAACTTGAACGAGCGGCTGATTGCATCGCGCGCGGCATCATATTGCCAGTCGGCAAGCGGGGCCAGCGCCGCCTTGCGCTGCTCTTCGGTCAATTGCGCTACCATAATTGTTGCTCCTTGCTTGGCTTTCGCGCCAATTCGTGCCTTAAGTCTGTGCGATGAACGAGGGACAGTCAACCGGAAGCAGCGATCGGCTATCGGCCGAGGGGTTAAGCTGCGTGCGCGGCGGGCGGATATTGTTTCGCGGCCTGAGTTTTGCGCTGCAGCCGGGCCAGGCGGGTTTGCTGACCGGCCCCAACGGGGTCGGCAAATCGAGCCTGCTGCGGCTGCTGGCGGGCCTGCTCGCGCCTTCGGCAGGCTTGTGCCATGCGCCCGGGACCAGGGCGCTGTGCGATGACCGGCTGGCGCTCGACGAACATCTGCCGCTGGAGCAGGCCTTGCGTTTCTGGGCGAGGCTGGACGACAGGAGCGAAGCGGATGTGGCATCGGCGATGGAGCGCGCGGGGCTCGCCTATCTGGCCGAAGTGCCGGTGCGCTATTTTTCGACGGGGCAGCGGCAGAGGGCGCGACTGGCGCGGACCTATCTGGCAGGCGCCAAGCTGTGGCTGCTCGACGAGCCGGTCAATGGCCTCGACAGCGATTCGGTGGATCAGCTGGGGGCGGTGCTGCAAGGCCATCTCGATGGCGGCGGGATCATTCTGGCCGCCAGTCATATCCCGTTGCCGATCGCCTTTGATCTCAGCCTGCGGCTCGAGCCACTGGAAGAACTGGAAGCATGTTCGTGATCGGCAGCCTTGCCACGATCATCTGGCGCGATGTGCGGCAAAGCTATGCCAGCGGCGGGACCTGGCTGCCGGTGATCTTCTATCTGTCGGCGGCGACGCTTTTTCCCTTTGCCGTCGGCCCCGACCGGGATCTGCTGCTGCAGACCGGCGGCGGCATATTGTGGATCGCGGCGCTGCTGGCGACGCTGCTGCCGCTCGACCGGCTGATCCAGCCCGATCTCGAAAATGGCGTCCATGACCAGCTGATCGTGCGCGGTTTCTCGGACGAGATGATTGCCGCGGCGCGGCTGGTCTCGCACTGGCTGTCCTTCGGTCCGCCGCTGCTGCTCGCCGCCTTCCTGGCGAGCGGGCTGATGGGGCTGGAAGGCGCGGCGCTGGGCACGCTGCTGGCAAGCCTGGCGATTGCGACCCCTGCCCTCGCCGGTCTGGCGGTGATGATCGCGGCGCTGACCGCGGGGCTGAAAGGCGCAGGCGCGCTCGGCGGATTGCTGCTGGTGCCGCTGGCGATCCCGCTGCTGATCTTCGGTGCGGGCAGCCTATCCGCGCAGGGCGGCAGCGCGTTGCTGTTCCTCGGTGCGATTTCGCTGCTGCTGGTGGCGATCACGCCCTTTGCCGCCGGTGCGGCGCTGAGCGCGATCAGGGAATAGCCCGGCCGTTCTCGGGCCCGTTGCCGGTGGATAGCTGGCTAGCCATTGTCTCCGGGCACGGGATCTTGCCAGTAGAATTCCACCTGCATCTTCATCGGACCGGCAAGTTTGACGAAATGGGGCGCCTGCGGCGGGATGGGCGCGGGATCGTCGACCGTAACCCGACGCTCGGAAGGCGGATCGAGAAAGATCAGCTCGACCTCGCCTTCCAGCACGCGCAGCAGGCCCCAGGTGCCGTCCTTGGTTGTGTGTTCGTTGCGCAGGGCATCCGGCAGACTTTGTTCGTCGAATATCGGGGACACGCCATAGGGAGCGGCAGGCTGGCCAGCGTCGATCATCAGACGAAGGCCCGGATGATGGCAAAGGCGCAGGCAAAGACCGCCAGCAGGATCGGCACGGTCAGGATCTGCGCAAAGGCCGCCCTGTCGTCCATCCAGCCCGTCTGCGTGGCAATTCCGCCGATGGCTTCGGATGACGGCAATGCGTTGCGTTCGGCTGCACCGACACCGTTGAGGACGGCCGCTGTGCCAAAATACATCACGGTATAGGCGATGGAGATCACCAGCGCGAATATGGCCGCGATCCCGTGGCCGGTCGCAATGAAGAGCGCAGCGAAGAAAACCGCATAGGAAGCAAACATGGTGACCCAGACCGACGCGGGCAGCTCGAAGGTCCGCACTTCATGGGACGGCTCCCGGTAGCGGACAGGCAGGTCGCGCATTTCTGCCGCAATTTCGGCGGCGACCGCCTGGCCGCCCTCGATCTGAAAATCCATCAACATGACTATTTCTCCTTCTGGTTGGAAACGGCGTCCAGGCCGTCGCGCTGGATCTGGATCCCGGTGAGCAGGCTGCCAGCGATCCGCTCGGCGGCCTCGCGAAAGACCTGCGCGGCGGCGGCGTCGGGGATGACTTCGTCCAGCGTCCGGTTCCAGAGCACAAGCCAGCGGTCAAAATGCACATCATCAAGGTTGCCAATGGCCATGTGCTTGAGCATGGGATTGCCGCGGAACCGGCCGGATTCGAGCGTGATCGATGCCCAGAAATCCTTCATCCGCGCAAGGTGCGGCGTCCAGTCCGCGACATGGGATTCGAATATCGGCCCGAGCAGGGCGTCGCTGCGGACGGCACCGTAGAAGCTCTCGACCAGATCGGAAATGACGGCGTCATTGATGCCCAGCGCATGGGCCTCGGCGGTCTTTTTCGCGCGGGCCCGCTCGGCATAGCTGACCCCGGTCATGATCGCGACTCGTTTAAGATGTATTTCATATGCACCGTTTATGCCGCTTTGCAATTAAATGCAATATGTGATATGCATCTTTTATGAGATTTTCTGTCCAGACCGACTATGCGCTGCGCACCCTGATGTATCTGGCCGCCCACGAAGGCCAGCATTCGATCGCCGAAATTGCCCGCCAATATGGCATATCGAAAAACCATCTGATGAAAGTCGCCCAGCGACTGGCCGCGGAGGGCTTTGTCCACAGTATCCGCGGGCGCAGCGGCGGCCTGATCCTGAATCAGCCCGCGGAAACGATCAACGTCGGCCACGTCGTCCGCACCTTTGAGGAACTGGGAGGCTTTGTGGAATGTTTCGATGCCGCCGGCAATGGCTGCATCGTCACGCCGGTCTGCGGCTTGCGCCACGTCCTGGCTGGTGGCATTGAAGCCTTTCTGCGCCATCTGGACGGCTTCACGCTAGCCGATCTGGTCGGAAACAGGGAGCGGTTCCGGGCCGTGTGGGACCAGAGCAAAGCCCTTCCTGCATGATCAAAAAATATGCAATATTCTGGGCTATTGGCGGCAAAATCCTGTAACAGACTGGCCATGTCCAATTCAAACGCACTTCTGGTGGCCTTGCGCCAGATCAACCGGGCGATCGATTTGCAGTCGAAGAAGCTGGAAAAAGAAACTGGTCAGACGACCCCGCAACTGCTGCTGCTGAAGGAACTGGCCAAGCGCGGGCGGTCGAAGCCGTCCGTGATTGCGAAGTCGGTGCACTTGTCCCATGCGACGGTCACGTCGATTGTCGACCGGCTGGAAAAGTCGGGCATGGTCACGCGCGAAAAAAGCGAGGCGGACGGGCGCTCGGTGGAAATAGTCCTGACCGAAAAGGGAACGGACTGCGTCCGCAACGCGCCGGAATTGTTGCAGGAGGACTTTCTGGTGTCCTTTTCGAAACTGGAACCGTGGGAACAGAATCTGCTGGTTTCTTCCGTGCAGCGGATAGCGCTGATGATGGAGGCCAACCGGTTCGATTCCGCGCCGATCCTGGAAGTCGGCGAGATCCGCTCCTAGGGAGCGACCTCGTTCATGCCGTCGCTCGCCGGCAAGTCCCAGGGAAGATGCCGTTCGTCGAGGACCACCATATTCTTGTCGGTAATCAGCGTACCGCCGGTTTTATAGCCCAATAGCTGCATCGCGGTCATCGAGGGGTTGCGAGCCAGCGCCATGGTCTCGTCCGACGAGAAATTGGTCAGGCCGCGAGCGATCTCGCTGCCGGATTCCCCGTAAATATGAATGACGTCGCCCTTGACATAGGGTCCCTGGATGGAACGCACATCCTCCCGGCCGATATGGCGCGGGCCGGATTTCAGCGCTTCGGCGGCCTGTTCGTTGATCACGATGCTGCCGGCCATCTGCAAGCGGTCGGACAGCCAGTTCGCCCAGGCGGATTCGGGGCGCTCATTGGCCAATATCCTGGTGTGGCGCCGCTTGTTCTCGAGCAGCGAAGTCACCGGATATTCATATTCGCCATGCGCGATCAGGGTTTCGCAGCCGGCATTCTGGGCCATGTGCGCTGCCTGGATCTTGGTCAGCATGCCGCCGCTGCCGAGGCTGCTCACCCCTTCGGTCACTGCCAGATAGGGCGAGACATCGCTCAGCTCCTCGACCAGCGTCGCGCCCGGTTGGGACGGATCCCGGTCGAACAGCCCGTCGACCTGGGTAAGGATCACCAGCACGTCGGCCTGCAGCATCTGGGCAATTTTCGCGGACAGCCGGTCATTGTCGCCGACGCGGATTTCCTCGGTCGTGATCGTGTCATTTTCGTTGATGATCGGCATGATATTGGCATCCAGCAGCCGGTCGACGGTATTCTTGGTATTCAGAAAACGCTTGCGGTCCTCCAGATCACGCAGGGTCACCAGCACCTGGGCGATTTCGAAACTATATTCGTGGGCAACCTGCTTGTAGCCGTTGAGCAGCAGCGGCATGCCGCAGGCGGCAGCGGCCTGCTTGTCGCGCAGGCCGGCGGTTTCCGGCCGCTCGCCGATCATGTTCATGCCCAGCGCCACCGAGCCGGACGAGCATAATATGACTTTCCCACCCGCTTCGCGCAGCTGGGCGATGTCCGACAGCAGATTGTGCATGAAGGCCCAGCGCGGCGTCAGCCGTTCCTGGTTTGCCAGCAGGCTTGAGCCCACTTTTACAACTATCGTTTTGCCTTTTACCATTTTATACGTCGTCCCTGTTATCTCGCCCTCGAGGTAGGGATTGAACCTGCCCCGTGCAATAATTTAGTGATCAAAATATACTATTTTGCGAAAAAGCTTTAATAAACAGCATTTGTTGACATGTCTGTTTTGTATTCTAAGGATATCGGCAAGTCCTTCCCTATCATGAAATGTAAGAGACAATCTTGAAAAAAATATTACTCCTTGGCTGCGGCAACATGGGCGGTGCGCTTCTGAAAGCATGGGCCGAAAATACCGATCACCAATTCACCGTCGCCGATCCCGCCGATCCGGAATTGCCGGACAAGGTGACGCAGGTTGGTGCTGCCGCGGAACTGGGCGAGACCATGTTCGACTATCTGATCGTAGCGCTGAAACCGCAGCTGATCGACACGGTGCTTCCCGACTATTTGCCCTATCTGGCGGATGACGGGGTCATCAGCTCGATAGCTGCTGGATATTCGGCCGAAAAGCTGGCCGCTCATGCACCGGGGCGGGCGGTGATCCGGATCATGCCCAATCTTCCTGCCATGATCAGCAAGGGCGTGAGCGGTCTCTATGCCCACGGCGATGTACCGGATATCGCGACCGGCGAGATCGAGCAGCTCGCCCTGTGTTCGGGCGAGATTGTCTGGGTGGAAAGCGAAGACATGCTCGATCGGCTGACGGCGGTGGCCGGAAGCGGGCCGGGATATGTGTTCGAGATGCTACGAGCCTATATCGAAGCCGCCGAGAACCTGGGATTCAGCGCGCAGGACGCGAGGACGCTGGTTCTGGGAACCGTCCGCGGCACGCTGGCAATGGCCCAGCAGTCCGACCGGTCGCTGGAGGAGTTGCGCAACAGCGTCACCAGCAAGGGCGGGACCACGGCAGCCGGTCTCAATGCGCTGAACGGCGGCGGGGAATATTCGGACCTGATCCGCGCCACGCTCGAGGCCGCCTACGAGCGCGCTGTCGAACTCAGATAGGCGTAGTTGATCCCTCCGCACTGCCTTTGCAGCGGATCGGCGCCATGCCAATCTGGTCGGGCGGAGCGGGGGAAGCTCGGCATCGGCTGATGCGCCAGGCTTTCCTCTCGAACGTCCCCCGACCGATTGCCGACAATCCTATGTCAGCAGGGACACATTGCCTCCCGCTGCGGTCGTGTCGATGCAGACATGACGCTCCACCAGGCACTGATGCGCGAAATCTTGATCGGTGATCAGCGGTATCAGCGCGCCGTCGCGCCCGGCGAGCGCCATGCGGATCGCCCGAATGTCCTCGATGTCGCTCCAGCAGATCACGCCGTCCATGCCGGTCAGCGCCGACAATATGGCGCGCGGCACGAATCCGTCGAGAGACTGCTCCCCGCTGGCACCGGGAACACAGATCAGCGGCTCACAGCCTTGCTGCCGCACCGTTTCCGCCTGCCTTGCGGCGTCCTCCGCTGTCGGGCCGAGGCAGAGCATTTTTCCCCGCGCATAGGTGAACAGTTCATTGGATTCGCCGGTCGGTCCGGGCATCGCCTGACAGCTGCGCGGACGGCTGTCGGCAGCGGGAAGCTTGTCCAGCGCATCCTGAATTTCCTGCTGCGTCAGGTCCTGGCCGGGTTGGACCGGGGTGACCGGTCTCGCGCTCGCATAGAAGCGCGGCAGATAATGCGGTCCACCGGCCTTGGGACCTGTTCCGGACAGGCCTTCCCCGCCAAAGGGCTGAGACCCGACAACCGCGCCGACCTGGTTGCGGTTGACGTAGATATTGCCGACTTTCAGCGCTCTCGTCAGCTTGTCGATGCGACGCTCGATCCGCGTCTGCAAGCCGAAGGTAAGGCCGTAGCCCCGATTGTTGATGTCGCGGATCACCTGGTCAAGCTCGTCATGCTCATAGGTGGCGACATGCAGGACCGGCCCGAATATCTCTTCCTCGAGATCGTTGATGCCATTGACTCTGATCACCGCCGGTCCGACAAAATAGCCGTCGTCGGGCCCGTCCAGCTGCATCAGCAACCGGCCGTCCTGCTTGGCCGCGGCAATATGGGCGCTGATCTTGTCATGGGCCGCCTGATCGATGACCGGACCGACATCGGTCGACAGCCACCAAGGGTTGCCCAGCTCGAGAGCATTCATCGCTCCCTTCAGCATATTCAGGAACGGCTCGGCTATGTCCTTTTGCAGATAGAGCACGCGCAGGGCCGAGCAACGCTGCCCGGCAGACTGGAAGGCCGAGGTGATAATATCGCGGACGGTCTGTTCCGGCAGCGCGGTGGAATCCGCGATCATGCAGTTCAGGCCGCCGGTCTCGGCGATCAGCAGCGAATCTGCCTGGCCGTTTTCGGCGATATTGCGGTGGATGGCCTGCGCGGTGGCGGTGGAGCCGGTAAAGCACACGCCGTTTATCCGGACGTCGCCGCTTATCGCCGCCCCGACCGTGGCGCCAGGCCCCGGCAGCAGCTGCAGCGCCGGCAAGGGCACGCCGGCTTCGAGCAGCAAATTGGTCGCCAGAGCCGCGATCAGCGGGGTCTGGTCGGCCGGTTTCGCCAGCACTGCATTGCCCGCAGCCAGGGCGGCGGCCACCTGGCCGGTAAAGATGGCCAGCGGGAAGTTCCAGGGCGAGATGCAGGCGATGATGCCGCGCGGCTTGCCCTCGGGATTTTTCTCCGCTTCCTTGGCGTAGTAGCGCAGGAAATCGACCGCCTCGCGCAATTCGGCGATGGTATCAAACTGGGTCTTGCCCGCTTCCCGCGCCAGCAGGGCAAAGATTTCGCCGTGATGCTGTTCATAGAGATCGGCCGCCCTGCGCAGCGCCGCAGCCCGTTCGGCGACGGGAGCGCCCCAGACCTTGGCCTCCGCTATCGCACCAAGGGCCTGTTCCTCGTCCGCCTCGATGACCTCGCCCACCTGGCTTTCGGTAAGCGCTGGATTGAATATCCGGTGCGCGGTGCCGCTGGTGACGGGCCGCACGGTGATCGGCGACGAACGCCATAATTTTTCGGCAAAGGGCGCCCGTTCCGAGACATAATCGTTCATATCGGAGCGATTGGCCAGATCCCAGCCGCGCGAATTGACCCGTTCCGGCATATAGAGATCCGCCGGCTTGACGATCTTCGACCGGCTCGCCTGCTGATCGGCCTTCAGCGTCTCGAACGGGTCGGTCGCGATCATTTCGGCGGCCACGGAATGATTGGCCAGCTGGTTGACGAAGGACGAATTCGCGCCATTTTCGAGCAGGCGTCGAACCAGATAGGCCAGCAGTTCGCGATGCTTGCCGACCGGTGCGTAGATCCGTGACCGGACCTTTTCGTTGCGCAGCAGGGCTTCGTGCAGGGTTTCGCCCATGCCGTGCAGGCGCTGGAACTCGAAATCCTGCCTGTTGCCCGCCAGTTCCAATATGGCCGCCACGCTGTGCGCATTGTGGGTCGCAAATTGCGGATAGATGCGATCGGTCATGTTCAGCAGCTGCGAGGCGCAGCAGATATAGCTGATGTCCGTGGCCGATTTTGTCGTGAATACCGGAAAATCGGGCACGCCATCCATTTGCGACCGCTTGATCTCGCTGTCCCAATAGGCGCCCTTGACCAGCCGGACCATGATCTTCCGGTCGAGCTGGATCGCCAGCGAATAGAGCCAGTCGAGCACGAAGCTCGCCCGTTTGCCAAAGGCCTGGACGACGACACCGAAGCCGTCCCATCCGGCGAGCCGGGGATCGCTGAGCACCATCTCGATCATGTCGAGCGACAGGCCGAGCCGGTGGGCTTCCTCGGCATCAATATTCAGACCGATATTGGCATCGCGGGCAGCGCGCGCCAGTTCGCCGACGCGTTCGGCCAGTTCCGGTACCGCCTTGGCCTGCTGGCTCATCTCGTAGCGGGGATAAAGCGCCGACAGCTTGATCGAGAGGCCCGGATTTTCGCGCAGGTCGTCGGAAACGGCGACCTTGGCAATTTCCTTGATCGCGTCGGCATAGGCGGCGAAATATTCATCCGCGCCTTCCTGCGTGATCGCCGCCTCTCCGAGCATGTCATAGGAATAGGTCGCGCCCTTTTCCTTCCATTTTTCGGCGCGCTTCAGGGCCAGCTTCATATCCTCGCCGAGGACGAACTGGTTGCCCAGTTCCTTCATCGCCTGGCGCACGGCCAGGCGGATCACCGGCTCGCCCAGCCGCTTGATCGCGCCGCGCAGGGCATCCAGCGGACCGCGGCTTTCCGGCTTGTTGATCACGCTGCGCGTCATCTCGAGGGCGTAGGTGGAGGCGTTGACCAGCGAACTTTCCGACTGTCCGATATGGTCGCGCCAGTTGGACGGGCCGATCTTGTCTTCGATCAGGTCGTCGATCGTCTGATTGTCGGGGACGCGCAACAGCGCTTCCGCCAGCGTCATCAGCGCCAGCCCTTCATCGGTGGACAGGCCATATTCGCCCAGGAAACTCTCGGTCAGGGTCGGTCCGGAGGCACTGCGCACTTCCCGGACCACCTGGATCGCCCGCTCCTGAATCCGCTTGCGCATATTCTCGTCCGGGCCGAAGCTGGAAATCAGATATTCCAGTATCTCCGCCTCGTCGGTGCGATGATGCGTGCGGACCTTTTCCCGGAAATCAATCAGACTACTCATTACTCAAGGGCTTTCTATATATTGGATGGCAGGTTCAGATATCCCGGCGCAGCGAGATGATATTCGATTATTGGTGGAGTTGTTCAGCTGGCTGATGGGCCGAGATTACCGCATTATCCGCTTCAAACGCAAGTCTTGTGACCGGGCCGGCCAAAAGGCGATGGAAACCGGCTGTCGATCGCTAGCGCACCGGTTCGAACTGCCCCTTCAGGCGATAGCGGCTGCCCGGATGCCACAGCTTGGCAAGAGTCACGGGAGTGTCGCCGTTCCAGGTCCGGCGCTCGACCACGAGGCAGGAAGTGCCGATATTGAGGTCCAGCGCGTCCGCCTCTTTCGTCGCCGCCGGTATCGCCGAGATCATATGCTCCGCCTGGCTCCAGGGCACATGGTCGACGAGCCAGGGTCCAGGCGGCGTCCGGTCCAGCGCCAGATCGAGGATTCCGGGCGCCGCATCCACATTGACCAGCCGCTCTTCCAGCTGGAAGGGGATGTCGTCGGACAGATGCAGGCAGCGCAACCAGAGCAGGGTGGTTTCCGGGGGGACATTGAAAGGATCGCGCCTGGGGTCGTCCCCGGGAACGATCATCCGTTCGAGCAGCTGATAGGAATAGCGCTCGCCGCTGCGCTCGACAATTTCGCGCACGTCCCAGATTTCGAACGCGGGGCGCTCCTGCGCGCGGTGGGCGACGATCGTGCCAATCCGCCGGTGGCGTTCCAGATGTCCTTCCAGGGCAAGGCTCTGGATGGCCCGGTTGGTCGTCATCCGGGACACCCCGAAATGCGCGGTCAGGTCGATTTCCGAGGGAATGCGCGTGCCGGGCGGCCAGGCACCGCTGGTGATCCTGCCGGACAGGGCGCGGCGAATCTGCAGCCAGACCGGACCCTCGCCTTCGCGGCGCAGGCCTTCCATCCCCGCCAGCTTTCCCGAACCGGTCTTGCGGTTCACGCAATGATGCCGGGCAGATCGAGCCCCTTTTCGCGGGCGCAATCGAGCGCGGCCTCATAGCCGGCATCGGCGTGGCGCATGACGCCGGTGGCTGGATCGTTCCACAGCACGCGCTCCAGCCGCGCCGCCGCTTCGGGCGTTCCGTCGGCCACGATCACCATGCCCGCATGCTGCGAATAGCCCATGCCTACACCGCCGCCGTGATGCAGCGAAACCCAGGTGGCACCGCTTGCCGTGTTCAGCAGCGCGTTGAGCAACGGCCAATCGGATACGGCATCGGAGCCGTCCTTCATCGCTTCGGTTTCGCGATTGGGGCTGGCGACCGAACCGGAATCGAGATGGTCGCGGCCAATCACTATCGGCGCCTTGAGCTCGCCGGACGCGACCATCTCGTTGAACGCGAGACCAAGCCGGTGACGATCGCCCAGACCGACCCAGCAGATTCGCGCCGGCAGACCCTGGAACCGGATCCGTTCGCTCGCCATGTCGAGCCAGCGATGGAGAGGCGCGTCGTCGGGCAGCAGCTCCTTTACCCTGGCATCGGTCCGGTAGATGTCTTCCGGATCGCCCGACAGCGCCACCCAGCGGAACGGGCCGATGCCGCGACAGAAGAGCGGGCGGATATAGGCCGGCACGAAACCCGGGAAATCGAAGGCATTGCTGACGCCCTCGTCGAAGGCGACCTGGCGAATATTGTTGCCATAGTCGGTGGTCGGCACGCCCGCCGCGTGCATTTCCAGCATCGCCTGGACATGCACGGCCATCGATTTCCTGGCGGCAGCGGCAACGGTCTCCGGTTCGCGCTCGCGCCGCTCGACCCATTCGGCAACGCTCCAGCCGATCGGCAGATAGCCGTTGACCGGATCATGGGCGGAGGTCTGGTCGGTGAGCAGGTCCGGGCGGATTCCGCGCTTCACCATGTCCGGGAGGATCTCGGCGGCATTGCCGAGCAGGCCGATCGAGACCGGCTCGCCCCGGGTCTTCGCTTCCTCCAGTATTGCCAGCGCCTCCTCGAGCGAGGTCGCGGACCGGTCGAGATAGCCGGTGCGCAGGCGCATCTCGATCCGGCTGGGCTGGCATTCGATGGCGAGGCACGAGGCGCCCGCCATCACTGCCGCCAGCGGCTGGGCACCGCCCATGCCGCCAAGCCCGGCGGTGAGCAGCCATTTGCCGGCCAGATCTCCGCCATGATGCTGGCGGCCCATCTCGACAAAAGTCTCGTATGTACCCTGGACAATGCCCTGGGTGCCGATGTAGATCCATGAACCGGCGGTCATCTGGCCGTACATTGCCAGTCCCTTGCGATCCAGTTCGTTGAAATGTTCCCAGTTCGCCCATTTGGGGACGAGATTGGAATTGGCGATCAGCACCCGCGGCGCATTTTCGTGGGTGCGAAACACGCCGACCGGCTTGCCGGACTGGACGAGCAGGGTTTCATCGGCCTCCAGTCGCTTCAGCGTTTCGACAATCTTGTCGTAGCTTTCCCAGTCGCGGGCGGCGCGACCGATGCCGCCATAGACGACCAGTTCCTCCGGCCGTTCCGCGACATCCGGGTGGAGATTGTTCATCAGCATGCGCAATGGCGCTTCGGTGAGCCAGCTTTTTGCCGACAGTTCGGTCCCGGTGGCGGGTCGGATTTGGCGGCTGTTGTCGAGGCGGGTCATGATATTCTAGTCCTTTTGCTGGGAAGCGAAGGCAATGCACGCCTCCAGGATTTCGGAAAGAATGGCGGTGATCGGTGCCGCCAGCGTCGGATTGAACGCACCCGGCCAGGTCTCTTCGGTCAGCACGTCGGGTTCGGCATGATAGCCGCGGATGGCGAGTTCCATCTGGATGGCATGCACGCCGTGTGCGGGCTGGCCGTAGTGGCGCGTGGTCCAGCCGCCCTTGAAACGGCCGTTCAGCACGTGGCTGTCGCCGCTGTCCCGGCAGATATTTTCAATACCCGCGGCCAGGTCGGGATCGCAGGTCCTGCCATCATTGGTGCCGATATTATATTGCGGCAACTCGCCCGCGAACAGGCGCGGGACATGGCTGCGGATCGAATGGGCATCGTAGAGGACGATCCTGTCGTGGGAGGCGCGGAGCCGCTCCACCTCGCGGGCGATCGCAGCGTGATAGGGCTCGAAATAGTGCAGCCGCCGGCGCGCGATCTCGGCCGCATCCGGGACCGCCCCGGCATAAAGCGGTTCGCCGTCAAAACTGGTCGTTGGGCAGAGTTCGGTCGTCGTCTGGCCAGGATAGAGCGAGGCGCCGGACGGATCGCGGTTGCAGTCGATCACGCTGCGGGAAATATCCGTGCGCACGGTCGTGGCGCCGAGACCGGTTGCAAAGGCGTAGAGCCGGTCGATCCACCAGTCCGCATCCTTGCGGGCCAGCCAGGGCGAGACGTAGCCTGCTTCCAGCTCCTCCGGAATGGTCGTACCGCTGTGCGGGAAGCAGAGCAGCAGCGGCGCGTCGCCGCGATGGACTTCGAGCCATGCCTGTTCGCTGCCGTCGGTCATATCAATCCAGACCCGGCAGCGGATAGCCCGCAGCCTCGATAATCGCGCCCGACCGTACCAGTGCATTGGCGGCCTCCATGTCCGGGTGAAAATAGCGGTCGTCAGCCAAGCTCGGTACCTGTTCGCGCAGCGCCTTGCGGACCGCCTCGAGCGGCTGGCTGGACGACAGCGGCGCGTGAAAATCGACGCCCTGCGCGGCCGCCAGCAATTCGATGCCGATCACCGCCGTGGCATTGGCCGCCATGTCGAGCAGTCGCCGGGCGCCGTGCGCGGCCATCGAGACATGATCTTCCTGGTTGGCCGAGGTCGGGATCGAATCGACGCTGGCGGGATAGGCCCGCTGCTTGTTTTCGGAGACGAGCGCTGCCGACGTCACCTGCGGGATCATGAAGCCGGAGTTGAGGCCGGGCTGCGGAGTCAGGAAAGCGGGCAGGCCCGACAGCGCCGGGTCGATCAGCATGGCAATCCGGCGCTCGGCGATCGAACCGATCTCGCAGATGGTCAGCGCGATCATGTCGGCCGCAAA
>JGI25317J35169_1000983_pt1 | contig 19300 bp, 17 predicted proteins | sample AutmiccommunBRH5_FD_35169 | JGI IMG/M metagenome (IMG submission 35169) | reverse complement strand
TGATGAGCGGCAGCGGGCTGGTGCGCGAATGGAACCTGTCGGTGGTCGATGGCCAGCGCATGATTCTGACGCCGACCGAGGACGGGCTTGAAACCGCAGTAGCCCAGGCGATGGACAGCGCCACCGAAGTCGTGCGCAAGCGCATTGATGCGCTGGGCACGCGCGAGCCGACTATCATCCGCCAGGGCGATACCCGCATCGTGGTACAGGTGCCCGGCCTGCAGGATCCTGACCAGCTCAAGGAGCTGCTGGGCCAGACTGCGAAGCTGGAGTTCAAGCTGGTTGACCAGAGCGCCTTGCCAAGTGATGTCGCGCAAGGGATTGCCCCGCTCGGTTCGGAAATCTTCCCTTATGCCGAAGGCACGCCGTTCGAGGGTACTTCGCTGGCTGTGCGCCGATTGGGCGGCATTCGCGGTGACAGCTTGACCAATGCGCAGCAGGGCTTCGATCCGCAAACCAACGAGGCGGTGGTCAACATCCAGTTCAACCAGCAGGGCGGCGCGCGATTTGCACGGCTGACAAGCGAGAATGTCAATCGTCCCTTCGCCATCATCCTGGATGGCAAGGTCCTTTCAGCCCCCAATATCAACGAGCCGATTCTGGGTGGCAGCGCGCAGATTTCAGGCAGTTTCACGGTTGAAAGCGCGAACAATTTGGCGATCTCACTGCGATCGGGTGCGCTGCCAGTTGACCTGACTGTTATTGAAGAGCGCACCGTTGGGCCTGACCTCGGGGCGGATTCGATCAGACGCGGCCTGCTTGCGATGATGATCGGCTCGACCGCAGTGATCGCGCTGATGATCCTTAGCTATGGCCGTTTCGGCATTTACGCCACGATCGCGCTGGGTTTCAACGTGCTGATGATCCTGGGCATCATGGCCGGGCTCAACACCACGCTGACCTTGCCCGGCATCGCCGGCTTCGTGCTGACCATCGGTGCGGCGGTGGATGCCAACGTGCTGATCAACGAACGTATCCGCGAAGAGCGAAAACGCGGGCGGCGCGTGGTGGCGGCAGTCGAAAACGGCTACAAGGAAGCGAGCCGCGCGATCTATGACGCCAATGTGACCAACTTCATCGCCGGTGTATTGCTGTTCCTGTTTGGCTCTGGCCCGGTGCGCGGCTTTGCCGTGGTTCTGGTGATCGGGCTGTTCACCAGCGTGTTTACCGCCGTGACGCTGACCCGCATGTGGGTTGCCGGATGGCTGCGCAAGGCGCGGCCCAGCGATATCAATCTGTAAGGGGATCGGACCGATGCGACTTCTCAAGCTCGTCCCCGACGACACCAATATCAAGTTCCTCAAATGGCGCGTTCCGTTCTTTGTCGTTAGCCTGCTGCTGATCGCGGCAAGCTGGGCCATGGTGGTGACCAAGGGCATCAATTACGGGGTTGATTTCGCTGGCGGCCAGGAGGTTCGGCTGACCTTCGTAGAGCGCGAAGAAGCGCCGATCCCGCAATTGCGCGTGCTTGTGGAAGAACTCGGCTACGGCTCGCCAGTGGTGCAGGAATTCGGCGCGCCGAACCAGGTTTCGATCCGGGTGCGACTGCCCGCGGAGGCGGAAGACACGCCGGGAGCGGCCACCGAGATCGGCAACCAGGTGATCTCCACCATTGAGGCCGTATACCCCAATGTCCGGCGAGACGGGAACGATACCGTTTCGGGCAAGGTCGCGGGCGAATTCCGCAATGACGCCGTGCTTGCACTGGTGGCCGCGATGTTGGCGGTGGCGCTTTACATCTGGTTGAGGTTCGAATGGCAGTTCGGCGTGGGCGGCCTGTTCGCCCTCTTCCATGATGTTTCGCTGACGTTGGGCATGTTCGCGCTGTTCCAGCTCGAATTCAGTCTGCAGATCGTTGCCGCGATCCTGGCGATCATCGGCTACTCGCTGAATGACACGATCGTGGTTTACGACCGCATCCGCGAGAATCTGAAGAAATATCGCAAGATGGAGCTGCCGGAACTGCTTGACCTGTCGGTCAATGAAACGCTGGCGCGTACGGTGATGACCAGCCTGACCCTGCTGGTCGCGCTGGTGCCGTTGCTGTTGTTTGGCCCGGCCAGCCTGTTTGGGCTGACCGCCGCCATCACACTGGGTATCTTCGTCGGCACCTACAGTTCAGTCTACATGGCCGCACCGCTGCTGGTGTGGCTGGGCGTGACTTCGGACAGCTTCGTGCCGCAGGAAACCGCGGCTGACCGGCAGGAAAAGAAAGCGCGCGGCGAAGTCTAGCCGCTACAGTTTGCGCACCAGCATTTCTGCAACGGCGATCCAGGCCGGATTGTCGACCACTTGCTGTTTCTGGCCGCTTCCGGGCGGCAGGATGCCAACCAGTTCGCCCTGCCGGTCAATCAGGCGCCCGAAGGCAAAGCGCCCGCCGGGGCGGGGCACCAGCACGTCTCGATTGATCGCGTGCGCCGCGTCCTGAGGCGCTAGCTGGCGCAACCATAGCAGGTCGCCCGGCCTGAACTCGCCGACACTTTCCGCTACGCTCAATACGGTGAGCGCACCTTCGCCGGCAATATCGCTGGGCAGCAAGGCTTCGCGCGGCTTGGCCAATGCTTCCGGGCCGGCCGCGCGCAAGCTGGCCACCACCATTGGTGCGGGTGTTTCTTCTGAGCGCACCAGCATTTCAGGATCGATGTCGAGCGCTGCCGCAATCCGGTCCATCCATTTGAGCGAAAGGCTGCGCATGCCGGTCTCAAGCCGACCAATGGTTTGCGGCGTTGTTGGCGGGGTGCAGGCTTCGGCCAGCTCGGCCAGGGTAAGCCCCTTGCTCTTGCGGATGTCGCGGATGCGATTGATCACCGGAACTCTCTTTCGGTAGCTAACCTTATTGGTGATTTATCTTTCCTACATGAACCGCCGCGTTGCAAGCCCCGCGCCCGAAACATCAACAGGAGACAAGGCAATGCGGCGGCAATTGGTGGAACGCGAGCTGACTGAAGAAGGGCCTGTCCGTGGTTCGCGCGCGCGCGGAAAGCGCCGCACGGTTACGGTAAATTTGGCCGAGTCACCCTTGAGCTGGCTGCATGCGCGCGGGCATCTGGATGATCGGCTGTTCGACGCGGGCGAGCGGCTGCGCGCCGATTACGAGCGCGCCCAATTGGGTGCCAGCATCACCATGCGGTGGGACCCGGTGCGCGCCAGATCGACCGGAGATCAGGGGCTCACTGCAAGCGAGCGGCAAACCGCGGCCAAGCAGCGTTTCGACGGCGCGCTAACGATGGCAGGCGCCGGGCTGCAGGATATCCTCTGGCGCGTGGTCTGCGCGGGTGAGGGCCTGCCCGATGCCGAAAGGCAGCTCGGCTGGCCCGCGCGCAGCGGCAAACTGGTGCTGAAGCTGGCGCTCGATCGGGTGGCGGATTTCTACCGGATCGCGTGAGGAGAAAATAAGGTCAGGACGGTGTTCCATGTGTTCCATCCTGCGCGATCATCCCTCGACCATCTCCGCCAGTTCAAGCCAGCGTTCTTCCGCCGCGTCCTTCTCGGCGCGGGCGTTTTCGATGCCCTGGCTGATGGTGGCGAATCTCTGCGGATCGGCGGCGTAAAGGTCTGGATCGGACAGGATCGCTTCGCCCTTGGCGATGGCGGCTTCCAGCTCCTCGATCCGTGCGGGCAGCAATTCGTAATCGCGCTGATCCTTATAGGAAAGCTTGCCCGATTTCGTTGGAGGTGGAGGTGTCGTTGGCGCGGGTTTGCTGCCGTTTGCAGCGGGCCTGGGGCTGGCGGCATTCGGTTCGCGCCGCTTTTTCTCCCAATCTTCATATCCGCCCGCGACCACATCGACCTTGCCCGAACCATCAAGGCCCAGCGTGATGGTGACGGTGCGATCCAGGAAGTCACGATCATGGCTCACGATCAGCACGGTGCCGTCGAAATCGGCGATCACTTCCTGCAACAGGTCGAGCGTTTCGAGGTCGAGATCGTTGGTCGGCTCGTCAAGCACCAGCAAATTGGCCGTGCGGGCAAATTCGCGCGCCAACAGCAGGCGCGATCGCTCGCCGCCAGACAATATGCCAACCTTGGTATCGACGATCTTGGGATCGAACAGGAAGTCTTTGAGGTATGCCTGCACGTGCTTGCGATGGCCGCGCACATCGATCCAGTCGCCGCCCTCGGCCAGCACCTGGCGCACGGTGCGGTCAGGCTCCATCAGGCTGCGCTGCTGGTCGATCATTACGCCGGACAGCTTCTTCGATATCTCGATAGTGCCGCTGTCAGGTTGCATTTCGCCGGTAAGCAGTTTGAGCAGCGTGGTCTTGCCCGCGCCGTTCGCGCCGACGATGCCGATCCGGTCGCCGCGCTGGATGCGCAGCGAAAAGTCGCGGATCACGCGGTTCTCGCCGAAGGACTTGCTGACCCTGTCGGCCACGATCACCGATTTGGACTTGAACTCCTCGTCGCTCGCCAGTTTGAGTTTTGCGGTGCCGGCGCTGCTGATCATTGCGGCGCGGGCGGCGCGCATTTGCCACAACTTTTCCAGCCGCCCCTGGTTGCGCTTGCGCCGTGCAGTTACGCCGCGCTCAAGCCAGTGCGCTTCGATCTTCAGCTTTGCGTCGAGCTTTTCCGCCGCGCGCGCTTCTTCGGCATAGATTTGCTCTTCCCACGCCTCATAGCCGCCAAAGCCCACTTCCTTGCGCCGGATAATCCCGCGATCGAGCCACAGCGTGGCGCGGGTCAGCCGCTTGAGGAAGGTGCGATCATGGCTGATGACAACGAATGCGCCCTTGTAGCGGGTGAGCCAGTCTTCCAGCCAGTCGATTGCGCTGAGATCGAGATGGTTGGTGGGCTCGTCCATCAACAGCAGGTCAGGATCCTGCGCCAGCGCACGGGCAATCGCCGCGCGGCGCCGCTCGCCTCCGCTGGCAGTGGCGGCAGGGGTGGCCATATCGATGCCAAGCTGGCCGGCAATCGCCTCCACCTCATGTGTCTCGGGCGGATGATCGCCGCCCAGCGCAAAGTCCATCAACGTAGCGTATTCGGAAAAGTCTGGCTCTTGCTCGAGAAACACGATCCGCAGGCCCGGCTTGACCTTGCGCTGCCCCCGGTCTGCCTCGATCCGGTTGTCGATCAGGCGGAACAGAGTGGTCTTGCCTGCTCCGTTGCGGCCGATCAGCGCCAGCCGGTCGCGCGGGCCGATATGGAGATCGATCGGATCGCGCCCGGTTTCATTGGCCGGCCCGCCCAGCAGCCAGCGGCCGCCTTGCTGCAGGCCAAGGCCTTCCCAGGAAAGGATCGGTGGTTGCGCCATAGAGCGCGCCCGTTAGGCGAGGGCGCGCCGCGCGGCAAGCCGAACCCGCTACTTCGCGGCGGTCGCGTTGTGCTTCAGCTTTTCCGCCTCAACCATTCTTGCCACGCTTTCGAGCAGGGCTGGGGCGTCGAACACGATACCGTCCTTGATCGTCCAGCGCACTCCGCCCACGGTTTCAGGCCGGTTGGTTACGCGGTTGAGGCGGGTATGCCCGGTGCCGTAAAGCACCTTGAGGTTCGCCAGCGGGTTTTCCGGCACAATCACCAGGTCGGCCAGTTTGCCTTCCTTGATCGATCCGAAGGGTGGCTCGCTGCCCAGAGGATCGTAAATCTCGCGGGCGCCATTGATGGTAGCCGCCTGAATCACCTCAAGCGGGGTAAGGCCTGCTTCGCGCAGCATTTCCAGCTCACCGATATAGGCAAAGCCCCAGGTCTGGTAGATATAGCCGGGATCGGAACCCGCGGTGATCCGCCCGCCGCGATCCTTGAACTCGCGCGTCAGATCGAACCACTTGCGATAAAATTCCCGCCAGGCCGCTTCGTCTTCGCTGGTCCAGTCATGGTAATAGCTGCCATGATTGGTGAGGCTGGGCGCATAGAACTGCATCAGCGATGGAAGAGTGTATTTTTCGTGCCATTCAAGGTTGCGCGCCCGCATCACGTCGCGGCTGGCGGAATATATGTTGAATGTGGGGCTCAGCGTTACGCCGCTGTCGATCATGAACTGGATGTATTCGTTCCACTTTTCGCTGCCCGGTTCGCCCGCCTGATCAGCCAGCCTCGCCACCCAGGCAAACCGCGATTGTTCGTCCAGGTAATTGTAATCGGCGGGGTATTGCGGGATCGCGCTGCCATCGAGCAGGCTTTCGAAATGACCGTAGAAATGGGTTACCCCGTCAAGCCCAAGTTCAATCGCCTTGCGTGCATTGACTTCGGCAACGCCCCGTTGGCCCAGGTGGGCAACCGTGCCCAGCTGCTGCGTTTCCGCCTCATCGAGGATCGCGCCCAGGATGTGCGGCGGTTCATTGTTGAAGAACTTGACCCCGTCATACCCGCGCGCCTTGATCCAGCGCACCCATTCACGCCCCTTCTGCGGGCTGTCGATCGCGCCATTGGGCCAGACATCACCCGGCACGGCATAGGCAAACAGCCGCGGCGCGGTGATGGTGTTGGCGGCACTGCGCCGTTTCTGCTCAATCGAGGGATCGTTCGCGCCCCAGCCGAAGCCAACCCCGCGCACGCTGGTGACGCCGTGCGCCAGCCACAGCTTGAAACCATAGGAGGGCTGCGGAGCCTTGGAGGGATCGCCATTATGGCCGTGCACATCCACAAAACCGGGCATCACATACATGCCGCTGGCATCAATTACCCGGTCGGCTGCCACGCGCGCGCCGCCACCGCGCACAATCTGCGCGATGCGGTTGCCCGTGATCACGATGTCGACCGGCCCCTCAGGCGGCGCACCGGTGCCGTCAATCATGGTTGCGCCCTGGATCAGCAACGTCTGATAGGGCCCTTCACCCTCGCTGGCCGGGCGATCGGGCACGCGTTCCATCTGCGCCTGCGCACTCAGCGGCTGGGCCGCGCCGAACAATATGGCGGCCAATCCGATCGTGAATTTCTTCAGCATCTTGCGCTCTCCCTGTCAGATTGCACCTAGCGCGCGCATTGTCGCTTGCAAACAGGGGTATTCAGCGCATGGTAACATCATTTCCTACAGCGGGGGCTTCAGGAGGTATCCGAATGAAATATCCATTTATGGCCGCAGCCTTGGCGATCTCGGCCGTCGCAGTTCATCCTGTCGCCCATGCGGGCGAAGTGCAGATGACAACCACCGGCCCGGTAATCGAGCTGAGCATTTATGAGTCGGTCGAGCTCGAGCCCGACATCGCCACCATCAGCGCGGGCGTAACCAGCGAGGCTTTGACTGCTGTCGAGGCCTTGCGCGCCAATTCTGCCGAGATGCGGCGCGTGGTTGAGCGGATCAAGTCGCTTGGCATTGAGGCAAAGGACATCCAGACCAGCGGGATCAGCCTCAGTCCGCGCTACGACTATGACCGGGAAGGCCAAAAGCAGATCTTTCGCGGCTATCAGGTTTCGAACCGCGTTTCAGTGAAATTGCGAAAGATCGAACAGACAGGCGAGGTGCTCGATGCGCTGGTGGTAGCCGGTGCCACCGATATCGGCGGGCCGAGCTTTTCGGTCGACGATGACAGCGCCGCGCAGGACACTGCCCGCAAGCGGGCGATGGAGAGGGCGCGCCAGCGTGCCGAGGCCTATGCCGCCATGGCCGGTTATGACGGTCTTCGATTGCTGGAGATAAACGAAGCGCTGATGGGCAGCGGGTCGCTACCCATGGCCGATAAGCGGGTGATGGCGGCTCAAGAGAGTGCGGCCCCGCCGGTCGAGCCGGGGATGATCACTACCGGAGTGTCGCTATTGGTGAAATACGAAATGGTCAGGAACGGCCAGTGATTTCTGAACGCCGGGCGCGCGGCATATTCACACCTTGTTCAATGCTGCGCGCCTAGGCACGGTGCCATTATGAAGCGGATTGCCCTCATTCTTGCGCCTCTCGCATTGGCGCTCACCGGTACCACCGGTGCGCTTGCGAACGAAGGCCAGGCTCGCAGCGATCAGGGCGAGGCGCGCAAGGAAATGCGGGCCGGCAATGTCCTGTCGCTGCGCGAGATCGAGCGCCGCGTCCTGCCCCAGATGCGCGGCAGCGAGTATCTCGGGCCATCCTATGATTCGACCGCGCTCGCCTATCGCCTCAAATTCATCAAGGACGGGCGCGTGACCTTTGTTGATGTCGATGCGCGCACCGGGCGCATCATCAATCGATCGCGCTGATCGGCCGATTTTGCGCGGGAGGAGAACCCCCTCAGCCGCTTGACGCCATTGGCACAAAGGCCCAACAGATTGCGCCATTGGATACAGGAACAGCAGGGAATTTATGCGCATCCTCATCGTCGAAGACGAACCGACCCTGGGCCAGCAGCTCAAGTCGACGCTTGAGCAGACCGGCTATGCGGTGGACCTTTCCACCGATGGCGAGGACGGCCATTTCATGGGCAGTACCGAAGATTATGACGCGGTCATTCTTGACCTGGGCCTGCCCGAGATTGACGGGCTGACGGTGCTGGGCATGTGGCGCAAGGAAGGGCGCGCCTTTCCCGTTCTGGTGCTGACCGCGCGCGACAGCTGGTCAGACAAGGTGGCCGGGCTTGACGCAGGGGCGGATGATTATCTCGCCAAGCCGTTCCAGACGGAAGAGTTGATCGCGCGGCTGCGCGCGCTCATCCGCCGTGCTTCAGGCAATACCTCTGCCGAACTGACTGCGGGCGACGTGCGGCTCGACACGCGTTCGGGCCGCGTCACGTTAAATGGCGAACCGGTCAAGCTGACTGCGCAGGAATACAAGCTGCTGTCCTATCTCATGCACCATAAAGGCAAGGTGGTGAGCCGCACCGAACTGATCGAGCATATCTATGACCAGGATTTCGACCGCGATTCGAACACTATTGAAGTGTTCGTGACGCGCATCCGCAAGAAACTTGGCGCAGAAGTGATTACGACGATACGTGGCCTCGGATACAGCCTCGACGACCCCGCTGACCAGCCACGGGGCTGATCCGGATGTAGCGCAGGAGGGCACAGTGCCCCCCGCGCCGCAGCCGGTTATCCGGCCAGCTCCGGCTGACATTCCGCAAGCAGTGCCGCTTGTCGCGGGCCAGGGAAGCCTGGCCAGGCGCATGGCGCTGATCGCAGCGGGGTGGATTGCGGTTTTGTTGCTGCTTGGCGGGGTTGCGCTCGATCGCACGCTCACCAGCCTCGTCTCGCGCAATTTTGACGAACAGCTCGAGTACATGCTGACCGCGATGATCGCCTCGGCGGAAATCGGGCCTGATGGCGAGGTGTTCTTCTACCGCACGCTGGGCGACCAGCGCTTCCTTGAACCCAACAGCGGGCTTTACTGGCAGATCACTGGCGACGGGTTCGAGCCATGGCCCTCGCGCAGCCTGTGGGATCGCACGCTCAGCCTGCGCGGCGACCACATCGATAACGAAGCGCACTTTTACGATTCAAACCAGTTTGCGGGTGAACCGCTGCGAATGGCTGAACGTACTGTGATCCTGCCAGGCAGCGAAACACGCTGGTCCTTCGCGGTGGCTTCCGCGACGGAAGATCTGGACGATCAGATCGCCAGAATCCGTGCTATTTTGGCATGGAGTTTCGCGGTGCTCGGACTTGGCCTTTTCCTGATGGCGCTGTTCCAGATACGCTATGGCCTGTCGCCCTTGCGGCGCGTGCGCGCGGCGATTCAGAAATTGCGAACCACCGGGGCGAACCGGATTTCCGAACCACTTCCCGAAGAGGTGCAGCCACTGGTGCAGGAATTGAACGAGTTGCTCGAACATTCCGAGCGCCAGGCCGAGGAAGCGCGCACCCATGCCGGCAATCTTGCGCATGCACTCAAGACTCCGCTGACCGTGGTCAACAATGCCGCGACTGCACATGCGCCCGACCTCGCCGAAACGGTGATCCGCGAAGCGCGCACCATGCGCCGCCATGTTGATCACCATCTGGCGCGGGCAAGGGCAGTGGGACGGCGCGCGATCGGGCGTGCACGCACGCCAGTGTGTGAAAGCGCCGAGGCGGTTCGCCGCGCGGTCGAGCGGCTCTACCCGGAAGTTCGCGTCGACATTGCCGGAAATCGCCAGGCGCTGGTGGCGATCGAGCGACAGGACCTTGACGAAATCCTGGGCAATCTGATCGAGAATGCGGCCAAGTATGGCGGCGGCAGCGTGTTCGTGACGGTCGATGAAGATCCTGACGCGCCTGCATGCTCGATCTGGGTGGAAGATGATGGCAAGGGCATTCCACCGGAAAAGCGCGAAGAAATCTTTGTGCGCGGTGCCCGGCTTGACACCGGCAAACCCGGCACAGGGCTGGGGCTTGCGATCGTGCGCGACGTGGCAGAGATCTATGGCGGTTCGGTTGAACTTGACGATAGCGAGGATCTGGGCGGTTTGCTGGTGAAGCTGTCATTGCCGCGGGCAGCAGGCGCCGGGGGATGATGCTAACTCGAATCTCCGCGAACCCATGCGCGTGCAGTGCGGAGAAGTTCCTGTTGTGACATTGAATCGTAATTATCATGCAATTGGCGCAGTGCATGCAGGGTTTCAGCCGGGACGGGTTCTTCGAAAGTAACGCCGAACCTGACGCCATGGGCCCATACGCGATCGAAGAAGGCGTCCAGCGGTGGGCATTCCAGAATGCCGCTTTGGCTGATCGGTCGTGCTTTCTGAATGACTATCCTGGCACCGGTCTGCGATATATTTTCCAGGATACAAGGAAGCACCCCGTCGACAAGGACCAGGCGAGCCGGCATGTAAAGCCGTAAGCGCGCAGCAGCACGTCTTCCCGTATGCGTGTGCGCCGCCAAATCTGGCAGCTTCTTTTCCACGCTCAGCGCCTTAAAGCAAAGCGACTGTAAAAGACAGAAGGCAGTACCCGGGNAACCCCCTTATGCCCGATCCGCAACCGATTCAGCTGCGCCGGTTGGTATCAATTCTGCCGGGATTGCGCCTTTTCGTGGTGACGGATCACCTCATCAATGATGAAACGCAGGAATTTCTCGCTGAACTCGGGATCGAGATCGGCCTCTTCGGATAGCTTGCGCAGCCGCGCGATCTGCCTTTCTTCGCGCGCCGGGTCTGCCGGCGGCAGGGTCACCTTGGCCTTGTATTCACCCACTGCCTGAGTGATGCGGAATCGTTCAGCCAGCATATGGATCAGCGCAGCATCGATATTGTCGATGCTCTTGCGGAAACTGGCAAGAACCGGATCGGGGGCGCTGCCGGAAGCGGCATCGCCATCGTTGCTATAGGGTGGTTGGCTTGACATAGGGCGCCATTGCTAGCAGCAAATCCACGCTTGCCAAGCAGGCTTGCGAGCGCCATGGCCGCAGCATGAGCGCCGAGGTCGTCCCTCTCCCCCGCAAGCAGCCTTCGCTGGAACCGATGCTGTCGCTGACGGCAGGCGGCATGAACGCGGTCAATTCCGTGATCCTTGAGAGGATGCAGAGCGAGATTCCATTGATACCGGCGCTGGCAGGGCATCTGATTTCCGGCGGCGGCAAACGGTTGAGGCCGATGCTGACGCTCGCGGGTGCGGCGCTGGTTGGCTACGAGGGCACACGCCACCACAAGCTCGCCGCCGCGGTCGAGTTCATCCATACAGCAACGCTGCTGCATGACGATGTGGTCGATGGCAGCGAGCTCAGGCGCGGCAAGGCGGCGGCCAATATCATTTTCGGCAATCCGGCCACGGTGCTGGTGGGCGATTTCCTGTTCAGCCGCGCTTTCGAACTGATGACCGAGGACGGATCGCTGCGCGTGCTCAAGATTCTGAGCCATGCCAGTGCCGTGATCGCCGAGGGCGAAGTGTCGCAGCTTTCCGCCCAGCGCCAGATTGAAACCAGCGAAGAGCGCTATCTCCAGATCATCGGCGCCAAGACCGCCGCGCTGTTCGCGGCTGCCAGCCAGATCAGTGCGGTGGTGGCCGAATGCGGTCACGAGCAGGAGCGCGCGCTTGAGGATTACGGCCGCAATCTGGGCGTGGCATTCCAGCTGATCGACGATGCTCTCGACTATGATTCGGACGCGGCACAAATGGGCAAGGAGCAAGGTGACGATTTCCGCGAGGGCAAGATGACCCTGCCGGTAATCCTGGCCTATGCTCGCGGAGGCGAGCAGGAGCGCAAGTTCTGGAAAGATGCGATCCTGGGCCACCGCTCATCCGATGCGGACCTGGGCCATGCGATCGGGTTGATGGCACGGCACAATGCGGTTGCAGATACGCGCGAACGTGCCCGCCATTTTGCCCAGCGCGCCATAGACGCGATTTCGATTTTTCCCGACAGCAAGGCGCGCCAGGCGATGGCCGAAGCGGCACAGTTCGCGGTCGCGCGGGGTTATTAGAGGCCGCCACTTTTCCCTGGAGATTGAATATGCAGCGTCGCCGCTTGGGCTCATCAGCAATCGTCGTGTCGGACATCTGCATGGGCACCATGACCTTCGGCAGCCAGACCGATGAGGGCGAGGCCCTGCGGATTCTCGACGCCTGTTTCGATGCCGGGATCGATTTCTACGATACAGCAGAAGGTTATCCGGTCCCGCCCGATGCCAAATGGGTCGGGCGGACAGAAGACATCGTCGGCAAATGGCTCAAGACCAAGCCGCGCGATGCCATCATCCTGGCGACCAAGGTTTCCGGCCCCAGCCATGTGTGGTTTCGCAGCCCCAAGCGCGCGGGCATGACCGCGCTTGACCGGCGGAACATCATGGTCGCGGTGGAAGAAAGCCTGACGCGGCTCGGTACCGATTACATCGACCTCTACCAGACCCACTGGCCCGATCACGACACACCCTATGACGAGACGATGGAAGTGCTCGACGAGCTGGTGCGTGCGGGCAAGGTCCGCATTACCGGCTGCTCGAACGAGACAAGCTGGGGCCTGATGAAGTCCATTGCTGCGGCCGAGCGGCTGGGAACCGCGCGTTACCAGACTATCCAGAACAATTTCAGCCTCAACAACCGGCGGTTCGAAGACGAGCTGAAGCAGGTCTGCCGCAAGGAAGGTGTCAGCCTGATCCCCTATTCGCCGATTGCGGGCGGGGTGCTTTCCGGCAAGTACAATGGCGGCGCGCGGCCCGATGGTGCGCGGTTCAGCCGCTATCTCGGGATGGAAGGGCGGCAGGCGGAAATGGGCAGGCGGTTCGTCAACGAACGATCGCTCGAATCGACGGCGCGCTATGCGCAAATCGCCAAGGAGGCCGGGCTTGATCCGGTGACCATGGCGGTTGCATGGTCGAAGCAACACGATTTTGTCGCTTCCACGATTGTCGGCGTGTCTTGTTTCGACCAGCTCGATCCGATCCTGGCCGCCGCCGATGTCGTGCTGGGTGAGGATACGCTCAAGGCGATCAACAAGGTCTCGCGAGAAATCCCTTACCCGATGGGATAGGATGCGGCATGGCAAGGCCATGAGCGAGCTTCCGATCAACGCCGTGATGCCGCAGGTGCTCGGCGCGCTGGCCGATGGCGGCGCAGCGGTGCTGGTTGCGCCGCCGGGTGCGGGCAAGACCACGGCGGTGGCCCCCGCACTGCTCGATCAGCCATGGTGCAGCGGACAGATCATCCTCACCAGCCCGCGCAGGGTTGCCGCGCGTGCCGCAGCCGAACGCATGGCCGAAATGCTGGGCGAAAAGCCCGGAGAGACCGTAGGCTACTTGACCCGGCTCGACAGCAAGACTTCTGCCAGAACCCGCATTCTCGTGGTGACCGAAGCGATCTTCGTTAATCGGATCGTCGAGGACCCGGAATTGACCGGCATCAGCGCAGTGCTGTTCGACGAGGCGCACGAGCGCCACCTCGACAGCGATCTGGGGCTTGCGCTTGCACTCGAGAGCCGGGCGGTTCTGCGCGAGGATTTGCGCGTATTGGTGATGAGCGCGACGATCGACGGGGCGCGATTTGCCCGGCTGCTGGGTGACGATGCGCGGGTGGTGGAGAGCGAGGGCCGGGCCTATCCGCTCGAAATTCGCTGGCTCGGCGCATCGCCTGACGCGCGGATTGAAGACGCGATGGCCGGTGCGGTGGCGCAGGCCTGGCGCGAGCAGGATGGCGATATTCTGGCCTTCCTGCCCGGCGTGGGCGAGATCGAGCGCACCCGCGAACGGCTGGAGGCGAAGCTGCCCGGCGTCCCGGTGCTGCCACTGCACGGGCAGGTCGAGCCCGCAGCGCAGCGTGCGGCGATCCGGCGCGATCCTGAAGGCCGCCGCCGAATCGTGCTGGCTACAGCGATTGCGGAAACCTCGCTCACACTCGACGGTGTATCGGTGGTGGTCGATAGCGGACTCGCGCGCCACGCAGAGTATGACAAGGCGGCGGGAACCACGCATCTGGTTACCCATCGCGCCAGCCAGGCGGCATCTGCGCAGCGGGCCGGGCGCGCGGCGCGGCAGGGGCCGGGGGTCGCCTATCGCCTGTGGGATGAGCACGGCCACGCCGGGCGGCCCGCGTTTGGTTTGCCTGAAATCCAGACCGCTGATCTGGCTCCGCTGGTGCTGACGCTGGCGAAATGGGGCACCGCCGATCCTGCCTCACTGCCCTGGCTTGACCCGCCGCCCACGGCAGCGGTGTCGGCGGCGCGCGCCCAGTTGATGCAGCTTGGTGCGCTTGATAGCGATGGCCGGATCACGCCGCAGGGGGAGCGTATTGCGTCCTTGCCGATGGACCCTGTGTCTGCCGCTGCGGTGCTGCTGGGGGCGGAGGCTGGCCAGGCCGGGCAGGTGGCGAAACTGGTGCTGTTGCTTCAGGAGCGCGGGCTGGGTGGGCGCGCTGAGGACTTGCTGCAACGGATGCAGCGCTGGAATGGCGAGCGTGGAAGCCGCGCTGAGGCATCGCGCAAGCTGGCGGCGCGATGGGCCAGTGCGGCGGAAAAGCTAGTCCCCGCGAAGGATCGTACAGCCGCCAATCCCGCGATCTTCATTGCGCTGGCCCGGCCCGACTTCGTGGCCAAACGCCGTGACGCATCGGGTGAGCAATGGCTTTCGGCAGGGGGCAGGGGGTTCCAGCTTGACGCGGCATCTCCGCTGGCACGCGCCGAATGGCTGGTGATTGGCGACGCACAAGGCCAGGCCAAGGGTGCGCGGATCACCGCCGCCGCTGAATTGAGCGCGCAGGAGATCGAACAACACCTTGCTGGCAGGATCGAGAAACGCTCAATAATCCGCTGGAACAAGGACGAAAATCGGATCGAGGCGCGGTTGGAACGCCGGCTTGGCGCGATCACGCTGGCAAGCGGCCCCGACCCCGATCCCTCTGCCGAAGCGCTTGTGGATAAGCTTGTGGACATAGCGGTGGAGAAGCTGGGGGAACTGCTCCCGGCAAGCCTGCTGGCGCGGGCGCGCTTCGCCGGGATCGAGGGTCTGGAGATCGGAAACCTGCGAACCAATGCCGTGCTGTGGCTGCGCCCTTTGCTGGACGGGCGGCGCGATCTCGACCTGCCGCGCGGCAGGATCGTTGACGCCGTTCTGGGCCAGCTCGACTGGGACAGCCGCCAGCGGCTCGATCGTGCGGCGCCGCGCGAATTCATCTCGCCAGCCGGTACGCACCATCCGATCGACTATGCGGGCGAGGATGCGCCCAGTGCAGAGGTGCGGGTGCAGGCACTGTTCGGGCTCGACCGGCATCCGATGGTGGGGGATACGCCGCTGTTGCTCAAGCTTACCAGCCCGGCAGGCCGCCCGATCCAGTCAACCCGCGATCTGCCGGGTTTCTGGCGCGGCAGCTGGGCAGATGTGAAAAAGGACATGAAGGGTCGCTATCCCAAACATCGCTGGCCGGATGAGCCATGGGCGGAAAAACCCAGCCTCAAGACCAAAAACGCCTTCAATCGCAGCGAGAGTTGAATTAGGGGCACCGCATGAGCGCGAGAATCTATCAGAGACCGAAGAACGCCATGCAGTCAGGCAAGGCGCGCACGCAGGAATGGGTGCTCGAATTCGAGCAATCCGAAGCGCGGCGCCCCGATCCGCTGATGGGCTGGACCGGCAGCGGCGATACGCAGGCGCAGGTTTCGCTGTCCTTTCCGAGCAAGGATGCGGCAAGGGCTTATGCCGAGAAATACGGCATTGCGGCGCGTGTCCATGCCACGCCGCCCAAGGCGCTGAAACTGCAGGCCTACGCAGACAATTTTCGCTGAGATTGTTTCCGCACGCCCATCCGGGCGCGCGATCCTCGGTGCTATTCCCTCCGCTGTGCTGCGGGGCACCTGCGGGCGGCCGGTCGGCCTTTGGATACCGCGACCTTAAGTGGGCTGCCTTTGCGGTTGAATTCTTCGCACTTCGCGGCCATATGCGCCTCGGGAGTCGGTCGGACGTTCGCGTCCGCTCACCGGGTCAGGTCCGGAAGGAAGCAGCCCAGGTGGATGGCAGCGGGTCGGCCGGCTCCTTTAGCGTTTTGCGCCGGTGCTGTTCTTCAGCAAGAACGCCTGGCTCCTTTTCCATGCATTTATGCGGTCAGGTGGCATGACAATGCTGCGCCAAGCGCGTAGCAAGCAGGCATGGGTGATTCACCGGATAATTCGGATACCCCGCCCTGGGATCAGGAGCAGGAGGACGAGAAGGCGAGCGCCGCCGAACTCGAGGCAGCTGGCCAGTCGGCCATGTTTGGCGATCCCGCTCCGGCTCCGGCGCCAGAGCCGGGTGTAGTAATTGCGGCAGAACCCAAGCCGGCCGCGCCTCCCATGAGCCAGCCCTATCGTGTGCTCGCGCGCAAATACCGCCCGCAGACCTTCAGCGAATTGATCGGGCAGGATGCGATGGTGCGCACGCTGGCCAATGCGATCGAGCGCGACCGGCTGGCGCATGCCTTCCTGATGACGGGCGTGCGCGGGGTGGGCAAGACCTCGACCGCGCGGCTGATTGCCAAGGCGCTCAACTGCGTCGGGTCAGACGGCCAGGGCGGACCCACGATCGATCCTTGTGGCAAGTGCGAGCCGTGCATCGCCATTGCTGAAGGGCGCCATATCGATGTGATCGAGATGGATGCTGCCAGCCACACCGGCGTGGACGATGTGCGCGAAATCATCGAGGCGGTGCGCTATTCGGCGGTCTCGGCGCGCTACAAGATTTATATCATAGACGAAGTCCACATGCTCAGCCGCAATGCTTTCAACGCCTTGCTCAAGACGCTGGAAGAGCCGCCCGCCCATGTGAAGTTCCTCTTCGCCACCACAGAGGTCGAAAAGCTGCCGGTTACGGTGCTCAGCCGCACCCAGCGTTTCGATTTGCGCCGGATCCCGTCCGAGCTGCTGCAACAGCATTTCGCCATGATATGCGACAAGGAAGGGGTCGAAGCAGAGGCAGAGGCGTTACACATCATCGCCAATGCTGCCGAAGGATCGGTGCGTGACGGCCTTTCGATCCTAGACCAGGCGATAGCCCATGCCGATATGGGGGACGGGGGCAAGGTTACTGCGGCGCGGGTGCGCGACATGCTGGGACTGGCCGACAAGAGCGCTCAACGGCGCTTGCTTGGGCACCTGCTCGGCGGCGATGCCAAGGCGCTGCTCGATGCGGTGGAGGAACAATATGCGCTGGGGGTTGAGCCCATCGCCCTGATGCGCGGTTTGATGGATCTGATCCACCGCATCACCTTGGCGCAGGTTTCGGGGGCGGAACCAGACGCCCCGTCATCCGAAGAACGGGCCGCGCTGGCTGAATTTGCGCAGCGCCTGTCAGCAGCGCAGCTTCACCGCCTGTGGCAATTGCTGCTGAAGGGTCATGAGGAAGTGCGCCAGGCGCCCGATCCGCTGGTTTCGGCGCAGATGGCGCTGCTGCGGGTGATGCACGCAGCCGACATGCCCGATCCCGGCAAATTGGCGAAGCAGATCGAAGCATTGGCCGAACGCGGCGTTGCCCCCGCTGCAAGCTTTTCGGAATCGCAACCGGCCGGCTCTGCTCCCGGTGAGGGAGCGCATTCAGAGGCGGCGGATTGGGCCGGGCTTGTGCAGCAGGTTGAAGACAGCGGGCAAATGCGTTTGGCGCAGCTCATGCGTGACTGGATGCGCGTGGTCGAGCTTGCGCCAGAACGCCTGATCTATCAGGTGGCCGATGGCTTGGCCGAAGATCCTGGCCCCGAATTGCGCGAATGCCTGTTTCGGCTGACCGGAAGACGATGGCAGGTTGAGCGCGGCGACGGCGAGGCATCCCCCACCTTGCGCGAGCAGGAGCAGGCCGCAAAACTTGCCCGTGAAGAACAAATTCGGGAACATCCGCTGGTCAAGGCCGCTTTTGAAGCGTTCCCTGATGCGGAACTGCTGAGTGAGGGCGAGAATATCGCCCGGGCCGGTGGAAGCAAATGGAGTAGGTAACCCCCCAAAATGAAATCTATGGAAGAGATGATTCAGGCCGCACAAAAGGCAGCCGAAACGATCCAGACCCAGATGAACGAAATGCAGGCCAAGCTTGATGCGATCGAGGTCGAGGGGCAGGNTGGCGGCGGGCTGGTGAAAGTGCGCGCCAGCGCCAAGGGCCGCATTCTGGGCGTGACGATCGACGAAAGCCTGATGAAGCCGGAAGAGAAACAAATGGTCGAGGATCTGGTCACCGCAGCCTTCAACGATGCGCGCGACAAGGCCGATCGCGTATCGAACGAGGAAATGCAGAAGATTCAGGGCGGGATGGGCCTGCCGCCGGGGTTCAATTTGCCAGGCATGGGCTGAGCGTGATTGTGCTATAAACCTGGCGATCGGAGATCGGGGAGTTGATACGATGGCAACTTTGATGAATGACAATGGTTCTGGTTCGGATGCGGATATTCGCGCGCAGGTCAGCGACGAGGAATGGCAGGTTCGGGTTGATCTTGCCGCTGCCTATCGCCTGGTTGCGCTGTATGGCTGGGATGATCTGATCTTCACCCATCTTTCGGCCCGCGTTCCGGGGCCGGAACATCATTTCCTGATCAATCCCTACGACATGATGTTTGAGGAAATCACCGCGTCCTCGCTAGTCAAGATCGATGTCGAGGGGCAGCCGGTTATCCCCACCTCGCATCCGGTCAATCCGGCCGGTTTCACGATCCATTCCGCGCTGCACATGAACTGTGAGGATGCGCATGCGGTGATGCATCTTCATACTCCCGCCGGGCAGGCAGTCAGCGCCATGGCTGACGGGCTGATGGAGCATACGCAGACCAGCATGATCGCGCGCTCCGACATCGCCTATCACGAGTATGAAGGCATCGCGACCGATCTTGAAGAACGCGAACGACTGGTGGAGGACATGGGGGACAAGCACGTCATGATCCTGCGTAACCATGGCACGCTGGCAATCGGCAAGACCGTGGGCGAATGTTTCTTGCGGCTCTATTTCCTTGAGCGCGCCTGTGATGCGCAGGTCAAGATGCTCGCTGCCGGGCGTGACGGGCTGCACAATCCGCCGCAGGGAACGCCGGAAAAGGTCAAGGCGCAGAC